>Ga0209536_100008058_pt1 | contig 15874 bp, 14 predicted proteins | sample DeeMarSeWOR28_12_FD_187461 | JGI IMG/M metagenome (GOLD analysis project Ga0209536, IMG submission 187461) | Marine sediment microbial communities from White Oak River estuary, North Carolina - WOR-2-8_12 (SPAdes) (version 2) | ecosystem: Environmental > Aquatic > Marine > Intertidal zone >...
ATAATATCATTTGTTAGATTACTTTGAATAAATTTAAGATTAAATCCCAGTGATAAATTTTCTTTAAGCTTGGTTGCATATGAGGCTGTAATAGCATATTCAAAACTTTCAAAACTTCCCAGGGAATTGCCGTTTTCGTCAGTTGCCAGATTCGTACCCAAATTAAGGTAGGTTATGCTTGTTCCGAACATCCCCAGATCCTCAACATAATAGCGGGCGGCCAGAAAATCATAAAAAAGGTCATCAAAATTGAACTGCGGCAGCCATTTAACGTGCATCAGTGAGATCTCACCTTTAGAGTCCTTCTCGGGATCTTCATATTGGAAAGCCAGGCCTGCCGGATTCCAGAATACCGCTGTCGCATCATTAGAGTATGCCACTCCTGCTTCGCCCATTCCACCCTGGCGCGCGCCGGGCGCAATCAACAGAAATGGTACCGCTGCATCACCCTGGGCGAGAACCACGGCCGAGGGAAACAAAAGCAGTAATATTAATCCAATAATAATTGAGAATTGTTTCATTATTACCTCCTTGGCACAAAATAAAAAACCGATTATTCAGAAAGGTCTCTCTTTCGCGAATAACCGGCAAAAACCTTACCTCCATAAAATTTGCTAAGGCAGACCAATCTGTTACATATGTCAAATACAAATCAAAAGTCCTTAACAAATTTTATATAGGCAGATCTCCTCTTATCTATAAGCTTTTGAAATTTAAAGCCGCGAGACTATCAAGTCAACATTTTTCTAATTTATACACATACAAAGTAAACTTGTTCCCGCACTCAATATTTTTTTGCTTCATCAATCAACATTACCGGAATATCATCTTTAACCGGGTAAATCAACCGGCAATTCTGACAGATCAATTGTTCATCTTCCGGTTTGTAGTCCAGGCTGCCCTTGCATTTAGGGCAGGCTAATATGTCTAACAACTCCTGATCCAGCATTATTTATTCCAATTTGTATTTATTATTCCTGCCAGGAACCCATTCGCGAGAATTTGTCGACACGTTTTCTGAGCAGTTCTTCAATGGGTATCTGTGAAAGTTCTTTTAAAGCATCAAGAATAAATTTCTTCAATATTGCTGCTGCGGCATCTGAATCACGATGCGCACCCCCATCGGGTTCAGGCACCACCTGATCAATCACCTCCATGGATAACAAATCATTGGCGGTCACTTTCATTGCTTCTGCTGCCATTGGTGCATTTGAAGCATCGCGCCAGAGTATAGCGGCACATCCTTCGGGGCTGATTACCGAATACCAGGCATATTCCATCATTAATATCTTGTCACCAATCCCGATACCCAGCGCACCACCACTTGCACCTTCCCCGATGATCACTACCACAATGGGAACCGGATAGCGTGACATTTCAAACAGATTCCGGGCAATCGCCTCTGCCTGTCCGCGCTCTTCAGCCCCTAAACCCGGATAGGCACCCGGTGTGTCGATAAGCGTAATGATCGGTTTGTTAAATTTTACCGCCAGCTGCATCATGCGTCTGGCCTTGCGATATCCTTCGGGATTTGGCATCCCGAAATTCCGGTACAGGTTTGTTTTTGTATCCCGACCCTTCTGATGCCCAATGATCACACAGGAAAATTCATCGATCATTCCTGCTCCGGACACTATTGCCTTGTCATCGGCAAAAGCACGATCGCCGTGAAACTCCTCAAAGTAGGAACAGATCTTTTCAATATAATCGAGGGTGAAAGGTCTTTGCGGATGGCGCGCCAGCTGGACGTGCTGCCAGCGCGAAAGGCGGGTATAGATTTCCCTGCGTAATTGCTCTGCTTTTTTTTCAAGTCTGTGGATATCATCACCAAGATCCACGCCTGTCGATGCAGCGTATTCACGCATTTCATTGATTTTCTTTTCCAGCTCTATGACCGGTTTTTCAAAATCAAGCGCAAATTTGATCTTTTCTACCGCCATTTATACCTCTAATTTAGCTTCCCGATCATACTTCTAAACTTTAGTTTCCAGACCATCAGAACAGCTTCACGAACAATCCTTTTTGACATCTTTGATTTGCCGATCGCACGATCAATAAATATAATCGGTATCTCCTTGAGCCGGAATCCCTTCTTCCAAGCCTTAAAGCTCATCTCGATTTGAAATGAATATCCACCGGAATGGATATCATCGAGATTAACAGACCTCAGTACTTCGCATCTGAAGCATTTATAACCACTGGTTGAATCTGCCAGCGGAAGCCCGGTTACAAACCGTGTATACTTATTGGCGAAGTAACTCAGCAATAACCTTGATAAAGGCCAATTCACCACGTTTACACCTTTTATATAACGCGAACCGATAACCAGATCAGCATCACTGATCGCTTTCAGAAAGTTGGGGATCTCTTTTGGATCATGGCTGTAATCTGCATCCATTTCAAACACATACTGATATCCATTTTCAATGGCATACTTAAATCCGACCACATATGCCGTTCCAAGTCCAAGTTTACCTTCCCGTTCGATTAGTAAGAGATGTTGATCCGTTTTTTTAAGTTGCTTAATCCGGTCACCGGTACCATCCGGGGAATTATCATCTATTACCAGGACATCAATATCAGCGTCAAGCGCGTGTATCTCCCGGATTATCCGATCGATATTATCGATTTCATTGTAAGTTGGAATAATAACAAGGATTTTTTGTTCGCTCATAATCCTAACTGCTGCTTTACCTGCTTTAATGCCGACTCTATATTACCCGGCAGCCAGTCGATCGAATTGGCCAGTTTATCCAGAATAAATGATGAGTTCATCGGACGCTTCGCGGTTTGCCCCAATTGAGATGTGGTGACTTCCTGAATAAGAGATTTATCCAGATCAAATATTTCAGCAATTTTGAGAGCAAATGCATGCCGACTACAGATCTCATTTCCAGCGATGTGAAAAATACCATATTCTTCCTTGATTATCAAACGAAAGATCGCTTCTGCAAGATCATCGACGAATGTAGGATTACCGATCTGATCGTTCACGATGCGGATATTTTCATTTTTTTTCATTTTATCGATCGTCCAGGTAACAAAATTCGGCCTGACTTTTATTCCGGAGCCATACAATATTTGAGTCCTGGCAATAATGTATTCCAGTTTTCCGGAACGGATGGTTTTTTCCGCACTCAGTTTAGACATGCCGTAATTCCCCAGAGGCTTTGGCGTATCATTTTCCCGGTAAGGCCCAGAAGTACCATCGAAGATATAATCGGTAGAGATTTGGACCAAAAGTGGATTAAACCTTTTACCGGCCTCCTCGATAATCTCCAGGGATTTGGAATTTACGTTCCTGCATACCTCCAGATCCTTTTCACATCCATCAACATTTGTATATGCTGCCGTGTTGATAATAATATCAGGTTTCAGATCGGAGAGCGTTCGCAGGACATCATTTCGGACAGCAAGATCGAGTTTAAAATATTGAGATAATCGATCTTCAAGATATGCCGTTTTTGACACATCACATCCATAAACATCAAACTCGTTTCGGAAACGCCTGATGATTGCCTGTCCAAGAAGTCCGTTTGCACCAGTTACCAGTATTTTTTTCATTTAGATTACAACCGCCTCTTAATATATATCAGAAAGTGTCATACTTGATCTCAAATATACAAAAAATCGTTCTATAGAAAAATGTATCCGGTGTTTATAACCGGGCGCCCATCTCCCGGAATGTCTTTAACTTTACCTGTAATTCGGGACGTTGCAGCGACAATATTTCCGCGGCAAAGACACAGGCGTTTCGCATACCGGCGGTACCGACCGCAAAAGTCGCCACAGGTATACCCGCTGGCATCTGCACCGTTGACAACAGCGAATCCATACCATCCATAATACCGCCCGGCAAGGGGACACCCAGTACCGGCAAGTCTGTATGAGCAGCCACAACACCTGCCAGATGTGCTGCCATTCCGGCACCGGCAATGATTATTTTATAACCATTCTTACGGGCATTAGCTGCAAATTCGGCTACTTTATCAGGATTTCGATGTGCTGAGATGATTTTCAACTCCCCCTCTAAATCAAAATACTCAAGATATTTTTTTGATTCCTCCCAAAATTTTTCATCGGATTTACTACCCAAAAGTATTGCTATTTCCGCCATATCAAACTCCTGAAGTTTTTATACTCAGATTTAAAATTTTATCCTGACCGGTAATCTGATAAAAACAGCGTGCAATGAGATCCACGGCAATTTTTGTGTTTACCGGTAAAAAAAACGAAATTGTTTTCTCCGATATTTGACAGGTTACCCCGCCGACAGAATCAAGATCTCTGGAAATTTTCGACCACAAATATTCTCCGGAAATATCCATTTGAATCTTTTTTTCCATTACCGAATATATAAATTGAAACTTCAGGTCCGGATAATTACGTGAGTAACATATGAGCCATTGGATCTTCTGTGTTTCAAGCATTCTGAGCGCGTTGCGCAATCGACTTTCGATAAGTTTACGCTCATCTGCATATAATTTATTCCAGATATTTTGATGTCTTTTACTGAACCGGTACTTTTTGAATACCTGTTTCAGAATGTAATAGAACGTTATTAAGATCCCCGAAGCTGCAATAATGATCAGCGTCGTATAAAATTTTTTCATCCGGGTTTTGGCTGTGGATTATGATGCAAACCGGAAAGACCTTGCCATAACCTCGAGTTGATCCATGAACGGTTTTTTTCGTTCCCCCGGCGCAGTCACCATAAAATCGAGAATATATATAAATCCGGATGCCGGATCGAAGAAAGCAAAGGTTTTAAAAGGCCCGCCAATCAGCAAACCATGATTTTGCCAGACACCGATCATGTTTACGGCAGGAAGATCACGGAAAGTCGTTTTAACCATGTAAGTATCTTCGCGCTCTATTTTATCAGACTCAAAATGAACGACCGAGAGACTATCTCTTAGTTGGACCAGCCAATCACTGCTCTCAGGCAGCGAGTCTGCTTTGAACCGATATACGAAAAGATTACGATCGGGTTTAAAACGTCGGAACCAGATAAAATCGGATTCTTTTGACTCTTTCACGATACTGTAGTCATGCTGAAGCCGGATATACCATCCCAGATTATCGGCAAGATACTCTTCGATGGCCTTCTGCTCGCCTTTCAGGAACATAATTTTCTCAAGCCGGGCAAAGTAATAATCTTCCAGCTTCTTATAGATACGATCTTTCTGGTTTTGAATATTTTTCCGTAAAGATTCCACATTGACACCGGGGAGGATTATTACCATCTGATCCCTGGCATAAAAATCTTCCTGAAATATTTCGAAAATCCGACCACTACGAATGGCTTCTTCAACATCTGCTGAAAGCGCATTCTCAATATACGCCGAGACCGGATCCTCCTTACCCAATATGGTCAGGAAAAGAAGATTTCTTCGTCGTTCATAGGCTGCCAGATCATCAATCGGGTGGTATTCAAGATAAAAGCTTCGCTCCGCATGGGGTGTATAAACATAATTATCAAATACCTGCTCAAGATCGGTCCGGACCTGACCATACAGCACCGAATCGGCAAAAACATAGATCTTCTCAAAATCCCCTAAACTATCGGGTTCATATTTGCACGATGCCAGTATCCCGGCCAGAATAATAGCCGGGAGCAGTATTTTACATACCCTTTTCAACAAGCTCAATGGCCTCCTTCCTGGGTATTTTCCTCTGCGTCATGAAGAGTACCCCGCCTATCATTGAGATCAGCATCGGAGCAAGAACAGATAAAAATGAGATGGAAAGGGCTGCCGCTTGCGAAATCCCGACTTTCCCCAGCAGGACAACAAATCCGCCTTCGCGAAAACCGATCCCATTGATCGAAGGCATCATCGATAAGAGAAAAGTAATCGGAACCACAAAGAAAAGATACCCGACCGGTATTTCGACTGAGACGGCACGTGCCAGGAGGAATGTCATCAAAATGATCAGTGCCTGAGCAATCATTGACATCAGCAGAATCTTGACGTAAATAATTTTTGATCCCTGATAAAATCTCAACGCATCGAGAAATTTTATGATCCTCTCTCCCAGACGAAAGAATTTTATTTTTGTTACGTACTTCAGACACAAATTCATAAAACGATCATTAAAAACCAAAACAAAAAATATTACAATCACCAATAACATTCCGAAGGCAATGTATAAAATTAAATAATTTTGAAATACGTCAGAGATGGCAAATATCGCTACAATAGCGAAGATTAATGTTGCCGTTATGCCAAGCAATCTCTCGGTCAGGACGGATGAAAATCCGTGTGTACGTTCTCCGGTTACCTGAATGAGATGGTAAATTCGAAAAACATCACCTCCGATACTGGTCGGTAAAAAATTGTTGAAAAAAAGCCCGATAAAATAAAATTTCAACAATACCAATGTTGAGACCGAATGACCATATCCTTTAACCAGAATTTGCCATCTTATTGCCAGCATATAGACCGAGCCGATATATAACACCAGTGCAGAGAACAGATAAGGTATTCCTCCCTGATTCCAAATCCGGCTCAAGACATCAAGTATTTTCGTAGGGTCGGCAAGATATATCAGGTATCCCACCAGGCCCAGTGAGACCAGGGCTTTAATAAGCGTTTTAATCTTTGATGACATCATTAACTTCTTGCTCTAAAAGCATCCAGACGTCTCCGGGCCTCTGTATCGCCGGGATTGCGCTCCAACCATGCTTCGAGATACTTAACCCCCTTATCAAATTCCTGTGTCTTTTCCAGACATCCGATCAACAGACTGAGCGCCTGCACGTTGTTCGGGTTATTCTCAAAAAGGGTTTCACAAATAACTGCTGATTCGGCAAAGCGATTTAGACGAAACAGATTATCGGCAATTACGATCATATCACGCTCAGACATACCTTCTGCGATGATCGAGTCGACCTGGCCGGGATCGAATGCGACACTATAGGAATCACGGATAAGCCTGAGATACCGGTTACTCCAGGGGATCACATCAGAAGGTAATTTCTTTTCCATTTCCTCTGTAAGATACCTAACCTTATCCAGATCATTTTCACGGGCATAATATTCAGCGAGCTGCAAAAATGCTGTCCGATAATTTTGCAGTAATCCTGTAATATTCTTGTCATAATACACCGTGGAATCCTGCAAACCACGATATTTGTAAATATCGATCAGGTTTCTTTCAAGGCGATCAGGGGATATGCTCCAATTTTTAAAGGGTACAATTTTGTACGCCAGACCATCCATACGCATATACTCCTGCAGTTCCGATAGCATATTACTGCGGGCAACTGTAACCGCAAAATAAACCGGTTTTTTCCACCGGTTCGTACTCAGAATTCGTAATATCATATAATCCTGGATACGCAGGGCTGAGCCGTATTGCGTTTTCAGGGGTGGTTCAACCCTGAATGAGATTTCATCGGGCGTATTGATAGGTAAATTCCTGTAACCGGACCGGAATTCGGCAGCCTGGTCCTCTCCGATATCTTTGGGAACATTTAAAGAGACTTTACGGGTTTCCCAGGGGACAAGACCAAGCTGGCTGATCTCCTCATCGCTCATTTTAATCGGAACCGTGGGTTCAAGGTCACGTAATTGTTGTATATACCAATCGGTATTCAGCAGACTTAGATTCACAATGCGAACATCCCGCCGGACGCTATCAACTTCCTGCAGATACCATAAGGGGAACGTATCATTATCACCGTTGGTTACAAGAATGGCATTTGGTTCGCAGGATTGCAACATATTATAGGAATAATCCCACGCGATATATCGCCCGCTGCGGTCATGTGTGTCGTAGCTCCGGGCAAGCATGAGGACCGGTGAGGCAAGCAGCAGGATCACAAACACGATGGCCCGTAAAGTTGTTCCGTTGCCCGGATCGGCTTCTTCTTTTCCAGACTTTCCGCGAATCAGTTCGATTACTCCGGCATATCCCAGTCCGATCCATATGGCGAATGCAAAAAACGAACCCACGTAACTGTAATCCCGTTCACGGGGTTGCGGATCCGGTTGGTTAAGGTATAATACAATGGCCAATCCGGTCATGAAAAAGAGTGCCAGCACCGCTAACGCATGTTTATGATCATTTTTAAATTGCCATGCCATACCGACTAAACCCAGCAACAGAGGGATGGCATAAAACTGGTTGAATGACCAGTCGCGTTCATTATCGTCCATACCGACATATTGCCAGAGAAAATACCGTACATACATATGGTCGACCTGGTATTTCCAGAAATACTCGCTGGCACTTTTATAATTTTTACCATTCGGGGATTCGCGCCAGACTTTGGCCCGGTCAGTTATGCTGTGATCCCCGTATTGTTCACGGTTCAGATACGAAATAAACTTTTCGATGGTTTCCGGGTTATTCTCATCGATGATTGGATCCAGATTTGACCGGATAAATATCATCGTATAGGTACTGTAACCGACGATAATTAAAAATATCGATAGGGAGACAAGGCTGGCCAGTTTTTTATTATTGTTAATTGACCACACCACAGCCATCAGTAGCCCGACGATCACAACCGCCAATCCAAATGCGCCGCCGAACTCCGCTGCATGAGGCAGGATCTTTACGACACCAGGATAGACAAATAATATCATTGCTACAGACAGCGCAGTCATCACCACAAAGGACTTCACCGAAAATTCAAAGCGCTTGTAATAATATATCATAATTACGAATGGCAGGGCCAGCACATTGAGCAGGTGAACTCCGATCGCCAGACCGATCAGGTATGAAATGATCAGAAGATATCGCTCATTACCAGGTTGATCTGATTTTTCTGCCCAGACCATAATGATATAAACCAGCAAAGCCGTAAATAACATGGAAGGTGCATATACTTCGGCCTCTACCGCATTGAACCAGAAACTGTGGGTGAAAGCAAATGACAGTGCGCCCAACACACCAGAATATATTGCCGTTTGCCAGTCCGCATTGGTATGCAGGCCATTCTTCCATTCCCTGACCAGATGGACAATGGTCAGATAGAGCAGCATAATGGTCAGGGCACTTGATAATGTCGAAATAAAATTCACCCTGAGGCCGATATCTTCTACAAAAGGGAACATGGAAAAGATGCGTCCTAAGAGCAGATAAAAAGGTGCACCCGGTGGATGCGGCACCATTAACCCATAACTGCATGCTATAAATTCACCGCAATCCCAGTAAGAGACCGTCGGAGCAACTGTCATGGCATATACAATAAAAGTAAACCCAAAGACCAGTCCTGCAGTGACACGATTTGTTTTTAACCAATCCATCAATGTTCCCCTTATTAAACAAAAAATATATTATTGATAATTTATCTTCAGGAATTCAATCAATCCCTCGCGCCAGGGACGCATTCTATCCAGACCCAGTGATTTTAGATGCTGATTTTCCAGCACGCTGTAGGTCGGCCGTTTTACCACCATGGGAAAGTCATCAACCTTGCATGCCTCCAGTGGCGTCTTTAATTTCAACTGATCAAATATCACTCGCGCGAATTCGTACCAGGAGCATTTGCCTTCAGCGGTCATATGATAGACGCCAAAGGCTTCCTGCTGAATCAGTTCCCAAAGATTCCTGGCAATATCCGAAACCGGTGTCGGGGTGAGGATCTCATCGTCTACAACCCGCACAAGCTCTCTTTCCTTTGCTGCACGAAGCATCGTAGTTACAAAATTACCACCTTTTGCACGACACAAAACCGAACCGTATATACCAGATACCCGCAGGATATAAAAACGTTCACAATAATTTTGAACAAAATATTCACCGGCAAGTTTTGATACCGCATAAACATTCAGAGGATTCGGTAAATCCGATTCAACGTACGGCGAACCTTTCAGACCATCAAAAATATAATCCGTACTGATGTGAACAAACTTAATTTTCCGGTCAGCACATACGTTTGCCAGATTAAGGGCACCTGCTGCATTGACACGCATCGTGAGCCCGATATTTTCTTCACATTTGGGCACATTATGATATGCGGCTGTATTGATAACGATATCCGGATTATTCATCTCAATAGTGGTCTTGACCGAATCCGGATCAGCGATCTCTATATCACTATGCGTCAGCCCAATAACAGTGGCGCGGTTTGAAAATTGACTGTTAATTTCAGAACCCAGTTGTCCGTTGCTGCCAATAATTAATACTTTCATTTATAAGCTTGCCACAAGTGTGTTAAAATTCAATTTGGTATATCGGTTGCTAAATCTTCAAACTTTTAAAAACCTGGATATTATAATACGCCGGTCTGGTCATATCCTTGAATTTATCAAAATGTTTGATCAGATCCTGAATGATGCCATCAATATCGTATCGTGGTTTGAAACTCAGTATATTTCTGGCCTTTTCAATATTTACTTTATAATTCCGATAATCCTCTTTGTGCTGAATATTGAGATCGATATCTTTGTTCAAATGATCTTTCAGGCCGATTCGAACAAGATCCGCCACTTCACCAACTGTATAATTACCGGAAGCGACATTAAAGATCCCTGAGATGGTCGAGTAGGCTTCAATGGCCCGCACATATGCCGTAACCGCATCTTTGATACTTAAGACCGGTCTCCAGATTGCAGGATTATTTACGGTGATAATCCCATCTGTCATAGCGCTTTTAAACATGGTATTTACGATCAGGTCAAGGCGCATCCTCGGACTGTAACCACTTACCGTACCCTGTCGCAGGCAGATAACTGAAAAATTATTATCCTGCATTTGCATGACAGCCTGTTCACCCTGAAGTTTGGAAATACCGTATGGATAATTGGATACAGCCGGGGACTTCTCATCATATAATTCGTTTTCCGTATAACCATACACAGAGCAGGAACTTGCGTAAATAAATCTTGCAATCCCGGCACGTTTGGCGATGTAACCTAAATATGCCGGTGCAGCTGCATTATGGATAAAATTCAATCCGGGTGAGTACTCAGCCATCGGATCATTCGACAGACCCGCTAAGAAAATGACCTGATTATAACCCTTCAACTCACTTTCGTTAAGATCCAAAATACCTTTTCTGAGCCTGCCCACTTCATCGGGCAGGTAATCACCGAACCAGAACAGATCGACCACATCGACCTGGTATCCCCGTTCCAACAGGTTAGGTATCAATTTGCTTCCAATGTATCCGGCGCCACCGGCAATTAAAATTTTCATCGATCCTTCCTATCTCCTGATATTATCAGATTCATCGTAAACAAAATTATTTGACGTTTCCGTTTCCAGCCATTGCGCCAATGTCTGGGCTTTTTCGTCTTTTGACGACAGGATCGGTGTATTAACCGGCCATTCTATTCCGATCTCCGGGTCATTCCAGAGGATGCCCGATTCACCCTTGTTGTTATAAGTTCCTGTGCACAGGTATTGAATTTCTGCATAATCCGACAAGACGCAAAAGCCGCGGGCAAATCCTGCCGGTGCCCACAATTGTTTACGTTCCTCTGCACGGATATTTACACCGAACCATTTGCCTATATCCGGGGAATTTTTTCGAATATCCACTGCTACCAGGAATGCTTCTCCCCGAATCACGCGCATTAACTTACCCATCGGTGGATCCCATTGGAAATGCAGACCGCGCAGCACATTGCGGACAGAGCCGGAATGATTTTCCTGCACAAATTGTTTTGGTAATCCCAGTTCACCAAACTGATCGGCTCTGAACTCCTCTACAAAAAACCCGCGTTCATCCTCAAAAAATTCAGGTACCAGCAGAGCGACAGCTCCAAATTTTATCGTCTCAATTTTAACCTGCATAGCTATCCTTCAATTATATCACCTATCCGCTCAAAGGTTTCACGTTGAATTTTAAACTCATATAAGTTTTCTTTCTGAAAATAAAGTATCTTGAAACCACACTCCCTGGGTACACCAGTCTGAATACATCCCGGTCCGTTACCGTTCTGATATGTTGTACAACCTTCCGTTTGCGCAGGATCAATCCTAAATTGGTCACCAGCCAGATATAAGCATTTATAATGGCAAATGACTGGCGAAAATTCTGCCTGAGCATCACCGCAGAAAATATGTTGATAAAGTCGAGCAGCAAACGTACCGGCATAAAAAGAATTAAATTCTTTCTTTCCAGATTTTTAATCATCATGAATATATTGTTGCGATGATTCCAGTATAATTTTTTATAACTGTCAGATTTTATCGTCGCCCCGGCATAGTGCCATATAACCGATCTTGGGACGACTTTTAATCTGAATCCGGTCAAATGGAGCCGCCAGCATAGGTCGATCTCCTCCATATGATGCACAAAATCCTCATCCAGGTTCAGACTTTTCGCGATGGACTCCCTCCGCAGAAACATGGCGGCTCCGCTGGTCCAGAAAACGTCCTGTTCGTCCTCATATTGTCCTTCATCCCGCTCGATAGTAAAGAAAATCCGGCCTCGCAGGAAAGGGTATCCATAGCGATCGATGTATCCGCCGGAAGCACCGGCGTATTCAAAATATCCCGGTTCGAGCATGGACAGAATTTTTGGCTGCAGGGCGGCGACATCCGGTTCTTTTTCAGCAACCTCCACCAGCGGCTCCAACCAATCGGGAGCCACCCGAACATCATTATTTAATAACACCATATATTTTCCAAGGGCATGATTAAAGGCGATATTATATGCCCGGCTATAGCCCCTGTTTGCATGTGTCTGTACAATGCGAATGTTCGGATAATTCTCCTTTGTAAACGCAACGCTCTCATCCGTTGATTTATTGTCGATCAACAATATTTCTATTGGTTTATAATTTCCAGATTGCAGACTGTCAAAGCATTCCTTAAGATATTGCTTCCCATTATAGTTCAGAACCAGCACACTCACCAGGGGTGTTCCCACTTCCATTTCCCTCTTAATCTTAAATAAGGTTAAAAGGGTTTAATTTGGAAATAAATCAGGTCAAAATCAACCGTTTGTCGCTTACTTTACAAATTGTTTATCCGATATTTATCAATTTTAGCCGGTCAGAGAAACGATTGATCAAATGGTTTCTGACAGGTATGTTTTGAGGCTTCCTGAGCGCTGGATCTGATCTGACCAATCCGAATGCATCCTTTCTGGATTTCTGCAGGATCTGATAATCCCTGATTGGATTGGCAAGCTTAAATCCGGGGATTCCATGCTGACGTGTTCCGAAAAACTCGCCCCATCCTCTCAGACGCAGGTCCTCTTCAGCAATTTCAAATCCATCATTCGTTTCACACAGGATCTGTACTCTATCCCTGGCTATGTCTCCGATATTATCCGGTGTTTTTAAAATACAATAGGATTGCTTCGCCCCACGTCCCACTCTGCCACGCAATTGGTGCAACTGGGAAAGTCCAAACCGTTCGGCATGTTCAATCAGCATGATCGTCGCATTGGCCACATCAACCCCGACTTCAATTACGGTTGTGGCAATTAAAACATCGATTGTTCCGGAAGCGAATGCGTTCATGATCCGGTCTTTTTCAGCAGATTTCATGCGTCCGTGTAAAAGACCAAGCTGAATATCGCTGAAAACATCCTCCTTTAAATATTCATAATTTTCCGTTGCTGCTTTCAGGTCAATTTTTTCAGATTCCTCCACAAGCGGGAAAACGATATATGCCTGTTCCCCCTGCAGGACCTTATTTCTAATGAAATCGTAAATATCATTACTCTGGCGATCTTTTCGCCAAACCGTTTTAATGGGTTTGCGATCCTTTGGCAATTCATCAATAACGGAAATATCCAAATTACCATAAACAGTCAGTGCCAGCGTCCTTGGTATCGGAGTGGCAGTCATAACCAGCATGTCAGCATTAATTCCTTTCTCCAGGAGCATGGAGCGCTGAATCACTCCAAACCGGTGCTGTTCATCAATGATGATCAATCCGAGTTTTCCAAAGTTAACGTTTTCCTGGATCAGTGCATGTGTCCCAATAACCACAGATGGTTCACCTTTACCCAAACTGAAAAAGAGATCTTTTCGTTCCTTATCACCGGTGCTTCCGGTTAGCAGGGTTACATTGATATCCATCTGCGTTAAAAATCCTGAAATGACCATGAAATGCTGTTCAGCCAGAATTTCAGTTGGCACCATAAAGGCGACCTGATAATTGTTATCTATTGCAATAAGCGCCGCCATTAACGCAACCAAAGTCTTTCCCGATCCCACATCACCCTGGATCATTCGATTCATTGGATGGGGTTTTTTCATGTCAGCGCGTATCTCTTTAACCACACGTTTCTGTGCATCGGTCATTTCAAACGGTAACTCCTTAAACACCTTTTCCAGATGATCGCTGCGTTTTTCAAAAGCAATCCCGGGTTGTTTTTCCTTCATCTGGAATTGCTGCAAGGCTAACATGAGTTGTGGAAAAAATAATTCTTCATAAATAAAGCGGCCGATGCTTTTCTGCAAACTCGTTGCTGATTCCGGCAGATGAATTTCTTTAAAGCTTGTGGAACGTGAAAGATACTTTCCTGAGGAAATAAAGTCAGACGGTAAAACCTCATCAATGCCTTCGAAAAGTTTCGCCTGATTTTCAAAAAAGATTCGCCGGATTGTGTACGAATTAAGCCCTGCCTGTTTGAATCTTTCTGAACCCGGATATATGGGCAATAAACGTCCTGTGTGTATCTGGCCTTCTCCGATATGGTCAAAATCAGGGTGAACCATCTGATGATGTCGGTAGAAGGTCACCTTTCCTGAAAGAGACACCCAGTCTCCGACCTTGAAAAGCTTCTTGTAATATTCTGCACGGTTAAACCAGACTACTTCGAGAATTCCTGTTTCATCAGATACGATAAGGTAGAATATTTTTTTCCGGGATTTCCGGAAACCGAGGGTCTCAACCTTTCCAACTACAGTGGCTTGCTGATTCAATTGCAGATTCGAAATCGATTGAATTGCCGTCCGATCGAGATATTTCCGGGGAAAAAACTCCAGGAGATCCTCGATTGAAGAAACACCGATCTCGGCCAGAACGCTTGCACGGCGGGGACCAATTCCTTTGAGGTATTGCAGATCACCGGACATAATGAAAAAGCATTAGACTCGTCGTTGGAGATATAATATAATTAATTAATCAAGACTTCTGAAAAATCATCTTACCGTAAATACATTTTGCAGAAATCTCTGATTTGTGATCTGATCAATCCGGATACCTGAGACAATCCTGCCGGTCAGGTATTAGCGCAACATTACCGATCATTCTTTCGAATCGATCTAATCTGACCGTCTTCCATTTCAATGACCTGCGATGCCTGCTCGGCCATCAACTCATTATGGGTGACAATTAAGAAAGTCTGATTAAATTTTTTATTCAGGGAGAGAATCAGCCGGTAGAGAGATTGACTATTCTGCTTATCCAGGTTTCCTGTTGGTTCATCTGCCAGGATCAATTTAGGACTATTGACAAGCGCACGGGCAACTGCTACGCGTTGCTGTTCACCACCCGAAAGTTGGGAGGGTTTGTGGGTCAATCGTTCTGAAAGTCCCACTTCATTTAGCAAATCACGGGCCTGTCGTTCTATTTCCGTAAAGTTACGGTCATGCATCATACCTGGGATCATAACATTTTCCAAAGCCGTAAATTCTGGTAAAAGATGATGGAATTGAAAGACAAAACCGATATTCTGATTACGGAAAACGGCCAGTTCTTTATCACCAAGGGTAAAGATATCCCTGCCATCAATATCGATCTCACCGGAGGTTGGTTTATCCAGGCCGCCAATGAGGTGCAGCAGTGTGCTTTTTCCCACACCTGAAGGACCGACAATAATCACCACCTCCCCCTTCGGAATAATCATATCGATACCTTTGATCACCTCGGTCTTTTGCGGTCCGTTTTGATAGGTTTTGAACAGGTCTTTTACGGTTAAAATATTATTCATATCGAATCGCTTCCACAGGAT
>Ga0209536_100008059_pt1 | contig 15873 bp, 15 predicted proteins | sample DeeMarSeWOR28_12_FD_187461 | JGI IMG/M metagenome (GOLD analysis project Ga0209536, IMG submission 187461) | Marine sediment microbial communities from White Oak River estuary, North Carolina - WOR-2-8_12 (SPAdes) (version 2) | ecosystem: Environmental > Aquatic > Marine > Intertidal zone >...
CCTCCTTGAGGGGATGATATGGAATACCTTGTATTCTATTTTAGGAAAGTGCCCCTGTCAACAAATTGCTTTTTTCATTTTCCTGTTTTGGGGATTTAATTTGACAAGTGCAACACATCTAAGAAAACGTATGTCAAGGGAAAGAACCCTAAAAGCCACATATAGAGATGACAAAATAAAGCAAGCAACATTATACTCACTCGGATCAAATATTATTTTGGAAAAATAAGTCACGGAAACAAAGTTGGTGGGTTAGAAGGTCTCTTATAAGATGTAGTTGAAAAGACGCATCCACAAGAGACCTTCGATGAAGAATGGCAAGAATTGGGGCTTGACAAATAGAACAATTGTTCTATAATATGGATATCTAATCCGTTTTCCATGGCTTTTCCAAAAGGAGGTTGCCATGAACCGCCCATTCCCCATTCAGTTGCTCCCTTTCTTGCGTGGTACTGCCATACGGCGCGGCGCGCTGTTTGGCGGGATCCTACTCGGTGCGTTGCTGGCCTTTGAAGTGTTCAACTATTCGACCACAGACTTTGCACTGCGCGATGTGCTTGGTGATTTGCGTTTTGCGGGGGTGCGCTGGTCGACTATTCTCTCACTGGCATTCTGCGGGATCGATTTTGCTGGAATAGCTCGTCTCTTTACACCTGAGAAGGGACGCGACGAACCCGCCGAGGTCTGGTACCTTTTCGGAGCCTGGCTCCTGGCTGCGGCGATGAATGCCTGCCTCACTTGGTGGGGCGTATCCGTGGCTGTCATCAATCATACGCCCGCGGGGGAGGTCTTTGTAAGCCAGACCACAATGACCAAGGTCGTTCCAGTCTTTGTAGCTGTCATGGTCTGGTTGATTCGCGTGCTGATCATCGGAACCTTCTCCGTCGCAGGAGAAAACCTGTTCAGCCTGGCCGATGATCGCCCCCGCCCACGGTTTACCCAACGCTCGATTCCACAACCAGCTCGTGCTTTATCACCCACATATGTACGCCCGTCACCAAAACCGCTATCTGCAGCACCCAGCAATAATCGGCCTTCCCGGGTGGAGCCAACCTACCATCCGATTGGAATGAGTGCGCAGCCCTATGACGAAAGGCAAGGAATGCGCCGACAATAAGCAACCACTTCATCTCCTTCTACCCCATCCAACCGCAAAGACGGCCAAACTTGGCCGTCTTTGCGCGTAGAAAACATCATTTTATTCGTCTTCGAAATTTTCTTCTCCCAGGCGGAAAGCAGTGAAATATGCCAGCGGACGGTAACCGAGCCGGATCGTCATCCCCATAGCCATTTCTGATGGCACGATAACCATATTTTGAATCCCTAGTTGCAAAGCCGCGATCTGGGCACGTTCCATTAAGGCAGAACCGATTTTCAAACCTCGATACATTGACATTGTATAAACATTTTGGATATAACCCACATTGGGATAGATGGTAACCAGTTGTATCCATCCAACGGCATGGCCGGAAACTTCTGCATAAAAATTGTGAATGTTCTTATCTCGCAAAGTGTCAAGTGGAATGCGTTCGCCTTCTTCGGTCAGGCTTTCGTTGGCAAACTCGGCTTTGCGAATGGTATCCGCTTTGTGGATATGGGTTACATCGTTACGTTGCCTTTTCGGCGGCAATTCACGACTGAGAACCGGGCCAGTGCGAATAAAATCGTAGCCAAGTGATTGGTATTTTGCTTTGAGTTCGGGCACGGTAGGAGATGCATGAAATACATTTAGGATGTATTTGTCTTTTTCGCCCATTGGGTAGTGCCGGATGGCTTCGGTGACAGCGCGGGGGTTGGGACTGAGCGCCTGAAACTCGAACTGGAAGGGAGCAATATGGGAATTACCGTATTTTGTTACCCCGATTGGCCCGAATACTTCGTAGGTTGTTTTATATGCAACTTGATAGGCATGATTGTAAGATGCGACCATTCCTTCAACAGCCCACCAGTCTTTGATCTTAACAACGAAGCTCATCATTATTGATCTTCCATGGTTGTCTCGCCATCTGTAAGCACGTACAGGCTGCGTGGTTCCGCGTTGGCGCGATCATAGATGAAATCGGTAGCAAGGTAGCCTTCTGCAAAGGCAGTTTCAAAGACTTCACGGGTGAAGAAGCGCCAATCGCGGGCCAGAGCGAAATCAGCGGATTTGAGCGCCATGAAGTCAGACGGAATCTCGGCCAATAGGAGGGCATTGCCAAAAGGCGAAAAATGTTCGGGCGGACGAAGCAAGCCGTCCGTCCCGGTTTGAGGCGTGTAAAGATGTTGCAGTTCAGCTTTGGTGATTTGATCCAGGTTAAGCGTTCCGCGCGACCGTTTGCCAAGTCTGCGTTCCACACGGGAGGTATTGAGCCACCAATCCACTTGGAAGCGGTCGCTAGGCAACCCAGCGTTTAGGCCATCGCGCATATCACCATATTCAGAACGACGATAGGTGTTGCAGATGGCGCCAAGTTTGGCGATGTTGAGGTAGGCATTATGGCTGAGCATTGGGTCATAGGTCCAGGTGATATGGGCAAGCCCCTGACGGCGTACCATTTGCCACTGGGCGCGTTTGAGTGCAAATCCCAGGCCGGACCGGCGCCAATCGGGGTGAACGCCCATCATATGGGAGCAGTGTTTTGGGTGTGGACCATCGGGAAGCATTTCGATACCGGGAAATCCAAAAACAAAGCCGACCATCTCATCTTCAACGAAGGCGCCTACCACAAGGCCACCGTTGTGGATGGCGGTGATGAGCAGGTGTGCGGGAACCACATCTGTCTCGCTGCCGGGCCAGACGATGCGCTGGAGTTCTTCGACAGCGGTCATATCTTCGGGGGTTTCAAGCAAATGGATGGTATATTCAGCCATTTTATCTAGCGTGTAAGGCGAAGCAGATTTTGAACCCTGGTGCTTACTTTGGTGGTCGCGTTCGCAAGATTTTTCCACCAAAGAGCGTACCAGGGTTTATGGGCGAGGTAATCCAGCCGATAGGTGAAACGGGCAGGCATCAGGCCGAAGATGCGTGGCAGGTTATCCACTGGACAGGTGCGAGGAACAGCATAGTAATCGATCCAGAATGATGAAGCCGGGAAGCGTGGAATAAATGTTTCAAATGTGACCACCAACGCGCGCAAGAAGGGTGGTGAAATGGTTGCCAGCTGGCGGCGCTTGCCAATCACTTGCATGATGCTTTCCACCGTTTGGCGCAGGGTGAAATACTCACTGCCGCCCACATCATAAGTTTGGTTGACCATTTCTGGATTCTCCATCGCCCATACCAGACAGGTGACCAAGTCTTCCACCCACAAGGGTTGGATGCGTGCTTGTCCATCGCCAGGGATCGGAAAAATGCCTGGAGAACGGCGCACCAGGTTTGCAATATCCGTGGTGAAGTGATCCTCGGGGCCAAAGACAATCGATGAACGCACGATCGTATGCGGAACCCCGGACTTGCGGATGTGCTCTTCAGCAATGCCCTTGGCCTTATGCACAGGAAAGGCTGAAGCGCGGTCTGCACCGATATGGCTCAAATATATGAGGCGTTCCACACCTGCCTGTTTGGCAGCCTGCGCCAGGTTTTGTGTGCCCTGGATGTCGGTCTTCAACAAGTTGGCATTACGTCCTTGATGCTCTGCACCAGCAAGATGAATGATGACATCTACATCGCGCAAGGCAGCCCGCAAGCCGCGCACATCTTCCAAACCAACTACAGCCACTTCCACCGGCACGCCTTTTGGCAGGCGCGGTGTGTGCGGCGATGGGCGCAATAATGTCCGCACCGGGTAACCGGAATCAAATAATTGGCGCACGAGTGCGCGACCAATGAAGCCAGTTCCGCCTGTGATGAGTATCATGTCAGAAGCTATTGAAGGTTTTTGATAAAATCAGAACGCTTTAGCATGCATGAGACAGAATCCGGTTCAAGCATGAAGCGTCTAGAGTATTCCTACTTTTCTTTCTTGTCCTTGTCTTTATCCTTACCCTGGTCGTCCTGAACATTATCCTGATCGCTTTGACCAGGTTGATCACCCGGGCCATGCGGTGTCTGCCCAAGATGTTTTCCTGGTTGATCTTTTCCATTAGGTTCAGGGGTACTATCAGGTTCAGATGAATCTACTTGCGGACTGTCAGATGTATCATTTCCAGAAGGCTGAGGATCACCCTCCGAAAGGCTGGTGGGAGCAGGCGTTGAACCTGGAGTAATTGTCCCTTCAGGTGTCGCCGCAATTTCGGGTGTCGCCTCCAGTTCGGGTGCCTGATTAAATATCTCAGGCGGTACTGGAGATGCTTCACTCAAAGTAGGTTTCCCGGATAACAGCACCTGAACTCTATCCCAGTTTTCGTACGCATAAATAGCCATGTAAGAGGCTAGAGCAACGTTGGCGGCTACCAATGCAACCAGAACCACCTTCATGAGAGGCGTCATGGGAGCAGCAGAATGAGGCGAACTACCCTGTCCTCTCCCATTTCCCTTTTTGGGATGCAGCCCACTGCCAGCTACCGAAGTCACCTGTGCCAGGTAGGCAGCACGCCTGGTATCTAACATATCCTTAGGATACGACTTCTTATCTGCGCTCAAGTTTTTCAGCAGCTTCTGTATATTACTTTCAGTAGGAACAAACTTTTTACTCACTGGTTATCCTCGAGAAACAGATCAGATTTCTGACAGTACCTGACGTAATTTAGCGATTCCACGGCTCTGAAGAACTTTTACACTATTTGTATTCTTACCAACAATTTTGGCCGTCTCTTTAAGGTTCAGACCTTCCAGAAAACGCAATATGATCACATGGCGCTGGTCTTCGGTCAATTTGTTGTTGATTGCCAACATAACAGTATCCAATAGTGCTCGATTTTCAATCTCAGTTTGCACCGAACCTGTGTTAGTCGCAATGAATTCGACTATTTCAATGGGAGCAACGCGTTGACTGTAACGAGATTGATCGATGAACAGGTTGTAAGCAATCTGGTACAGGTAAGAGCGCAAATTCGTACGCGGTCCTTTCCCGGCGTTTAATTGATCCAATAATTTCGAAAAGACATCTCCAACAATTTGATCGGCTTGTACAGGATCCTGGCACAAGCGCAGAGCATAGTTATAGATGACAGGCGCAAATAGATCGAAGATTTTTTCTAAAGCATCTTGATCAAATCGCTTGGCAGCCTTAAGCAGAGCAGATAAATCTGCCATTAAACTGCACCATCCGTCATATACATGACGGTTATCCTATATAAAAGGTAACAAGCAAAACAAATATCTACACAGATAAACATAATGTTATGAAAAATATCAAAGACGCTTACTTACATACTAACATAAAGCCTGCTAATTAGGTATTATAACTTTGTTCGCAACAAGATAAGGTAACTCAAAAGGCCTACTGTTGTGAAATTTACCCAACAGGCGTAAAATAAGCAGGCTGGTAAAAAAACTGGCAAGGATAAAGTGTAATGTTGCCCCAAGAAGAGAGTGACCCTTCCCCCGCGGACAAGCCGCCTAGTCCTAAGCTAGGCGGCAGGCACGCGCTTAACTCAGGCAATTGCGTCGCGTAGGCAGTCATGCTCCTGCGTGATGTAATCCCACGCACAGGAGGCTGCCATGCTCACCATCTATAAGACTACCCCAGAAGGGTTACAAACCCTTAGAAGCACAGCCAATGGTTGCTGGATCAAAGCAACTGATCCAAACCCGGAAGAAATTGAACAACTGAAAAGTTGGGGAATCGAACCAGAACTTATAACCTATTCCCTGGATCAAGATGAAATGGCGCGTGTAGAGCGTGACGAAGGGTACACCCTCATCCTGTTGCGCATCCCTCACTTCCAGGGTGAGACTCACGACATCCCCTACTCCACTATTCCAATGGGGATCATCATCAAAGATAATCTTATCGCTACTATTTGCCGTTACGAGAGTCATATCATCTACACGCTCACCAATGGCAAATATCGCAAATTTAAAACTGCCAAACGCTATCGCTTTGTGCTTTATGTGTTGCTTGAAACTGCCACACGCTATCTGAGTTATCTGCGCGAGATCAACCGCGCTGTGGATCATGTTGAGGATCAACTCCAAAAATCCACCCGCAACCGCGAATTGTTGCAGCTTCTTAAATATCAGAAAAGCCTGGTTTACTTCACCACGGCCTTGCACTCTAATGAAGTCATGATGGAACGTTTGCAGCGCATGCGCATGTTCAACCAGTATGATGAAGATGAAGAACTTCTCGAAGATGTTATTACCGAAAATCAGCAAGCCATTCAGGTCACCAACATCAACGCCGAAATCCTGAGCGGTATGATGGACGCCTTCGCATCCATCATTTCCAACAACCTTAACGTGGTCATGAAAGCGCTGGCCGCCATCACCATCGTCATCAATGTTCCAGCCATTGTAGCCGCCTTTTATGGCATGAACGTGACACTACCTGGTGAAGATCATCCGCTTGCCTTCCTAACGGTCTTCGGCATTTCTGTCCTGCTATCAGGCATGGCTGTCATCATCTTCTACAAACGAGACTGGTTCTAATGCAGTTCGAAATCATCCATGATGCGGCTGCCTTACTTGGCGAAGGCCCTGCCTGGGATGCAAAAACGGATACGCTCTACTGGGTGGACATTTTGGAAAACCGTGTCCATTTCCATCGTAATGGTGAAGATGGATTTATCCAACTGGATGAGATGCCAGGCTGTTTGGCACCCTGCAAAGAAGGTACCCTGCTCGTTGCTGCCCGCGCATCTATCCTGAGGCTCAATCCTGCCACCGCAAAACAAACCATTCTTGCCTCCGTAACCGAACCTGCCAACAACCGTTTTAATGACGGTAAATGTGACCCGGCCGGCCGCTTCCTGGCTGGCAGCATGAATATGGACGAGAAAACACCCAGTGGCGCACTCTACTCATTCGAAGGCACACAGGTCACACGCCTGTTGGAGGGCATCCGCATTTCCAATGGTCTGGCATGGAGCCCTGACTATAAAACGTTCTACTACATCGACACACCTACGCGCGAAGTCAAGGCCTTTGACTATGACCTGTCAACAGGCCAGATTGCAAATTCGCGCGTAATCATCACCGTTCCAAAATCTCTTGGCTGGCCCGATGGCATGACATCCGACATGGAGGACAATCTGTGGATCGCGATGTGGGGCGGCGCGCAGGTCACACGCTGGAATCCGCGCACGGGGCAATTGCTGGAGCAAATCCCGCTGCCGGCGAAGAATGTCACATCCTGTATCTTTGGCGGGGACAACCTCGACGATCTCTACATCACCTCGGCACGCGTGGGACTGGATGATGCTGATTTAGCGGCATACAGGCATTCGGGTGGTTTGATGCGCGTGAAAACCGAAGTTCAGGGGATGCCAACGTTTGAGTTCGGGTAAAATCAAAGACGTGGACAAAACTTCGATCCCATCCCGGAGAATCGCATATGTGGATGTTGCCAAAGGCATCGGCATTTTGCTGGTTGCGTTGGCGCATGCAGATGTTTCGCTCTTTTCCCCCTACCTGCATCAACTGATCTATTCTTTCCACATGCCCTTGTTTTTTTTCCTGTCGGGATATTTCTTTAATCCGGACACGCCTTTCTGGATCCTGGTGAAGAAAAGGTTCAATTCGGTTCTCAAGCCATATCTTTTCACAATTCTGTTGATTTATATTGCTTCGATCTCTTTCACCAATATGCGCTTTGCCACTGTCTTTGGGCGGATTGCAAAGTCCATGTATGCCACAGGGTACTACATTGACTGGGTGCAGCTCTGGTTCCTTCCCAGTTTGTTTGTGACCAGCCTGTTCGCTTTTCTGTTTTACCGTATTGTTCTCATCCATATCAGTAACCGCTATGTGCGTTGGTTGATCCTGCTTGGGTTGCAAGCTGTCGCGGTCGCTTTTCTGGATGTATTCTATCCCTTCCCACTCTCACTTTTTGGCAAGGAATATGAACTGTTTGGTCTGCCTTACAGTCTTGACATTGTGTTGCTAAGCGGCTTTTTCTATATCCTGGGGAATGAAACTCAGTATATCTCTTCTGAAAAAACGTTTGGCAATCTATGGATGTTATTGGGCACAGGTGGTGGGCTTATCGTGCTGACGTTGCTCTTCAAGCAGCGAATTGACTTCAATACGCGTGTATTCGAATCGTTCCCGATCAACACCACAGAAGCCATCCTAGGTATTTTGTTTGCGATGGCCCTATCGAAGCAAATTGACTTGAGAACGAAACGCCTTTCATCTGCGCTTAAGTACATCGGTCAGGCATCCCTTTTCATCTTAATTTTCCACGTCCCAATCCAAGAATACTGGGGAGAAAAAATCTACTTTGCTACAAACCTGCAGGTTTTCTCCATCCTTTCAGCTTATGTGATCAGTATTCTCATTTCACTGGGGATTTATAGAATCTTTTTCGAGCAGAATCCCATTGCCCTTTTCTGGTATGGACGAAGGTCTGCGCTTCCTAAAAAGCAACAGGAAGAAACGAATTCGGAGCACTAAATTTACAAAAAGTAAAAACAGGATGAGGAAACTTATTGCTTCCTCATCCTGTTTTTTATATACAAGTTTCGCAAATGTTAGGGTTTAAATACCGAGGGGTGCAATCCTTGTCCGCGAATATCTCCAAAGTTGCGATCGATAGAATTGAAATCTGCCAACACTTCCGGAGTCAGGACAATTTGTGTTGCTGTACCACGGAAATCATTGAACCCGATTGCATTATCAAATAGAACAGGGAATGGATCTGCATTCGTATCATCCCTGGTATCAGTCAATTCAAAAGCAACCACATCGACAACGGCTGGGGTATCACTAATCAAACTAACCTTATTCTGAGTCACGAAATTGTTCCTGATCTCCGCTGCTCCTGCCATTCCCCAGCGGAAATCAGCGTAGATTACAACCCCCGAACCTTGGTAGCCACCTTGATCACTAGGGTCTACATGGAGCGTCCCACTAATCTTATTATGCTCGATTAGGTTGTCGGCAACAATCCCTCCAAAGCGGTCTGCTACAAGAATACCGATACCTCCACCGTTTCGACATCGCAGATCGATCATAACATTATGGCTTATTGTCCATCTGCTACCACTCCAATTTGAAACAGCCTGTACTGCGTTTATAAATGTATTATGCGTGACCACAACATCATCTGCGGCTGCACCATTCATAATCGCGAGGTCAACTTCAAACTGCAAGTGGCTAATTTCAGTCCCACTACTTCCAGCCATTAAACGGAAGCCCTGCGAAAGGCCTGCAGGGTGCATCGGACCACTATCGATGACGGCTCCATCCTGGCCCTTTATCTTGACAGCTTTGGTCACAAGAGCGCCAGCATGGTTGCCTGGGCCAACGAAAATCGTATCCCTAGCCATAACCGCTGCAGAATCGATAGCCTCTTGAATAGTTGCATAATCGCCTGGTACATACCAGGCATCACCTTTCCCTTTTGCCATTGCCGTCATGGGTATTGCCAGCAAGGCAAGAAGAAGCAAAATGGTCACTAATTTTTTCATTTTGTTTTCCTTCCTAACTTCAAGAAAAAAAGGGTAATTGAAACAAAGTACATGAATTTTCTATAGAACCTCCTTCTAACAAAAACAAATAACCGGCCAGAATCGGCCGGTTTCGCTATTGGCTCCCCAAAAGTATACCCTGCAGGTTGTAGTCTTTGACGAAAAGGGCAAGCGACCAGATAAGACTTTTGGTTCTTCGCCGCCAGAAACTAGATTGGATATTCGTTTGAGAACTGATACCGATAAAATCCCACCGCTAATACCAATAATGTTACAACTAAGCTCATTCCAGTTACAAGACGAAAAAATGCGATAAACGTTACATATTTATCGCATTTGAGAAAAAAGCCAATAAAGTTATTTCACAAAGATCACATTGTCATATCCAAGCGCCTGGAAGAAGCGGAAGAGATAATTCTCCGCGTTGACTTGCGCCTGATTGAGAATACCATCTTCCAGCGCAGCTTTGCGAATTTCATCCTCGGCGGTCTGGCGGGCCAGAGTTTCCAGGTCTTGCACGCCCTGATTCAGGAAACCTGTATCACGGTCATAAACGTACGACTTCTGATTATCCAGCGTGGCAACGAAAATCTCCGCCGGGGGCAGTGTCACGTATAGCACACCATTTTCCAGCCGAAGTTGTTCAGGGCCGATCTTTTCCATATCTATCCCCGCAATGACCACGCCATGCGCCACGAAGAGCAACCGGTCACCGAACAGGAAATCAAAGGTACCCTGTCCGATCTCTGCGGTGATGACCTTCTCAATGCTGTACTGGATGGTTTCCAACCGCGCAAGGGCACGCACTTCGTTGATATACGTTACCGGATCGGGAATGATCGTGGGGGTGGGATTGAGAAGTTCTGACACCTGGGTCTGCAAGGCCTCATTCGCCTGCCGGACCTGGTTGAAGGGCGCCGAGGCAGCATCGGAAGCTGCTTGCGCGCTATCGCGTACAGTTTGTACGATAAAATAAGCAGCAACGATGACCGCAATAAGGACAAGGAGGGAGAGCCAGTTTTGTTTCATGCACTCATTATACTGCTTCTTGCATATTTATTAGAATTTATATCCAGCGAATTGTTTTCTAAATTCAGCATCTTGCTGCAGATAATTACGCAGCACTCTGTAAAACGGTTTTTCTAAATCAGCGCACTTGTTTACACATTTCTCGCAAATCTATTATAAAATTATTACACTGTGAAAGATACTATGATGGGTCTGGGAAAACTACTCTATTTCAGTTTGATTCTGCTGTTTCTTACTTCCTGCACCATTTTTTCGGGCAGTGCTTCGATGAATACACCTGAGCCTACCCTCGGTATGGAGACAGCCCTGGCGATTGCAGCCGCGACCGCGGAAATCCGCCCCACGCCTACGGCCCCGGCAATAGGCACTATCGAAAACCCGTTGATTCTTGCCTTGCCTCCAGGTAGTTCTACTGATGAAGACCGCGTGGAGGGGGGCAAAGCCTTTGCCGAGCAACTTTCCGAAGTTACCGGTTATACCTTTGTAGTGGTTGCGCCCGAATCCTATGCCAAATTGGTGGAGGCAATGGGGAAAGGAAATGCGCATGTCGCCGTTTTATCGGCCTATGCGTATGGGCTGGCCTATGAAAAAGGATATGCAAATGCTGCCTTTGCCAGCTTGAAATCAGGGGAAAAGGCTTACGGCGCACAATTTGTCGCTCGCACGGATGCAGGCTTCAATTCCTATTACGATGCGCAGACGGGAGAAAACACCGCCGATGCAGCTACAGCCCTGTCCCAGTTCCGCGAGAAAAAACCATGCTGGCCTGATGAAGTATCCCCCTCCGGGTATGTCATCCCGTCCGGTATCCTGGCTCAAAACGATATTTCCATTCGTGAGCCTGCCTTCCTACAGGGACAGCCCACAGTGATCCGAGCAGTTTATGCGGGCGGGATTTGTGATTTTGGAGCCACCTATATTGACGCACGCGCTTTCCCGGCTGTGCTGGATGAATATCCGGATGTGCTTGAAGAGGTAGAAGTGATCTGGCGTGTTCCTCCTGTTATTCCTTACGAAGTACTCGCCATTGCCCACAATCTGTCACCGGAAATCGTACAAGCGATCAGAGATGCGCTATTCCGTATATCTGGCATGCAGGCCGGGAGGCAGGTGCTGGGGCAGGCGTATGGGATCGAGGAGTGGGAACGAGTTACCGACGCATTCTACGAAGAATTTCGGTTGTATCTAGATTCTTCTGGCGTAGACTTAGAAAGTTTGCTAAACCAACAACCTTAAAATTCCAATTTGACGAGGTTTCGTTACAAAAAGCACTTGCCCACCTTGCAATTTTGTTATATCATCAGGGGAGCAAGGGGTACTAACCCCAATCATCCTAAATCTTCTGAGAGGAGAAGAAATGAACAAACGCACTACTTATCTACTGTTTGCTCTTGTAACCGTGCTGGCATTACTGTTGCCGGCCTGCGGCCCGGCCGCACTCGGTACTGAGGAAAACCCCATTATCTGGGCAGTTGTTCCTTCAGGCGAGACCGAACGTGTTGTGACCGGCTTTGAAGAAGTTGCCGCCATGATCTTCGATGAGACCGGTTTGGTGGTTCAACCTCTGGTGGCCACCGAATACGCTGGTGTGATCGAGGCCATGTGCGCCGACCCGCCAAAAGCACACATGGCATCCCTGGCGACCTTCTCATACATTCTGGCTAGTGAAAAGGGCTGCGCCGATGTTGCCCTGGTTTCGGTTCGCTTCGGCAGCCCGGTTTATAACGGTCAGATCTTTGTCCGCAACGACAGCGGTATCACCTCTGTGGCTGACCTGGCTGGCAAGACCATTTGCCGCCCTGACCCACTTTCCACCAGTGGTTGGATCATCCCCAGCATCACGCTGAAGGCTGCTGGAATTGATCCTGACTCCGACCTGGCCCAGGTTGTAGACGCTGGCTCCCACGATGCTTCCGTAGCCGGTGTATACAATGGCGACTGCGACGCTGGTACCTCCTATGTGGATGCCCGCGGCACGATCGAAGAAGACTATCCTGATGTCATGGACGTCATCCAGGTTATTGAAGTTTCAGCCGATATCCCCAACGACGGTGTGCAGTTCGTTCCCAGCTTTGACCCCGAAGTCCGTGCGCAGATCGTCAGCGCCCTTCTGGCAATCGCTGATACCGAAGCCGGCGTGGAAGCTCTCGATGTTGCTTACAGTTGGACCGCGCTCGAAGAGCACGATGACAGTTTCTATGATCCATTCCGACAGGTATTGGATGCTGCTGGTGTTTCCGCTTCTGAGTTCGAATAATCCTTGTAAACCAGTGACATAACTGGCTATCTGCCCAGCGGAGGGATGCGTTTTGCGTGTTCCTCCGCTGGTGTTCTTAACCCCGGCAATTTGTTTTGCGAAGAAATCAAAGCACTATAAACATAACTGCATTTGAATTCTGCGCAAAGTAAAACTGCAAGTTCATCAATACGTATTAGGAGTCGCATATGCTAGAAGTCCGTCACCTGACAAAGGTTTACGATGATGGTACCAGGGCACTAAAGGACGTCAGTTTTTCAGTGCCAGACGGGGAGTTCCTAGTTGTCATCGGCTTGAGTGGTTCCGGTAAGTCAACCATGCTGCGATGTATCAACCGCTTGATCGACCCGACCGAAGGGGAGATTATTTGGAACGGCGTCGATCTTGCACAACTCAAGGGAGAAGATTTAAGAAAAGCTCGTCGAAAGATCGGCATGATCTTCCAGCACTTCAATCTTGTAAAGCGATCCCCCGTTCTGACGAATGTTCTCGCTGGGCGATTGGGATACACAAAATCCTGGAACAGTATATTAGGGCGTTTTTCCACAAAGGATAAAGAAAAAGCGTTTGAGGCGATCAAGCGACTGGGAATCGAGAATCAAACTTACAAGCGAGCAGATGAACTCAGCGGCGGCCAGCAGCAGCGCGTAGGCGTTGCCCGTGCTCTGATGCAAGACCCTGAAATGATACTGGCAGACGAGCCCGTTGCGAGTTTGGACCCGGTACTGGCTCACTCGATTATGCAATATCTGGAAATACTCAATAAAGAAGACAAGATGACCATGATTTGCAGCTTGCATTATTTGGATTTGGTGCAACGCTATGCTACGAGAGTTATCGGCCTGAAAGACGGTGAACTGGTTTATGAGGGCAGCAAAAAAGACATCCTCGCAATGACAGACGAACAGTTCAAAAACATATACGGCCAAGAGGCTGAACGGGTTGGTGGCGGACTTGAAGGAGACCTAAGCGTACAAGAGGGAGGTGAAGCATGACTGACGACAAACTTCAATTAGGTCATGTCCCTGAAGATGCTCGAGAACCAAGCCTGGTATCCCCACCATTTGCTGCACTGGCATCCCTGATCGTTCCCGGCTTTGGACAAGGCCTTGCCCGAAGCGTACGCCGCGGCATGATCCTGTTTTTCTCATTCCTGACAGTTGTCGGCCTGACAATGTGGCGTTTTACCATTGCGGCCCCCCGAGACACTGGCTGGTGGGCCATCTTTAAAAAAGGGCTGTATCTTGATCCATTCTTGATCATTGTCACCATCCTGGTTGCCGCCCTGTACATATGGATTGCCTTTGACGCTTACTCATTGTCAAAAGATCGCGCAAAAACACCCATGGGTGTTTTTGCCATACTCATAATCATGTTCTTTGCACTTGGATGGCAAATTGGCCAGATCAATCCAGTCAGTTTTGTTTCCAACGCCGATGAAGCATTGCCCGCCCTGGGCCGGGTTGGCTGGCCTTGGGAAAAAGCGATTGACTATGATTCTGTGATCTTCCGGGCCAATGCAGATATAGAAATTCCCTGTTCAGACGCGCCCCCTGCTGCAAACACTGTTTTAGGAGACGAGCCAACATTAATTTCGACTCCAACTTGCGGCAATCTACGCACCCAGGAGGGTGATTTGGGCACGGAACTACATCTGGAAGGCTACAACTTCACACCCGGAATCGAAGTAGCGATTATGTGGGAAGACCCAATTGGCGGTGAGTTCCGACAGCGCCAGGGTGGGGAATATGTGGTTACAATCCCGGATGAAAACGGTTTTTTTGAAATTGATATCGAAATGCCCTACCGCCTGCTGCCCCCCAGTGCCACTGATCCTACATATACCTGGCAAGTCTTTGGCCAACAAATTGCAGAAGTTGGAGACGCAAAGCTAAGCGACGATTTCAAAAAGATTGTCGAAAAAATGATCGAGACCATCTTCATTGGTATGATGGCTACCTTCTTCGGAATCTTGTTGGCCCTGCCGGTAAGCTTCCTGGCCGCCCGCAACCTGATGTCTGCTTCCTGGATCACCTTGGTAATTTACTATCTGGTTCGAGCTGTGTTGAACATTATCCGCTCCATCGAGCCAATCATTTGGGCCATCATTGCCGTGATTGTTGTCGGACTGGGGCCATTTGCGGGTATCTTAGCGCTAGTCTTACACTCGATCGCGGCCCTTGGCAAGTTGTATTCGGAAGCGATTGAATCGATCGACCCAGGCCCAATCGAAGCCATCCAGGCTACTGGGGCTAACTGGGTTCAGACTGTAGTATACGCCGTCATTCCACAGATTATCCCACCCTTTGTTTCCTTCACGATCTACCGATGGGACATCAACGTGCGCATGTCCACTATCATCGGCTTGGTCGGCGGCGGCGGTATCGGTTTCCTGCTGATCCAATACATTCGTGTGCTGGATTACCGCTCAGCTGGTATGTGCGTGTGGTTCATCGCCATCACAGTTGCCATTCTGGACTACGTCAGCGCAGAAATCCGCGTTCGATTTCAATAACCGCGATACAACATAGCCCATTTGTAGCAGTCGTCCATTTCATAAATGGACGACTGCTTTTTTATGAAGTAAAATCCCGGCTTACTGTGTGCCGCAAAAAAATATTCAGACATAAACATGGTTTTTGAAAACAATCAGCTAGATGCAAATTTAGAAAAACATACAAGGAGCGGTATGTGGAAAAAGTTTCTCAAATGGACCTGGCGCGTCATACGGACCCTTTTCCTGCTCGGCCTGCTGGTCTTCTTTCTGCCCCGTATCATCACCTCGATCTATGCCGCCTTCAAGGTGCATTCCGTTGAAGATGTTCCGACAGAAAAGGTAGCTATCGTTTTTGGCGCTGGCCTGCGCCGGGACGGAGGCCCAACCGCAATCCTGCGCGACCGCGTGGAAACTGCTGCTCAGTTATATTTTGATGGCAAGGTGGAGAAGTTGCTGATGAGCGGTGACAACCGCTTCGTGGACTATAACGAGCCCGAGGCCATGCGTCAGTACGCCCGCAGTATAGGGGTTCCGGATGAAGTGATCGTGCTCGATTATGCCGGTCGCCGCACCTCTGATACCTGCTATCGTGCCA
>Ga0209536_100008060_pt1 | contig 15873 bp, 18 predicted proteins | sample DeeMarSeWOR28_12_FD_187461 | JGI IMG/M metagenome (GOLD analysis project Ga0209536, IMG submission 187461) | Marine sediment microbial communities from White Oak River estuary, North Carolina - WOR-2-8_12 (SPAdes) (version 2) | ecosystem: Environmental > Aquatic > Marine > Intertidal zone >...
TCCGCCGTCGCCGTCAGCGACGAGGAGATCATGGACAACGTCGGTGTGCTGGCCAGGAACGAGGGGCTCTTCGCCTGCCCCGAGGGGGCCGCCACCCTTGCGGGGCTCAGGCGGATGATCGCGGACGGGCAGATGGACGCCGACGAGAGGGTGGTCCTGTTCAACACGGGGACAGGGCTCAAGTACACGGACCTCTTCGAGGTCAAGGCGCCCATCGTCGACCCGGACGAGAAGATAGACTTCAGGGGCCTCCTAGGTTCCTATTTTTGTGACAAGACTTAAAGCCAGGGAGACGCCCCCCTCCGCTGATAGCGGTTTGTACCGTTCAGAAGGATGAGGGACGTTGACCGGAGATAGCCACGTCGAGGAGAAGCACCCCAGAGCTGACTCCATCAGGCTCAGGGAGAAGATGACCCGGGGAGTCGAGAGGAAGGTCACCGCGCTAGCGGGCCTCCTGGCCCACGGCAGGGGGGAGGCCTTCGACTACATCCTCGGGGAGGAGACGACCGCCCCCGGGATGAGGGCCATCACCGCAGCCGCTGCGACCCTCCTACTGGCCGAGCACCCGGTCCTGTCCGTCAACGGGAACGTCGCCGCCCTCTGCCCAGAGGAGTTCGTGAAGCTCTCCAACGTCTCCGGCGCCAAGCTGGAGGTGAACATCTTCCACAGGCTGCCAGGGAGGGAGGAGGCCATCGAGGAGGTGCTCCGAGAGGCCGGGGCGGAGGAGGTCCTCGGCGTCGGAGAGGACGCCTCGGCCAGGATCGATGAGATCTACAGCGACAGGAGGCGGGTGGACCCTGAGGGCATCTTCAAGGCGGACGTGGTCTTCGTGCCCCTCGAGGACGGGGACAGGACCGAGGGGCTCGTGAGGATGGGGAAGAAGGTGATCACAGTCGACCTTAATCCTATGTCCAGGACGGCCCAGTACGCCACTGTGACCATCGTCGACAACGTCGTCAGGGCCATGCCCCTCCTGGTCTCGGAGGTGGAGAGGCTGAGGGGGGAGGGCGTCGAGGAGCTCAGGAGGATTTTGAATGACTACAGCAACCGGGAGGTGCTCTCGGACTCTATGAAGGTGATGCTGGAGAGGCTCAGGGAGCTCTCGGAGAAAGGGGTGTATCTGGAGCTCCATGATAACTGAGGCGCCCGACTTCACCAAGGTCATCATCGTGGGAGCCGGCGCCATAGGCAGCTACTACAGCTACATGCTCTCAAGAAGTTCAGACGTCCTGCTTATAGGCAGACGGGAACATGTGGACGCAGTCAACTCCGGGGGATTGGAGGTCACCGGAGCAGTCGAAGGCACGTCCAACCTGGACGCATCGACAGAGCTCAGCGGCATCCCAGAGAAATCGCTGATCGTCCTCACGACAAAGGCATACGACACAGAGGAGGCTGTGAAAGGGTTCAGGGGGCTCCTGAGGCCCGACACGGCGATCCTCGTCCTGCAGAACGGCCTCGGCAACGAGGAGCTAGTTCAGTCCCTCGTCGGCCCTGATGTCGACGTTGTCAGGGGGCTAGCCTCGACGGGAGTGGAGTTCCCGTCGCCCGGGAGGATAGAGGTCAAACTTGTCCGGCAGACCGTGCTCCCCAAGACAGCTACGGGCGAGAGGATAGAGAGGCTCTTCGCTTCCTGTGGCCTCGATGCACGACTATCGGAGCGGATGGACGTCGAGGTGTGGAGGAAGCTGGCGATGAACTGCGTCATCAACCCCCTCACCGCTCTGTTCAGGGTGCCTAACACGGAGATAGCCGTCGAGGGCCTGAGGGAGGTCAGGAGGGGCATCGTGGACGAGTGCGTCAGCGTTTCTGAGAGGGAGGGAGTCGTCCTAGAAGGCGACCTGGAGGAGGAGATCGCGAAGGCAGCTGCCTCCTACTCCAACATCTCGTCGATGTGCCAGGACGTCAAGAAGGGGAGGAGGACTGAGATAGGCTTCCTCAACGGTAAGGTGAGTGAACTGGGACGGAGACACGGCGTGGCCACGCCCGTCAACGACGTCCTAACATCGCTCATCAGGTTCATGGAGGGAAAGAAATGGAGTTAGAGGAGATAAGACGCCTAAAGGGCGTCAGGAAGGTGACCGTGCTCACGGCATACGACGCCCAGACGGCGAAGATAATGGACACGGCGGGGGTCGACATGATCCTCGTAGGGGACAGCCTCGGAATGGTGGTATTCGGTTACGAGGACACCAAGCAGGTGACAATGGAGGACATGGTACGGCACACGGAGGCCGTCGCCAGGGGGGCGCCGCACACCCACATCATCGGGGATCTGCCCATCAACAGCTATGACACCGTAGAGGACGCCCTCAGGAACGCTGGGAGGCTCCTCGAGGCGGGAGCCCACTCCGTGAAGCTGGAGGGGAACAGGGTGGAGGTCGTGAGGGTCCTCGTCGCAGCGGGCATCCCCGTTATGGGCCACCTCGGCCTTCTCCCGCAGACGGCCGAGGTTATGAAGGTGAGGGGGAAGAAGAGGAGTGAGGCCGAGCGCATCCTCGAAGACGCCAGGGAGCTTGAGGGGCTCGGCGTCTTCTCCGTCGTCCTCGAGTGCATCCCCCTGGACCTCGCAAAGCAAGTGACTGAAGCCGTCGGGGTCCTGACCATCGGCATCGGGGCTGGGGTCCACTGCGACGGGCAGGTCCTCGTAGTCAACGACATGCTCGGCATGGATGAGGGATACAGCCCCAAGCACTCGAAGAACTACGCCAACCTCAACGAAGTCATCGGGGAGGCCGTCCGGGCCTACATTGACGACGTGAAGACGGGTAAGTTCCCCACGGACAAGCACAGCTTCCACTGAACCGGCGCAACCCTTATCCCGGAGATGGGAGGCTCATACTCGATAAACCTTGAAGGAAGCCTCCGCTTATGCCCCGGGCCACCTCACCGGGTTCTTCCAGATCTGCGACGAGCCCGAGGACCCCCTACTGAAGGGCTCCCGGGGCTCCGGGATGTCCATAACCCAGGGAACCCACACAGACGTCAGAGTCAGCCCGACGGACGAGAACAGCCACAGGGTCTATTTCAACGGTGAGCCCATCGACAGCGCCTTGGTGTCGGAGAACGTACTGCGGAAGATGCTCGACAAGGCCGATCAGCCATACGACGTCGAGATCTTGCACACCATAGAGACGCCCCTCGGTGCGGGGTTCGGCTCAAGCGGAGGGGGCGCGATAAGCCTAGCCTTGGCACTGAACGAAGCGCTAGGAACCGGACTGTCCTACATCGACGCCGCCAAGGTAGCCCACGTCGCCGAGATAGAGTGCAGGACGGGGCTTGGGACCGTCTTCGCCGCCACAGTCGGGGGCTTCGGAGTCCTCGTGAAGCCTGGAGGTCCCGGGATAGGCGAGTCCATCAAGTACGACAGGAGCGACGAGCTCTCCGTGGTCTACCTCCACTTCGGACCCATGGCCACTAGCGGCGCCCTATCAGACCCGACCATCCGTAGGAGGATAAACGAGCTGGGGGGCAGCTACGTCGACCACATCTGGAAGGACTTCAGGCCCGACCTGTTCATGGAGCTGTCCCGCAGCTTCACCGACCACGTGGGGATAACCACGCCCAGGCTGAGGCGAGTCCTCGACGGGGCGGTCGAGGCGGGTGTGCCCTGCACAATGGCGATGTTCGGGGAGGTAGCGTTCTCCGTGGTGGTCAAGGAGGAGGCCGAGGACGTCGCCAGCTTCCTCATGGAGACCTCTCCCGGGCATGACGTGGAGGTCGTGGGCATAGACGACGAGGGTGCTAGGCTGACCTAGACCATCCACATTTCTAGAAATTGATTAGAAAGGGATATTTTTAGACGTTCGAGAGGCTGTGCCTCAGCAGAAGCTCTGTGATGTAGTGTGTCATCATCGGGCGCTTCGGCACCTTGGCCGCCATCTTTAGGAACTCGTCGTAGGAGCTCGCGTCGAACATTGCGACATAGTTCCACTTCTCGTTCATGGAGCCATATAGCCCGTCGTAAGAGACGTCTGTCTCATTGCAGGCTACTATGATCTTCTCGTTCCACTCTTTCAGGTCTTTCCTACTTCCTGCCCAGTCGAAGTATAGGAGTATTTTCATCGTCGTTCTCCTTTCCCCCTAATCAAAGTGGTCTTAGATATATTTCTATCGATGTTCGGGCTTCACAGATGTATAGGAAAGCCTGAATAATTCACCATTATGTATAGGGAGCCCCTGAGTGCGGATAAAAAAGTGTTAGGGAGGGTTTTCCCCCTTCTTTTTACTATAGCCTGTACTGGTTGAGGGCGTTCCTCAGGTTGTCCTTGCTGATGGTTATCTTGATCTTGAGGAAGTCGAGGTCCTTGACGTGGCGGTCCAGCACCTCCTTCCTCTCCTCCACCATCCTGCCCATCTCGCCTGGGTGGGCGCTCCCGGGGCTCCTCTTCGCGTCGAGGGCCTCCTTGGGGTCCGTCGCCTTCTCGATGATGCTTCCGCTCACGTCCACGTCCCTGCCCGTGACCTCCTTCACCTTGGCGACGACGTCGTCCCTGGTAAGCTCCTTCAGGCTCCTCCCGCCATCGACTGCGCCCTTTACCACCTCGGCTGTCACCTTGTAGGCCTCCCGGAAGCTGAGCCCTGACTCGATGAGCCTCTCGGCGATCTCGAGGGCTCCGATGGAGCTGTCCTCGGCGGCGGCGTACATGGCGTCGGTGTTCACCTTCATTGTGGCCACGGCTCCCGTGAAGACCTCGACGCTCGTCCTTGTGGTGTCGAGGGCGCGCCAGAGGGCGACCTTGGTCTGCTGGAGGTCCTGGTAGTAGCCGGTGGGGACCCCCTTCACCATGGTCATGAGCTCGGTGAGGGCTCCGTAGACCTCCCCGGTCTTCCCCCTGATGAGTTCGATGGTGCTGGGGTTCTTCTTCTGGGGCATGATGCTGCTGCTGGAGCTATACTCGTCGCTGAGCTCGATGTACCCGAACTCCTTTGTGTGCCAGAGGACGATGTCCGCCGCGGCCCGGCTGATGTTGCCCATGAGGCAGGCGCAGACGAAGGCTGTCTCCACGGCCCAGTCCCTGCCGCTGGTGGCGTCGATGCTGTTCTCCTGGATCCTGTCGAAGCCGAGGAGCTCGCTGGTCCTCAGCCTGTTGAGCCTGATGTTGGTGCCCCCGATGGGGCCTGCCCCAAGGGGGTTCATGTTGACCCGCTCGTAGCATGCCCGGATCCTCTCGTAGTCCCTCAGGAGGGCGTCGGCGTAGTTCACCAGGTAGTGGGCGAAGGTGCCGATCTGGGCCTGCTGACCGTGGGTGTAGAGGATCATGTGGGACTCCATGTGGTCGTTTGCGAGGTTCAGTATGGCCTCGATGAGCTTGGTGAGGGCTTCAGCGATCTCCAGGAGCTCGGCCCTGGTGACCATCTTCATGTCCACCATGACCTGATCGTTCCTACTCCGGCCTGTGTGGACCATGCCCCCGACCTCGACTCCGATCTTCTCGATGACGCGGCCCTCGATGTACTCGTGGACGTCCTCGTACTCAGCGCCGATCTCGAGCTTCCCGTCACGCCACTCCTGCTTGATCTCCTCGAGGGCGTTCAGTATCTCGCTGAGGGCCTCCGCCGGGATCACGCCCTGCTCGTGGAGCATTATGTCGTGGGCCTCCGTCCCCTCGATGTCGTACTCGAACATCCGGAGGTCTTCGACGACGCTTGTGTGGAACCGTGCGGTCCTGTCGTCGAACTTCTTTGAGAGCCTCGATCTGAATAGATCTGACAATTGATTCACCGTTGCGAATCTGAGGAAACAGCACGGCTTAAATAAGTTATGACGGGGAGCTGCCCTCCTGGGAGTCGAGGGATCGGGCCCTTCATGTCGGCTTGTGGGCTGTGTAAATTAGTGTTAAAAATCGAAATTTCAGAGATAATTAGTGATCAGGTGGAAAGCATTATTACCTATATGCCATACCTTTCGCTGAATCAATCCATGTCAAAAGAAGACATATTTAACCAGAGAACCATCGAGGGCTGCCTCGCGGCCCCCGGAAGCAAGTGGCGAAGGCACCCCCCGGACGTCATCCCCATGTTCGTGGCCGACCCGGACTTCCCGGTCGCCGACGAGATAAAGGATGCGCTGATAAAGTCGGTCCGTGAGGAGGACCTGTTCTACAACACCGACGTCGAGATCAGGGAGGTCATGGCCGCCAAGATCACCTCTAAGAACAAGTACAACGCGACCTACGAGGATGTCCTCATCACCCAGGGCGTTAGCCCGGGCATGTGGCTCGCCATCAGGCATTCCTGCAAGGAGGACGGGGACGAGGTGGTGGTCACTAACCCCATGTACGGCCCATTCTCCGGCGCCGCCAACGCGACGAAGACCAAGCAGCTCATCTGGAACCTGGACTTCGAGGACGGATACAAGTTCGACATCGATGCCCTGAACGAGCTGATCACGCCTAAGACGAAGCTCATCTTCGTCTGCAACCCCCACAACCCCACGGGGAGGATGATGACGAAGGAGGAGCTGAAGGGTGTCGCCGACATAGCGGTGGACAAGAACATCGAGGTGTTCTGCGACGAGCTCCACGAGGACATCACCTTCGACGGGAGGAAGCACATAAGCATCGCCTCCCTCAACCCCGAGATCGAGGGCCTCACAATGACCAGCTGGGGCTTCTCCAAGACCTTCGGCGTCGCCGGCCTCCAGGTGGGCTACATGTGCTCCACGAACAAGGAGGTCATGGACGACGTACGCCTCCAGTCGAGGAGCGCCATGAGGGGTACCTCGACCCTGTCGAAGGCGGCGGCTCCCGTGATGCTGAGCAGCGCCCTCGACTGGTGGAGGGAGGGCCTGCTGGTGCACATGCACAAGATCAGGGACATCGTCTACAAGAGGCTCGACGAGATCGAAGGCGTCAGCTACCCGAAGCTCGAGGGGACATACCTCCACTTCCCGAAGTTCGACTACGGTATGACCAGCAACGAGCTCCTGGATTACCTCGTCAAGGAGGGCAAGGTAGGCCCCTCATCGGGGACCGGCTTCGGCTCCAACGGCGAGGGACACCTCCGCTTCTGCATCGCCACCAGCGAGGTCATCCTCAACGAGGCGCTGGACCGCCTTGAGAGGGCCCTGAACAAGCTGAAGAAGTAAACCAACCCTTACCATTTTTCTTGTATCTCTTTCCTTCCCAGGTTCCACTATGGGTGGAAATCCCTGGATGAAAAGTGTGCAACCCGCTGGAGGACGATGATTGGGTATTACTTGCCGAGGGCTCGCATCTTCTTGCCCGAGCTCGTCAGGCCTCTGTATGCCCTTCCCTTGGGTCCCTTGGATGACTGCTTGACCTTCGGGGTCCTGAACCCCTCCTTACGGGCCTCCGCCACCCATCCCTTCAGGCTCTCGACGTTCTCAGGGTAGCTCGTGCTCCTCCTCTGGTCCACGGGCACGCCGAGGTGGCGGGCCTCTCCGGGGTTCAGCTCTACCTCCTTAAGCTCTCCCAGGGAGAAGCCCTTCCCGGTCTTGACTCTGGAGCCGCGCTTCACGATGGGGGAGATCATCCGTACCATGGCCGTCACCTGTATGACTTCTGCTTCTTCGCCCGAGCGCTTGGGCCGCCGAACTTCTTGGGCTCCTTCCTCCGGGCGTCGCCGGCGAGCATCGTCCTGTCGTAGTCGATGTATGTGGTCCTGAGCTTCTTGCTCCGGGTCCATCTGACCAGTCCCTGAGCGACCCCCATCCGGACCGCCTCGGCCTGGCTCATGTAGCCTCCGCCGTAGACGTTCGCCTTGATGTCCACCTTCTCAGCGGCGTCCCCGGCTAGTACCAGGGACTCCATGATCTTCTCCCTGGCCAGCTGGGGCTCATAGAGGTGGATCGGGGTGTTGTTGACGCGTACGCGCCCCTTCCCCTCGGTGATGACGACCCTCGCCTTGGAGGTCTTCCTCTTCCCGGTGGTCAGCAGCGCCTTTTTCTTTGATGACATTATTATTCCTTCCAGCCGATGTTCTTGGCTATCTCGCCCACGGTGATGTACCTGCCCCGCAGCCTCTCCAGGTGGGCGTCGGGTATGCTCTCAGTCTCGGACTCCTTCAGCTCCCTTGGGACCCCGATGTGGACCTTGAGCCTGCCGAAGGCGTCCCGACCCCGGGCCTTCCTGCGGGGTAGCATCCCCCTTATGGTCTTGCGGACTATCGCGTTGGGCTTCCTGTAGTGGAACGGCCCCTTGTCCTGTCGGCCTCCCACCTCAAGGAACTCCTTCCTTTTCTTGATTATCTGGAGGCGCCTCCCGGAGACCACGACGTTCTCAGCGTTGACAATGTCTATGCGCTCACCCTCGAGGAGCCTCTTGGCCACTATGCTCGCCATCCTCCCGAGGATTAAGCCATCAGCGTCGATCACCGTGTTTCCGTGTCCGCTCATATGTCTCCACCTAACATTCGGCCTTTATTTCGAAGTGCGTAGACTCTGAAACCGTCAGGGCGTATAAAGGTTTTCGCTTTTTAAACTGTCATCTCATAGCTGAGAAACCCCTGTCTCCACACATGACAGCGTCAAGTCAGCATGCATGTATGTATACTGAAGCCTTCGAAATATCGGGAATTCCCTTCTCGAGACTTGCCTCAATGTTTCCGACCAAAAAAATTAATAGACATAACTAGGGTAATGCTCGGTCGAGGTGAGGCGATATTTCAAAGGTTGAGGATGCAGCCTCGGCGAAGCTCGAGTCCGGAGACGAGATCTTAAAGAAATACTATGGGAAGCTTGACGGGGGCGACGGAGCCCTGGTGATGTCCAGGAAGAGGTATGTCTTCGTGGAGTCCAAGGGGTTCATACGGAAGACTCACACAGCCATCCTGGACGTACCCTTTGAGAACGTAGAGGACATGGTCCGCGAGGGCACGACGAGGATGACCCTGAAGCTCAAGGATGGTAGCACCCACGAGTTCGCGACGTTCAAGCTGCCCGTTGACATCATCAAGGAGGAGCTGGACTTCTTCCTGAAGGACGGCACGGTACCATCTCCAGATATCTAAGCACGCGCGGAGACACGGTCCTAACATTTATTTCCACACCTTTTTTGTGAAATCGTCTGTGCTAGGGCTGACTCGGTCTCTCGGCGAACCACTCCTCCCCCAAGCGGTCAATGACAGCTCCGAAGCCACGGCATATGTTATTTAGAATAAGGCGGTATCTAACCACCAATATCACGTGAACTTTGGTTTGATGTGACATGTCTGGTAATGGTAAAAGGAGCCTGACCGTGGAGGACATCGGAGAGATTCGGTCGATAAGGGAGGCCAAGATTTCCCCTGATGGGGGGAAGGTTCTCTACCTCCTCAGTTCAACTAAGCTTGAGGAGAACAAGAGGGAGAGCGACATCTACGCCGTTCCTTCCAAGGGTGGCGAGGCGGTGAAGCTCACGGAGACAGGTAAGTGCAGCATGCCACGGTGGTCGCCAGACGGCAGTAAGATCGCCTTCGTCGAGAGGGGGGAGGAGGGTAAGAGCGCCATCACCGTCATGTCACATGACGGGAAGGGGAAGAGGAAGGTCTGGGAGTACGAGGTGAGCAACGCCAGCCTCGGCGTCTCCACTGTGGGGAACACCATCGAGTGGTCCCCGGATGGCTCCAAGATCGCGTTCCTCGCATCGTTGGAACCCTACGACAAGGACGCCAAGGTCAAGGTCATCACCCGACTCCAGTACAAGGCCTTCTTCGGCAACTCGGACATGAGGAGGAGGCACATCTTCGTCGTCTCAGCCCTGGGGGAGGAACGCCCCACGCAGCTCACCTTCGGAGACCACGACGAGCACTCCATCGCCTGGTCCCCTGACGGCGGGGAGATCGCGTTCGTCTCCAACCGCACCGGGAGGGCGGACCTGAACATGCACCTAGACATCTACGCCGTCGACGTGGGGACGAAGGAGATGAGGAGGATAACCGAGTCCGTGGGGGCAGAGTACTACCCGAGGTGGTCACCCGACGGGTCGAAGATCGCGTATACGGCCACGACCAGGGGGAACACGAGCAACGAGAGCACACCGGAGGACCGCCACGTCTGGGTCGTCAACTCCGATGGCAGCGACCCCCGAGATGTAACCGGTGATCTCGACAGACCGTGCACAGCCCCCCACTGGTCGCCCGACGGGAGCAGGATCGTCTTCACGGCCTCCGACCACGGGAGGACACCCATCTGCTCCGTCTCACCAGAGGGGGGAGGCGTAATCAAGGTCAAGGAGGGGGACTGCAGATACGGCATCCTGGACGCCGGAGCAGGGAAGATCCTCTACAGCATGTCGGATCCCAGGACGCCGGGGGACGTCTACTCTGCTGATCTCGACGGCGGGAACGAGGTCAAGCTCACGGACTACAATGGCTTCCTGGGGGAGGTGAAGCTTGTCTGGCCAGAGGAGTTCACGTTCAAGTCCTCCGACGGCTGGGACATCCAGGGATGGATGTACAAGCCGGCGGGCCTCGACGAGGCGAAGAGGTACCCGGGCATCCTCAGCATCAAGGGCGGCCCCTCGGGGATGGGGGGGTGGTCCTGGAACGCTCGGGGCCAGCTCCATGCAGCCAATGGATACGTGCAGTTCGGGGTGAACTACCGGGGGAGCTCGGGATACGGCCAGGCGTTCACGGACGCCGTGGTGGAAGACATGCTGGGCGGGGAGTACAGGGACAACATGGAGGCAGTGGACCATGTCCTGGAGACCAGGGGCTACGTTGACCCGGAGAGGCTGGGGGTCTACGGTGGGAGCTACGGGGGCTACCTCACCAACTGGATCATCACCCAGACCCAGAGGTTCAAGGCGGCGGTCTCCATCTCGTCCATAAGCAACCTCTTCAGCCAGTGGGGCTGCTCCGCCCTCTCCAGCTGGGTCGAGGTGGAGATCAACGGCCTCCCCTGGGAGAAGCTAGACCTCATGATCAAGCAGTCCCCCATCATGCAGGCGGACAAGGCGAGGACCCCGACCCTCTTCATCCACGGGGAGAGGGACTACGACACCCCCATCGTCGAGGCGGAGCAGATGTTCGCTGCCCTCTTGAAGCATGGCGTGGAGGCCGTCTTCGTCCGCTACGTCGAGGAGGGGCACGGGGTGAGGCGCAAGCCCGGGAACCAGCTGGACGTGATGAGGCGGCTCATCGCCTGGTTCGACGGCCACCTCTAACATCGTCGAGGACGGGCCCCCACCCCGATTGGGAAAAGTATTAAGCCTTTCATTCCTAATGGAAGGTAGAATGTTTTTCGAGAAGTTGAAGTCCGAGATCGTCTCCCACCTGTCCTACTTCATAGGATCGGGGACGGACGCCTTCGTCGTGGACCCCCGGAGGGACTGCCAGGTCTACGTCGACATCGCCAAGCGGGAGGGGATGAACGTCAGGCAGATCTTCGAGACCCACCGCAACGAGGACTACATCATCGGTTCCCGGGAGCTCGCTGACCTTACGGGGGCTGAGGTCTACCATGGCCCCTGGCCGGAGTTCAAGTACGGGAAGGTGGTGGGCGACGGTCAGGAGTTCAAGGTCGGCAAGCTCCGTGTGACCGCCCTCCACACCCCAGGCCACACCCCCGGGGACATCTCCATCGCGGTCGTGGACACGGCCGTCGGAGACGAGACGATATTGGTCTGCACAGGGGACACCCTCTTCGTCAACGACACGGGGAGGACCGACTTCGGGGGCCCCGAGAAGCGGAGGGGGTGGTCGGAGAGCCTCTACGACAGCATCTTCAAAAAGCTCCTCCCCCTGGGGGACCAAGTCATCCTCTGCCCCGCCCACGGCTCAGGCTCCGTCTGCGGCGGCAAGATCGCCGACAGGGAGCAGAGCACCATCGGTCTGGAGCGCCTCATGAACCCGGTGCTGCGGCTGGGGAGAGAGGAGTTCGTCAGGTACAAGGTGGACGAGCACCACCTCTACGCGCCCTACTTCAGCGAGATGGAGGTGTTCAACGTCGAGGGGGCGCCCCCCGTCGGATGCGGGCCCAACCCCCCCGCCCTCACCCCGGGGGAGTTCAAGGAGAAGTGGGAGGAGGGGGCGGTCATCCTAGACACGCGGCCACCGCCCTCCTTCGGGGCCGGCCACATCGAGGACTCGTACAGCCTCGCACTGCAGCGCCTCGGCCTCATAGGGTGGGTCCTCCCCCTGGACACCCCCATACTCCTGGTGATGTCCAGCCAGGGCCACCTCGACTTCGTGACCAGCAACCTCGCGAGGATCGGATACGACAACGTGCTGGGTTACATGGCGGGCACCATCGTCAACTGGTACAAGAAGGGGCTCCCCGTGGAGAAGCTGGAGATGATGACCGTCTCCGAGCTCAAGGGGAACCTCGACGGCGGCGGGGACTGGCTCGTCCTCGACGTCAGGTCCCACGAGGAGTGGGACGAGGGGAACATCGAGGGCGCCATGCACATCTACGTGGGCCTCCTCGACAAACGACTGGACGAGGTGTCCCAGGACAGGCCCGTCGCCGTGATCTGCAAGTCTGGGACCCGCTCGGGGTTCGCCTCCAGCATCCTGATGAGGGCCGGTTGGAGTAACATCCACAACGTCCTCGGCGGAATGGAGGCCTGGAAAAACCTAGGTTACCCCCTCACAGACCACTGACGGGAAATAGCCTCGTCAGGCTCTGAGGACTTCTCGGCCACTCTACCCAAAGGGTATTAGATTGGGACGAAGGCCTCCCCTTGACGAATTCCCTCTGTTTGAGATCAATGTTTAAATCGGGTCGAATCCTTGATCCAACGGGTTCTACTGGCTGTCTTTGAGGCCATAGAGCCATCGAGGAGAGACCGCGAATTGAAGTATATCCTGAACTGGGAGATAGACCCCGACAGGTTCGACGAGGCCATAGCGAAGCTTAAGAAGATTATCCCCGATGAGTCGGGGAAGTACCCGAAGAAGCTGAGCGAGAGCTTCTCCTTCGGGGGCGAGTTCAGGGGCTTCCGCCTCGTGGAGGCGTCCCCCGAGCAGCAGATCAACCTGATGGTCAACGCAGCGCCCGAGATGCTGGTGAGCTTCGAACCGATAATCGAGTTCCCCAAGGTCGTCGAAGCCCACATGAAGGCAAAGTCATCCTGAAAGGGGTGAAATCCCTCCTTTTTCTAATCTATCCGCTGAGTACTAGGTTTAAAACCGACCTTTCCTTCGATCAGAATGGTATCTCTTATGACGGGTATTCCTGACATTCAGGCCGAGTCATTCGAGGACGAGGTGAAGAACGCCGGAGGTGCCGTCGTCCTTGAGTTCTGGATCCGCTCCTGCAGCGGGTGCCAGAAGTTCAAGCCCGTCTACGACAGGCTCCCAGATGTTATGGGCGACCGGGTCAGGTTCCTCAGGATGAACATGATGAAGAGCATTGAGAACCTGAGGCTGGCGGAGGGGATGGGGGTGGAGGCTACCCCGACCACGAAGGTCTTCTGCAAAGGGGATGAGGTAGGCGAGATCGTGGGGTATAGGCCGCTTGAGGAGGCGGTGAAGGAGATCGAGGGCGCCCTAAGTGGGACGGCGTGCTCCTGACCGAAGCGTTTGATTTAAGACTAATTCTAAATACTTTTCAGTGGCGGTTCATTTTTTCTAAACATGTTTCCTCTAGGCATCTGGTCATACATCATAGGCGGGCTCATCATCGGCATAGGTGTGTCGTTCGTCTACATCCTGACGGGGATACACTCCACGCAGAGCAGCCTGTTCAGCTCAACCATGTCCTACTTCTCAAAGATCCCCTACTTCCAGAGGAAGACCTACCTGGACTCCAGGGAGTGGAGGCTCTACTTCGCCGCCGGGGTCATCCTGGGGGCGGTGATCTACACCCTCACGGTCTCCCCTGACGGTTGGTGGACCTCCTCTGTGGGGATCTGGAGGCTAGTGATTGGTGGATTCCTCGTGGGCTTTGGTACCAGGCTCTCAAGCGGGTGCACGTCGGGCCACGGAATCAGTGGTGTGGCGTCACTATCGACGACATCCGTCTTCGCGGTCATCACGTTCATACTTTTCGGAGTAATCTCAGCCAATCTGATGACTATGCTGGGGGTCGCGATATGAACAGCAGGAACATCGTCCTCTTCATCGGAGGGATAACCTTCGGGTTCGGGCTCGCCTGGGGCGGGATGTCCAAGCCCGAGGTGGTGCTCAGCTTCCTCCAGCTCAAGGACTACGGGCTCGTGCTGCTCATGGGGGCCGCCACCGTCACCACGTTCTTCGCGATAAACGTCGTCCCCAGGTTCCTCAAGGAGCCCATCCTGGGAGGCGAGTTCAAGCCGAGGACACGGACGTTGAGTAGGAACACGATAGTCGGGGCGATAATCTTCGGCCTCGGCTGGGGGCTCGCGGGTCTCTGCCCCGGAGCAGCCCTAGCCAGTCTCGGGATCGGTAACCTGCCCGTGCTCGCGGGTATTGCGTCTATGTTCGTGGGAGCATACGCCATGGGCAGATTCTTCGGCTAACCTTTCCCATTTTTATTGATTCTATACCTCATCCGGTGATGCTCGATCTATCCACAGCGATTATGGGCACCTTCGCAGTCGCCTCCAGCTCGCCACGGAGCGCCTCCACCAGGATCTCCAGTCCCGGGATTCCACTCCTGCCAACGTCCTCGCTGGACGTCGTGACTAGGACGAGATCCGGCTTCACCGCCTCGATGACGGGCTCCAGCTCCATGGGGGTCAACTCGGCGTCGTAGTCGACGAACGGGATCACCCCCTCCTTGACGGCGAAGGGCTCCTCCCTCGGATCGACCGTCACCAAGGTGAGATCTGGATTCTTCCTCAGCTGCCTAAGGACACGGGCTCCCACCCTTCCAGCACCAACGATCAACACACGCATCACACAACACCTACCAAAACATCAAATCCACTTGAACCCACACTATGCACCAATCAGATCATCCCCAAAACAGACAACAAATAGAATACCAAGACGAGAACCACCGAGCTCAACACGGTCAGGATCATTCCGTATTTTACCATGTCACCTCTTCCCACGATCCCCGTCTCGGAGATGAGCGCCATCCGCCCCGAAGCCGAAGGCAGGGCGTACCCGAACGTCGTGGCGAGGGTAAGGGGAAGCACAAGCTCGACGGCGCTGAACGAGGGGTCGCCGCGCGCCAGGCTTATGAGGATTGGGACGAACACGGCGGCCACAGTCGTGTTGTTCATCACGTTCGTGAGGATCGCCGACATGAAGACTAGGAATATTAAGGCGAAAAGGTAGGGCACACCCCTAATGACGGGGGAGATCAGTTCAGTGAGCCACGCTGTGGCGCCTGACCTCACCAGGGCGTCCCCGAGGGCCAGCCCGGAGCCGATGATGAAGAACATCCCCCAGCTCACCCCCTTGACGTCCTCCCAGACGATGAGCCCCCGGAGGGACATGTAGGCAACGGAGACCATGGCGACCACAGATGGCGACAGAGCCGTCGCCGGGAAGCCCAGGTAGGGCTCAAGGTATGAACCGATGACCCAGAGAAGCGCGGTCACGTTGAGGACGGCGATGACCTCCCACTCCGCGGACCTAGCGGACCCAAGGTTCTCCAGCTCACCCCTAGCGAGGGATATGTCCAGCCTCTCGGTCGAGACAGGCACAAACCTACGGAGCACCCACCAGGTGAGTGGGAAGATCAATACGAACGGGGGGAGGCCATACTTGATCCAGTCGAGGAAGCCCCAGGGCTGAATCTCCGATAGGAAACCGGACGCCACCGCGTTCGAGGCCGACCCCGTGACCGTGACCATCCCTCCCAGGCTGGCGCTGTAGGCTATCCCGAGCACCAGAAGGACGGTTACCTCCCGGGCACGCTCCCTGTCCGGGATCTGGTTCGCGATCGTGAGGGCTACAGGTATCAGGACAGCCGCCGTCGCCGTGTTCTCCATCCACATGGAGAGGAGGGCCGCAATCGCCATCATCCCCAGGAGGATCTTCCCCACGTCCCCCCCG
>Ga0209536_100008061_pt1 | contig 15873 bp, 18 predicted proteins | sample DeeMarSeWOR28_12_FD_187461 | JGI IMG/M metagenome (GOLD analysis project Ga0209536, IMG submission 187461) | Marine sediment microbial communities from White Oak River estuary, North Carolina - WOR-2-8_12 (SPAdes) (version 2) | ecosystem: Environmental > Aquatic > Marine > Intertidal zone >...
TCTAACTGCCTGTTCTTTAAATTTTAACTGTGCCTCATATTTGAGCCCGTGCCAGGAACAACCGCCGCAGTTGCCGAAGTGGGGGCAGGGGACGGATTGGCGGTCGGGGGAGGGTTCGATAAGTTCGGTTAACTTCCCGGTTCTCTTTCGCCGGTTTAGGGGCGCTACTTTAACCAAGTCGCCCGGGTAAGCAAATTTTACAAAAAGGTCTCCCGCGAGCCCGCGGCCTTTTTCATCTAATTGTTTGATTTCGATCACAAGAAGAAATTAATAATTCCCGCGCTGGCTGCCCAAAGAACTAATGAGGCAATCGTGGTGCCAATCGTTGCGCAGATAAAGGTCGGGATCCAGGGAAGGCCCATAAGATAAGCTGCAACGCATCCTGTCCAAACTCCTGTTCCCGGGAACGGAATCGCAACGAACAAGGTCAGCCCGACCAGCTCAAATTCCTCGATAATTTTGCTTTTCGATCGGGTACGATTAAACAGCCATTCGAAAAAGCGGTCAAAATAATCAATCTTCCGCAGTTTCTGCGTGGCAAAATTCAAAAACCAGAGGATCGGGATGATCGGCAGAATGCTCCCTATGATGGAAAGTAAAACTACCCGGATTGGGTCGAGCCCGAAGGTGAGAATTCCAACCGGAACGGCACCGCGCACCTCGATGACGGGCGTGGCCGCCATCAAAAAAACGATCAGCTCGTTCATTTGGTCCCTCGACTCACTACGTTCGCTCGGGATTAAGCCAGTGCATCATCCCGCGGAGTTCGGATCCGACTTTCTCCATCGGATGATTCTTGTCTTTTTCGCGCAGGGCGTTAAAATTAACGCAGCCTTCTTTGTTTTCTTTCAGCCACTCGCGGGCAAAAGCACCCGATTGGACCCGTTTTAGGGCTTTTTGCATTCGGCTTTTGACCTTGCCGTCAACGATCTTAGGGCCAACAGTTAAATCACCATATTCAGCGGTGTTGCTGATCGCTTTGCGCATGCCGATCAAACCTTTCTTGTAGATTAGATCAACGATCAGCTTTAACTCGTGCACGCATTCAAAATAAGCCATCTCGGGCTGATAACCGGCTTCAACCAAGGTTTCAAAACCCGCTTTGATCAAAGAGGTGGTGCCCCCACAAAGGACCATCTGCTCGCCAAAAAGATCGGTTTCGACTTCTTCCTTAAAGGTAGTTTCAAATACTCCCGCCCGGGTTCCGCCAATTCCCTTGGCATAGGCGAGGGCAGTATCTTTGGCCGTGCCGCTGGCATCCTGATAGACCGCGATCAAACAGGGGACGCCGGCGCCCTCCACATAAGTGCTGCGGACCATGTGTCCGGGCCCTTTGGGCGCAACCATGATTACGTCAATATCTTTCGAAGGCTTAATCGCCTTGAAATGAATATTAAAACCATGAGAGAACATCAGGGTCTTTCCCTTTTTCATATGCTTCTTAATCGATTCTTTATAAACTTTGCCCTGGAGCTCATCCGGGATCAGGATCTGAACGATATCTCCACGCTTGGCTGCTTCGGCCGCGCCCATAACTTCAAACCCGGCTTCCTGGGCATTCTTCCAGTTTGGAGTTCCTTCGACCTCAGCAATAATTACATTTAATCCGCTATCCTTTAAATTCTGGGCCTGGGCTCCCCCTTGATTTCCAAACCCGACAATTGCGATCGTTTTGCCTCTCAACAATTCCAAGTTTGCGTCCTTATCATAAAATACTTTTGCCATTATCCCTTTCCTCCTTTTTCTAGCGCGATCTTTCCGGTGCGGACAAGTTCTAGAATGCCGAACTTTTCCAGTAATTTTTGAATATCATCAATCTTTTCTTTTTCCGCTGAAATTTCGACAATTACCGATTCTTCGGCAACATCCACAATACGGGCGTCGAACATCTCGGCAACTTTTGCAACTTCTCCGCGCTTTTTTTCGTTAGCTTTGACCTTGATCAATACTAGCTCTCGCTCAACAGACTCGTCTGCCGGCAGGTCGAATACTTTTAGCACATCAATTTGCTTATAAAGCTGCTTGGTGATCTGCTCCAAAGTTTGATCGTCTCCCGCCACCACGATGGTCATGCGTGAAATGTCAGGCTTCTCCGTCGTTCCCACCGCCAGACTTTCAATATTAAACCCGCGGCGCGAAAAGAGCCCCGCTACCCTTTGCAGGACGCCCGGTTTATTCTCTACAATTACCGAAATTGTATGTCTCATTAGTCGATGATCATTTCATTGATCGCTTGCCCTGGCGGAACAAACGGAAAAACGTTTTCCTCCTTATGCACCACAAAATCGATCAACACCGGCCGGTCGGTGATCTTGAGTGAATCGTTCAGAGCTTTTTTAACGTCTTCGGGCTTGGTTACCCGCATGGCGGCTGCGCCAAAAGCTTCGGCCACCTTGCAAAGGTCCGGATTATTACACAGATTGGTTGCGGAATAGCGTTTGTCATAAAGCAATTCCTGCCACTGGCGCACCATTCCCAGGAAACAATTGTTAAGCACGATGATCTTGATCGGCAGTTTATGGATCACGGCAGTGGTCAGCTCCTGGATGTTCATCTGGATGCTGCCGTCGCCGGCGATATCAAAAACCAATTTATCCGGATTTCCAAATTGGGCGCCAATCGCAGCCGGAAACCCATAACCCATGGTTCCCAGGCCCCCGGACGACGCCCAGGTTCGCGGTTTTCGGTATTTATAATACTGCGCCGCCCACATCTGGTTCTGTCCCACCTCGGTGGTAATGATCGCGTCGCCCTTGGTGAGCTCATCGATCATCTCAACCACGAATTGCGGCTTCAGCAGATCATTTTTCTTATAAGATAGCGGATATTTTTTCTTCCACTCGTCCACCTGTTTCAGCCAGGCCAGATGCCTTCCCTCTTTTTCGGGGATCTTGCTGTTCAGATCCTTTAAGGTTTGTTTTACATCTCCGACGATCGGAACATCAATGCGCACATTTTTTCCGATCTCAGCCGGATCGATATCGATCTGGATATGTTTGGCTTTAGGGGCAAAACTGGGCAAATGTCCGGTTACGCGGTCGTCAAATCTTGCTCCGATCGCGATCAAGAGATCGCATTCCTGCACCGCGTAGTTCGCGTAGGCGGTCCCGTGCATCCCTAACATCATTAATGCCAGTTTGTGATCTTCGGGAAATGCTCCCAGCCCCATCATCGTGGTGGTGACCGGAATATTCAATTTTTCAGCGAATGCCAGCAGTTCTTCGGATGCGCCGGAAGAAATTACCCCTCCGCCCGCATAGATCACCGGCCGTTTGGCCATGGAAATCATTTTGGCCGCGGCTTTGATCTGGCGCGGATGGCCTTTTAAAGTTGGTTTATATCCGGGGAGATTGACTTTCTCCGGATATTTATATTTTAATTTGATGTTTTGAGCGTCTTTGGCAATATCGATAACCACCGGTCCAGGTCGGCCGGTGCTCGCGATATGAAACGCTTCCTTAATGACCCTCGGAATATCTTCCGCTTTTTTTACCAGATAATTGTGCTTAGTGATTGGCTGGGTGATTCCAGTAACATCCGCTTCCTGGAAAGAATCCCTTCCCAAAAGTGGAGTCCCAACTTGTCCGGTAATCGCGACCAGCGGGATCGAATCCATAAAGGCGGTGGCGATTCCGGTGGTCAGGTTGGTTGCCCCCGGCCCTGATGTGGCGATGCAGACGCCGACTTTGCCGGTGGTCCGGGCATAACCGTCCGCGGCATGGGCGGCGCCCTGCTCATGTCGGGTCAGAATGTGCTTAATGTCTTTTTCGCCGAAAAGAACGTCATAAATGGGCAGTACGGTCCCGCCGGGGTAGCCAAAAATATGCTTAACGCCCTCTTTTTTTAACGATTCAATTAAAGCTTGTGCGCCGGTGAGTTCCATAGGTGAAGATTTTACCACAGTCGTGAAAAACTAACAACACGCTTCGCTACAACTAACAACTTACAACTATTTATTTAATACGGCGCCCGTATTGGCAGAAGTTACGAGTTTCTGGTATCTGCCTAACCATCCAGTTGTTATCTTTGGCTTGGGTGCCTTCCATTTTGAAAGCCTGAGGTTCATTTCGCTCTGGCTGAGTTTTAGGTCGATTTTCCGTTTATGGATATCGATCTCGATCGTGTCGCCGTTTTCCACAATCGCAATCGGACCGCCTTCGGCCGCTTCCGGGGACACATGGCCGATGCACGCGCCGCGCGTGCCGCCCGAAAATCTTCCGTCGGTGATCAACGCCACCGATTCGCCAAGCCCCATCCCCGCAATTGCGGCGGTTGGCGCCAACATTTCTCGCATTCCCGGTCCGCCTTTCGGCCCTTCATAACGCACCACAACCACATGGCCGGCTTTGATCTTATGATCGAGAATTGCTTTCATGGCCGCTTCTTCGGATTCAAACACTACCGCCTTGCCTTTAAACTTCATCGCTTTAGGAGCAACCGCGCTTTGTTTAACAATGCAACCGTTCGGCGCAATGTTGCCTTTTAGCACTGCCATCCCGCCTTCCTTATGATAGGCATGGGAGAGGGACCTAAGAATATCATTATCAAAGACCTTCCCCTGCAAGGCCAGCTGGCTTACAGTTTTTCCGCTTACCGTCGGATTGTTTCTAAGCTTATTTTTTAATATGTGCATAGCTCCCTGCACACCGCCCGCGTAGTCGAAATCTTCCATAAAATATTCTCCGCCGGGACGCAGATTGGTAATATGCGGAACTTTCCTGCTAACTTCATCGAACAGCTCGAGCTTTATGTCCACGCCCGCTTCATGGGCGATCGCCGGGATGTGCAGGACCGTATTGGTCGACCCTCCCAGCGCATTATCCATCACGATGGCGTTATAGATCGAATTCGCATTGATGATTTTTCGCGGCGTGATGTTTTTCTTGACCAGTTCCACCGCAATTTCCCCGGATTCAAAGGCCAGCCTTTTCTTTTTGGCCGAAACCGCGAGGGCGGTTCCACAACCGGGCAGTGACATCCCCATTGCTTCGGTTACACAAGCCATTGTATTTGCCGTGTATAGTCCCTGGCAGGCGCCGGCGCCCGGGCAGGATTCCATTTCCAGGCATTCGAGTTCTGAATGGGAGATCTTTCCCATTTTATGGGCAGCGAGTGCTTCAAAGGTATCGCGCACAAAAGATCGGCGCTGCATTTTGTAGCGGCCGGCCATCATCGGTCCGGCGGTTACGACGATGCAGGGAATATCTAATCTTCCGGCGGCCATGAGCATGCCGGGCGTGATTTTATCGCAGGCGGTTAGTAAAACTAAGCCGTCTAAGGCATGCGCTTGCGCGATCGATTCTACACAATCGGCGATCAATTCTCTCGAGGGAAGGGAGTAGTGCATTCCTTTATGGCCCATCGCGATCCCGTCGCAGATCGAGGGGATTCCAAAAGAGAAGGCCTGTCCGCCGCCGGCAAAGATTCCATTGGTAATTGCTTCAGCGAGCGGACGCATATCCACGTGCCCGGGCACTAAATTCGTATAGCTGTTGGCGATCCCGATAAAGGGCTTGCCCATTCCTTTTTTGGTGATCCCAGTCCCGTAGAGCAGGGCTCGATGCGGGACTCTTTCTAATCCTTTTTTAGATCGATCTGATCTCATGGCGACACCGTCCTTTTGGGGATGATTATATCACAAATGAATGTTCGATAAAAAGTGAAATTTATGGCAGAAACAAGCGAAATATATAGCAGGAGATAATGTATTGACCAGAATAAAACCTATACGTATATATAGAGCGATTTGTGCCGCGGCCTGTCTAAATATTAAAAACAAAGCGGTGCAGGCAAAGTTGGCGAGTTTAATTCCTAAGCCGGTCAAACTTTCGGACGGACGAATTGATATTGAGTTTTTGCCTCACATCGCGGATGCGATCGTCAATACTTTTAAAAATACAAAGCCGGATGCGACGAAAATAATCCGCGTTTTGACCGACCGGGGACTGGTTGGCGCCCGAGAAGACTTAGGAAGCGTTTACCAGGCCATCTTAAGAGAGCGCGAGGTTTTAGGCAGGGTAGTTAATAACCAAAAGGAATTGAGGCAAGTTAACCGCCGATTGCTAACCCTCCAAAACCTGGTCCGTGAGCTGGGCGTAGATGCGGAGCAGAATATTAAAGTTGCCGTCCGCTGCATCCGCGAGGCCCTGGGTTACAGCGGAGTCAGGGTTTATTCGGTCGACTTGGAGAAGGGAACGTGGTTCCACCGTTATAAGGAAGGAGAACAAGGGAAATCCCGATTTGAGGCTGCAAAGGTTCCCGAGCAACGATCTGAAAAAGGCTTCATTACTGACTTGCTGCGCGGCGACGTTCCGCCGTCCGAAATAGAGCGTGCGCGGCAGGACGGCCTCTTCGATTGGAAGATAAATGGAGAATGGGCCTACCTTCATATTCCGGATCGAAGCCAATGTGAATTTGTTGAAACCATTCAGCTGGCAAAAGATGAGGGAGGGGATCCTACCCAAAAAAGAAAAGGTTATGGTGACGGGAAGGCCCGCGAAATCCTTTATTTATTGCTGGGCGACACTGCGGAAGAGCGCGTGGACGTTTACTTGATAACCAACTGGGAAGCCCAAAAGCCGCTTTTTGTCGACCGGAAAAAAGATATCGAGCTCTTGCAGACCTTTGCCGCGGCGCAGACGCGGGCGACCCGGCTGGCGACGACCTATCAAAAACTGCAGGACGCTTCACTGATCGATGATTTGACCAAGATAAGGAACCGTCGGTTTTTTAATAATAAAATTGTTGAAGAGTTTGCCCGCGCCAAACGATATAATCACCCCCTCTCGCTTCTTCTCATCGATATCGACAATTTTAAATTGGTGAATGATATCCACGGCCATCAGGCAGGGGATATTATTTTAAAGGCAGTTTCTAAAGGTGCGGCTGCATGTGTTAGAAACCGAATCGACACCATTGCTCGCTATGGCGGAGAAGAAATCGCGGTAATCCTTCCTGAAACGGATACCGCGGGCGCGCTCCAATTCGCCGAGAGGATTCGGCAGGGTGTGGAGGCAATGAGGACTCGAGTTAATAGTAAAAAAAACGGAGCACTTAATCTCCGGGTGGCGGTCAGTATCGGGGTGGCGACCTTTCCTCAGCACGCCGATTCTTATGGCGACCTCATCTTTGCGGCCGACAACGCTTTGTACTCCGCCAAGGAAGGTGGAAGAAATATGGTTGTCGTGTCCCAAAACTCTTTGATTTAAGTTTTCTCTCGTGCTATAATCCCCTCGCTATGTTGAGATATTTAACCGCCGGAGAATCACATGGGCCGTCTTTGATTGCTATTTTAGAGGGATGTCCCGCCAACCTTGCGATAACTCCGGCCGACATAAACCGCGAGCTCGAAAGACGCCAGGAGGGCTATGCCCGCGGCGAGCGGATGAAGATCGAAAAAGATGCCGCCGAGATCATTGCCGGGGTTCGGAATGGAAAAACCATCGGCAGCCCGATTGCAGTTCAAATCCCAAACCGCAGCCAGGAGCTTTTCAATAAATCCGTTACCCAGCTCCGCCCCGGACATGCCGACCTCCCCGGAGCGGTCAAATATAACCAGAAAGACGTCCGCAACATTATAGAAAGGGCCTCGGCCCGCGAAACCGCGGCGCGGGTGGCCATCGGCGCCATCGCCAAAAAGCTTCTTTCTGAATTTAAAATCAATGTTTTTGGCAAAGTACTGCAGCTCGGCGCGTCCAAGGACGATAAGCAGTGGAAAAAGCTGATCGATAAGGCCCGCGAGGAAGGGGACACCCTCGGAGGAACGATCGAGATCAAGGTTACCGGCGTGCCCGTCGGCCTGGGCAGCTATGTGCAGGGCGATCGGCGGTTGGATGGTAAGTTGGCAGGGGCTGTGATGGCTATCCCGGCGGTAAAAGGAGTGGAGATCGGGCTTGGGTTCGAATCCGCCAGTGTTCCAGGTTCCAAAATGCAGGATGAGATCTTTTACAAAAAAGGCGACGGTTTTGAGAGAAAGACCAACAACGCCGGCGGAATTGAGGGCGGTATCACAAACGGTGAGCCAATCGTCATCCGCGCGGCGATAAAGCCGATCGCTTCGCTTATGAAACCCCTCAAATCCGTTGATCTGGCAACTAAAAAGGCGGCCGATGCCTTGGTTGAGAGATCGGATATTTCGGCGGTTGAGCCGGCGGCGGTAGTTGGAGAGGCAATTATCGCTCTCGAGATTGCTGCGGCATTTCTTGAAAAATTCGGAGGGGATTCTGTCGAAGATCTAGCCGCGACTTATAAATCCTACCTTGCAAGGATTACTTAGTCCCTCGGCGACTCGACTGAGCTCGTAAAAGTCTTTGTTCGGGTCTCCGTTCAGGGACATTGACTTTTTCCGTATATACTGGTATAATTTACGCTTTGCTAAGGGGGGAAATGTATTGAGTTGTAAGATAAAATTGCAGAGAAAAGGGGCTAAAAAGAAGCCGATTTACCGCGTCGTGGTCCAAGATGAAAGATCCGCTACCAAAGGTGAAATAATTGAGATTTTAGGCCAATATAACACAATGGCCGAACCGTCAGTTTTTGAAGTTGACAAAGAAAAGACCCTCGCCTGGATCCAAAAGGGAGCGAAACCAACGGAAAAAGTGAGGATCCTCTTGGGAAAAGCCGGGATCCTGGCGCCAATTGATCTGGCAGCTCTCCCAAAGAGGAAGCCAAGAGCGGAACAAAAAGCGGAGGCGGAGGCTAAGGCAGAGGGGAAAAAGCCGGAAACCAAGGCCGAAGCACCTGCTGAGGAAAAGAAAGAAGCACCTAAAGAAGAAGCGAAAAAAGAGGAACCTAAGGCAGAAGCGAAGGCGGAGGAGAAAAAAGAGCCCCTCGACTCCGCTCGGGACAAGGAGGTGAAAGAGGCCCCGAAAAGTTAACAGGAGGAATCGACATGAGAGAACTAGTTGAATACATCGTTAAAGCCCTGGTAGATAAACCCGACCAGATCAGTGTTAAAGAGACCGCGGGGGAGTTGGTCACCATTATTGAGATCCGCACTGCTCCAGAAGATGTAGGAAAAGTTATCGGCAGAGAAGGCCGGATCGCGAATTCTATCCGCGCGATTACCAAGGCGGCTGCCGCAAAGCAAAATAAAAAAGTCACGGTTGAAATATTAACCGATGACGATGCCGGCAAGAAGCCGGTCTAATAAGGGGGATAATTAAATGGCAGAAACAAAATCAGTTGAACTTAAAAGAGTAGTCATGGTAAAAGCAATCGTAACCGACGCTTTCAAGCAGAATCTGGTTAAGGAACTTGAAAGGGCAGTGTCCAACATCGATACTCAAACTGCGCAGATTGATGCCCGCAGCAAATCATACCTGGATAACCTGAAGAAAAAAGGGTTGAATCAGCGGGCGGCCGCTTTCAAGCACCAGATGACCGAAGAGAAATCAAAGCAATCCGCGGCCAAGTCCGATCTTTTGATGAAGATCGAGGAAGCCAAAAAATTAAAGGTTGGCAGCGAGTTTGTGCAGGGTCCGCTGGAAGGTCCGGTAATTGTTGGCATAGGCGATAACCTTTATAAAAAGGTCGGCGGAGCGGAGATCATCGTAAAGGATGGAATAATCCAAGAAATCCGCCAGGCTTAGATGCGCATTGAGATTTTGACTCTGTTCCCTGAAATGTTTCAGGGACCATTTGATCAGAGTTTACTTAAAAAGGCCCAGGAAACGGGCCTTTTAAGTTTAAAGACCATAAACATCCGCGACTTTGCCGAAGACAAGCACCGCACTGTTGATGACACCCCTTACGGCGGAGGGCCGGGAATGGTCATGAAGCCGGATGTGGTTGCGCGGGCGATTGACAAGGTAAGGATTGAGGAAACTCCCGACACCTCCGTTGAAGCTCAGCGTATTATTTTGATGTGCCCAACCGGGAAACTGCTCACGCATGAAAAAGTTGCTGAGCTGGCATTGCAGGATCATTTGGTGATCTTGTGCGGGCATTATGAAGGATTTGATGAACGTGTCCGGTCTTTGGCGGACGAGGAGATTTCGATCGGTGACTATGTCTTAACGGGCGGAGAGATTCCCGCGATGGTTTTGGCCGACGCGGTTGCCCGGCAGATTCCGGGGATCGTAAAGGAAGTCGAATCGGTTAAGCGCGACTCTTTTTACGACGGTCTGCTTGATTATCCGAGTTATACCAAGCCCGAGGATTTTCAAGGGAAAAAAGTCCCCAAGGTTCTATTATCGGGCAATCATAAAGAGATCGAGGCCTGGCGCCGGAAGGAAGCGCTGCGGCGCACGCTAAAACTGCGGCCGGATTTACTGGCAAAAAAGCAATTAGGCGAAGATGACCAAAAATTGCTCAAGGAAATTAAAGGCGAGAAATAGCGATGGCTTCAGTTTATATAGCATTACTACACCATCCCGTCTATAACAAGCGCAAGGATGTGGTTTCAACCTGCATCACCGGGTTTGATCTGCACGACATTGCGCGGACGGCTTTAACGTTCGGCGTTAAAAAGTACTATGTTGTGAATCCGCTCCCGGCGCAGCGGCAATTTGCCAAACGGATTTTTGAATTCTGGATGGATGAGGGCAGCCTCGAGTTCAACTGGACGCGGGCCGAGGCCTTTAAATTGATCTCGATCAAGGAAGAACTGGGCCAGGTGCTGGCTGAATTGCCGAAAGGTACGAAAGTGATCGCAACTTCGGCGCAACCCCAGGGCAGCCTGCAGTATGCGGAGCTTAAGGATGAGATAAAGAGTTCGAAGGGGAATTATTTGATACTCTTCGGGACAGGCTGGGGATTAGCGGAAGGGGTTTTTAAGAAGGTGGACGCAACGCTTGAGCCGATCGACGGTGTTTCCGGGTATAACCATTTGCCAGTTCGCTCGGCAGTTGCTATAATATTAGACAGGCTGCTAAGCCGCTAGGAGGAAGGAGTTGCGATGAGTAAAGTGGTGCAGGAAATCGAAAAATCGTTAATGAAGAAAGATGTTCCCCAATTCAAGGTTGGGGATGTGGTAAAGGTTTATACGCGCATTGTTGAAGGTGGCAAAGAAAGGCTCCACGGTTTTGAGGGGCTCGTGATCAAGCGCCAGGGCAGTGGCGCCCGCGAGACCTTCGCTGTCCGCCGAATTGTCCAGGGAATCGGAGTTGAGAGGATTTTTCCGCTGCACTCGCCGCGCCTGGAGAGAGTTGACGTTGTCCGTAAAGGAAAAGTGCGCCGGGCCAAATTATATTATCTGCGCAAACGCATAGGCAGCCAGGCTACCCGGGTTGAGGAGCAGAAGGAAGCCGCAGTTGAAAAAGCTTAGACACTGGCTATTTGACTGGACCGAGACGATTGTTGTCGCTTTTGTGCTGGCGCTGGTTATCCGCGCCTTTTTTATTCAAGTCTTCTGGATCCCTTCGAGTTCAATGGAGCCCACGCTTGATATTCAAGACCGGATTATCGTAAATAAAGTGGCCTATCACTTCCGTGAACCGCGCCGCCAGGAGGTTATTGTTTTCCGGGAAGTTGCTCCCAAGGGGGCTCCGAAGCGCGATTTGATCAAGCGGGTGATGGGGCTATCCGGCGAAGTCCTGCAGGTCAAAGGCGGCGTAATTTACATTGATGGCAAAAAAGTTGCTGAATCGCACCCCATGAACAATGACTTTTCCGACTTTGGCCCGGTAGCTATCCCTGAGGACCATTATTTTGTGATGGGCGATAACCGCCCGGCGTCCGCGGACAGCCGTTTTTGGGGATTTTTGCCGAAAGAAAACTTAATTGGCCCCGCATTTCTTAGAATCTGGCCGATCCGCAAATTCGGCCTTATTCCGTGAAGCTCTCATTCGAAAAGAAACTCTGGGTTCAAGGGTATAATTTAATAGCGGGGGTCGACGAGGTAGGGCGAGGGCCCCTGGCGGGCCCGGTGGTGGCGGCGGCGGTAATTTTTCCCCAAGATATCAAAATCAAGGGCTTAAGCGATTCCAAACAACTTTCTGCCGAGGCGCGCGGCAAACTCCATTCCCAAATCATGCGGAAGGCCTTGGCCGTCGGGATCGGCGAAGTGAGCCATGCGATCATCGACCGGATCAATATCTGGGAAGCAAATCTTTTAGCCATGAAGAACGCGGTCAAAAGCCTGGCGCTTTATCCGGATTTTTTGCTCATTGACGGGAAGCGTCACCGGATCAACCTTCCCATTTCTCAAGCGGGGATTCCGCAGGGAGATGCCCGGTGTTTTTCGATCGCCGCGGCCTCGGTCGTGGCAAAAGTTACCCGCGACCGCATTATGCTCGATTATCATTACCATTATCCTGAATATCGCTTTGATCTACACAAAGGGTATGGCACGCGGAAGCATTTTGCACAGTTAGAGAAGTGCGGACCGTGCCCTATTCACCGGAGGAGTTTTTACCCCCTAAAAGAAGGAACAAGAGAGCCGCTCTGACCGCAACCCCGTTCGTAACTTGTTCGAGGATCACATTGTAAGGGCCGTCGGCGACGTCGGATGTCATTTCAATCCCGCGGTTAATCGGGCCGGGATGCATGACGACAGAGTCTTTCCGGGCCTTTTTCATGCGCTCCGCGTTCAACCCGTACAATTTATGATATTCTTCAATTGAGGGATAGAGGCCGCTTTCCTGTCTTTCTTTCTGGATCCGCAGCATGTAGATAAAATCCGCATCTTTGATTTCTCGGTCAAGATCGTACGAGACTTTGACTTTCATGGATTCGATATCCTTGGGGATCATGGTCGGCGGCCCGACCACCACAACTTTTGCTCCCAGCTTGGTGAGCCCCCAGATGTTGGAGCGCGCGACCCGCGAATGAGAGATGTCGCCGACAATCACGATCTTTTTTCCCTTAAGGGAGCCTTTTTTTTCTTTCATGGTGAAAATGTCCAGGAGGGCCTGGGTGGGATGTTCATTGAAGCCGTCCCCAGCATTAATAATAGATGCCTGGCAATTTTTCCCGGCAAGCGCCGGCGCGCCGGCCATCGAATGCCGCATGATCAGGGCGTCCATCCCCATCACTTCCAGGTTCTTGATCGTGTCGATCAGGTTCTCGCCTTTGATCACACTGCTCGAGGAGATAGCGACATTGGTTATATTGGCGGAGAGGATCTTGGCGGCCATATTAAATGAAGTGCGCGTGCGGGTGCTGGCTTCGTAAAACAGGGTGACAATGTGCTTGCCAAGCAGGGTCGGAACTTTAGGAATGGGGCGGGAAGCAACCTCTTTCATGGAGCGGGCGGTGCGCAGAACCAATTTAATTTCATCAACAGAGAGATCCTTGAGTCCGAGGAGGTCCTTGCGGTTTAGGCTTTTTACCTTGTTCATATTGATTGTCTCTTGAGCTCTAATATTATATCATATATAGCTAGCCTATGAAAACAAACGCCAGATATATTTTTGTTATTGCCCTTCTGATATTATTGTCCGCGGGGATCTACTATTTCCGGAGTTATTATAATGCCGAAAAGTCGTCGTATATCATGGGCACGCCGATAAGGATCCAGGTTTCGGGCCCCCATGCTCCGCGCCTGGTCGAAAAGGCAATGGCGGAAATCAGAAGGCTTGAGGACCTATTCAGCAAGTTCGACCCCAAAAGCGAAACGAGCCTGATTAACCGCATGGCCGGGGTGGCGGCGGTATCTGTGTCGGATGATACTCTGGACTGTATAAAGATCGGGGAAGAGATCTCGACGCTCAGCGACGGCGCATTTGATATAACATTGGGGAATTCCGGGGATCTGCGGGTGGACCGGGATGGTAAGGAAGTATATTTGAAACGCGCGGGGATGGAAATAGATCTGGGCGGAGTCGGGAAGGGCTATGCGGCGGAATCCGCCGCCGGGCTCCTGCTGAAAAATGGAGCGAAAAATGGTATGATAGACATGCGTTCATCGATCGCGGTTTTCGGCCTGCCCGCCGGCAGGCGCGGTCCGAAAACCTGGGAGATAGGCATTCAGCATCCGCGGAAAAGAGACGAGCTTCTCGGGAAAGTGACCCTTGTCGGCGGCCAAAGCCTTTCTACTTCCGGTGATTATGAGCGCGGCGGCCACATTATGGACCCGCGCAGCGGCCGACCGACCACTTCTTGCCAAAGCGTTACAGTGATCGGCAAGAATATGGCCGAAACTGACGCCCTCTCCACGGCCGTATTTGTGCTGGGGCCGGAGACGGGAATGCGGTTGATCGAATCGCTGCCGAACATCGAAGGCCTGATCGTTGACGCGGAAGGGAAAATGCATACGTCCGCAGGATTTGTTTTAATAAAATGATTATACTGGCGCTAAATTGTGGGAGCTCTTCGGTAAAATACAAGGTCTATTCCTGGGAGAAAAAGCAGACGCTGACCAAAGGGATCGTTGAACGCATCGGCATTGCCGGCGGGCCGCCAAACCACCGCGAAGCCCTGCGGGAGGTTATCAGCGGATTAAGTTACGAGATATCGGCAGTGGGCCATCGGGTGGTGCACGGCGGAGAAAAATTTAAAAGCTCGGTCTTGATCGATGACGAGGTTCTAGAAGCGATCCGCAGTGTCCAGGACCTGGCGCCGCTGCACAACCCGCCGAATATTGCCGGGATCGAAGCCGCCAAAGAAGTTTTGCCGAACATCCCGCACATTGCCGTTTTTGATACCGCCTTCCATCAGACCATGCCCGAGTCCGCCTTTTTATATCCGGTTCCCTACGAATGGTACAAGATGTACGGCGTGCGCCGCTACGGTTTCCACGGCACTTCGCACCTTTATGTTTCACGCCGGGCCGCCGTGCTCTTGGGCAAGCCGCCTTCGGATGTAAACTTAATAACCATGCACATCGGCAACGGGGTCAGCATCACGGCGGTTAAGGAAGGAATATCGGTCGATACCAGTATGGGCCTCACCCCTTTAGAAGGGGCGGTGATGGGGACGCGGTCGGGGGACATCGATCCCGCGATCATTCTATTTATGATCGAAAAGGAAGGTTTTTATGCCGAAGAGATCGATTCCATATTGAATAAAAAATCAGGGCTGCTGGGGATCACCGGCAAGTATATGGACCGCCGCGACATCGAAAAAGCGGCCGCCGCGGGCGACCGCCGAAGCCAGCTGGCGATCGAGATCGAGGCTTACCGCCTGAAAAAATATATCGGGGCGTATCTGGCCGGGCTGGGAAAAGTTGACGCGATCGTCTTTACTGCCGGGGCAGGCGAACTTAATCCGATGCTCCGGGAAAAGGTGCTGGAGGGGCTGGAGGGGATCGGGATTAAGCTGAATGAGGGTCTGAACGCCAAAACTCGCACGCGCGAAAAAGAGACCTTGATCTCGGCCGAAGATTCGCCGATCAAGATCTATGTTATCCCGACGGACGAAGAGATCGTGTTCATCGAAGATGTGGTCGCGATCCTTGAGGGAAGGTATGAGACGCATACCCATTTTACCTATTCATTTGAGGACCCGAAATATAAGAGGAAGTTACAATGAATATAATAATCTATGAAGACGAAGGTTATCAAAATTTTCTGCCCCTGACCTGGACGCGTGCGGTGTATGATTTGCGCTGCGGGATAAATACGCTGGCGCAAAAAATGATCCGCCAATACCCCAAAGCCAAGGTCGATTTCAGCTGCCGGTATTATTTACCAGGCAGAAAGCTGATGAAATTCGAGAAAGGCCTTTTTATCAACGGCCGCGTCCTGGCGGATCGGGGACTTTCCAAAGAGATCCCGCTTAAAGGGCCGGACCAGGTCTTTGTCGCAGGGGACGAGATCGTGGCGATCCGCGATCCGGACCACACCATGAGTTTCGGGCCGGTGTATCATCTGCTGGACCACATGTATAATTGGCTCCAGTTTCAGGCGCTGTTGCCGGAGGGGAAGCAGGAACTCCTCGATCTCGTCGAAGAATTGAGAGAACACATTTACGCAAAGGACTGGACGGCGGTTG
>Ga0209536_100008062_pt1 | contig 15873 bp, 7 predicted proteins | sample DeeMarSeWOR28_12_FD_187461 | JGI IMG/M metagenome (GOLD analysis project Ga0209536, IMG submission 187461) | Marine sediment microbial communities from White Oak River estuary, North Carolina - WOR-2-8_12 (SPAdes) (version 2) | ecosystem: Environmental > Aquatic > Marine > Intertidal zone >...
CCATCCAGAAAAAGTACTTTGTGACTTCTTTGTGGTCCTTTGTGCTATAGCTCTTAAAAAATTACACAAAGACCACAAAGTTTTTAAAAGAAATAGGCACACTTATTCAAGCATGCCTATTTCTCCAAAACCTCTGATTAAGTTTATTTCTTAATAAACTTAGATTGATAGCGGTAACCATTATGATCAACTACGTTGAGCATATATATACCTGATCTCAGCCCCGAAACATTAAAGCTCCTGTGCGGATTATCCAGGCTCAGAACACGCTGGCCGATGGAATTGTAAATATCTACGCGCAGAATTGGATCTTCGATGCTGAGATAGAGCATATCCACAACCGGATTTGGATAGAGATGTACCTCACCTGGTCTGGTTACTTTCGGAACGGATGTAGTTACTCCGTACTCGAAATCATCAAAGTAGATGATACTGTCGGTAGCAGTCTTTTCATCAGCTTTCAGCACCATGGTCAGGGTACTTCCAACATCCCCTGCTGGATTTGTCCAGCCGTAGGTAAACTGTGTCCAGTCGGCGGCTGCAGGTAATGTCCAGTGAATGGCCATTGGTTCCATGTCTGAATCCCTAGGAACAATAACCTCTTCTGATGTAGTTAGTGTCACGTAATTGGTATCATACAGAATTTCATCAATAGCATACACTTCTTCAATGATCAGGTCGTCCTCAACAAGCGGATCTGCTCCAATCTGTTCTTTGGTCTTCAGAACGAGAAAATCATCAACGTATCCATTATCTCCACCTGTATACGTTCCAACCAGGTCAAATAACAGACCAGCGGGTTGGGGAACTGCAGAATCTTCCAGCCAGGAATCTTGCTCCCATGCGAATGAGAATTCTTTCCAGCCTTCAGAATCCAGTTCCCAGACAATCCAACCCTCATCCACATAAGCTTCTTCAGGCATGATGCTTTCCGGATCGGTGTCCAGGTCATATTTCAGGCTGTTTCCAATATCCAGCATAAACTGCAATTTCCCTTTATACTTGAAACTCACCGAATAAGCAGCACTATCAACAATCCCGGGTATTGTCCCTTCGGCACCACTCCAACCCGGATCACCAGGTAACCAGAGAGAGACAGGTTCCGAATAAGATTCTGTAGTTACGGCTTGTTCGTCCCATGCATTATATCCAAAATATCCTCCTCCTGACCAGTTCCAGTCAAAGGGCACAGGAGTTGTTACAGTGAAGGTATCAAAATCCTCGTATGCCAGCACATCGACCGGAATCATTACCTCAGCAAAATCAATATCATCAACAAATCCTACGTCGCCTTCAGTATATGTCCCAACCATGTTGAACAATAAGCCAGCAGGCTGTGTGACGGAGGAATCAGCTAACCATGTCCCCACTTCCCAAGAAAAAGTGAAATAATTCCAATAATCTGATCCCAGGTTCCAGACAATCCAACCATCATCTACAGTAGCATCATCAGGTACGATGCCTTCCGGGTCTGTGTCTAAATCATATTTCAGGCTGCCTCCAATATCCAGCATAAACTGCAAATCGCCTCCATACATGAAACTGATTGAATAGGCTTTCCCATCTTCGATTCCGGGCAATGTTCCTTCTGCTCCAGTCCACCCGGGATCTCCTGGAAGCCAGATTGATTCCAAACCAGAATATGATTCGTCATCTACAACAAAATCACCCCATGCATTATATCCAAAGAAATCTCCTCCTGACCAGCACCAATCAAAGAGTTCGGGCTGTCCTCCCTCTAATTCCTCAAAATCCTCGAATGTTACAGTCTGAGGTGGTGATATGATCACATTGAAAGCCGTATCAGAACTGACTACAGTTGTAGAATCATATACTATAGTAGAATCAATTTCGACCTCAATGGTGTCGGTAGTATACTCCAGGGCTACAAGTTCGGTTCCATCCGGACAAGGAAATTCACCGGTTGTCAGGCCAAAGTCATCATAGAAATAGAGATCAACGGACCCGCCATGCCCTTTATACCAGAAACTCAGGTCCATATCTTCACCTCCGGTTCCCATGACAGGCATGTAATAGGTGGAATTCCACTGATCCCAGATCCGGAGTGACTGTGAACCATTAACCGTATGATTCTCATCTGAATTCAGGACCACTACGTTATCCCAAGCTGAAGCGTTGATATTCCAATCATATCCCAGTGTTGATTTTTCAAAGTCGGGATTTTGCAATTCAATGGCCTCTTCACCCATGTATATGCATTCATAATCCAGACCATAATAAATATCATCCACAAATCCTGGTGTGTATTGTGACCAGAACATCAAGGTTACCCACTGGTTACCCGTCGTAAAACTACCTGCTCCCGGGTAAGAGAACGTGAATTCAAAATAGGTCCATTCTGGATATGGCCCATCCATAACGAAATATAACGATTCGTCGTTCACTTCATCTCCTTCGACTTGCTGTGTGACATAAGCCGTGTCATATCCAATATAGGCATCGGGAATCGGGGCCCTGATATCTGCAGGCGACAATCCTGCATCACGATAAAAGAACATCCAGAACGCCATATCATCGATTGGTGATTTGTACCAGAAACTCATTTTCATGTCCTGTTCTTCAAATCCCACAGTTGTTACTGTAGGCCAGACCCATGAATTTTCGGTGATTACCATGCAGACGTTCCCTGAATGTGTTTCAGTAGTATCTGTCAGCCAGAATTCAGGCATCCAGGCAACAGAATTGTTCCACCATACCCAATCCCATGATCCATACCAGAAAATGGGATTCATGGTGTGCTCAAAATTTGGATTCTGGATGAAGTTTCCTGGGATTTCACAATCCTGTGCGAAGCTGTTTCCAAAAAATCCAAACATGAACAGAATTACTAACCATCGTAGCGTCTTTTTCATAAGCTGATTGTTTTAGTTAGACATTATACTGGATTAAATTAAATGTAAATTGTACATTTATTAACATTATAAAGATAACATAATTTTTAAAAAAAGTCAATATTCCGCCAAGTTTAACACAAAATAATAAATAGCCTTGATCTCCCCCAGCACAGCCGTAAATGATTCCATTCCTCAAGATATTATAATGTATTCAATATCAATATGTTCATTAATCCAGTTTCAGTGGAAGGAACCAGTTGCTTTCCTCCATCAACCTTTCCCTGACCTGTTCTTTTTTTGTTGGGTCACTGAATTTCTCAGCGATTTTATCAGCCAGGAAGGATGGTGAATCTTTATGCCTGGCAAAACGAACCAGGTCGAACCACCTGGATCCTTCAAATGCAAGTTCAAGTGCCCGCTCGTACAGGATTGCATCCTCCACTTCCCCTATATCGTCGATATCCTCAACCGACATCATATTGATATTAACCCTGGAACGGATTCCAATAGCCCATGAACTCTCGTACAGTAAACCCTGGTTCAGGTGGTCGAGAGCATTGGATGACTGCCCCATGCGACAAACTGCTTCACAAGTTGATAAATGGAAATCCCCTGCACTATAAATAATGATGGCGCCATCATTATCGAACGGTTCCTTAAAAAGTGAATATTTGGTGACAACCGGTTTGCCGTCAATGCTATCGTATGATATACCTTTCCCACGGTTTAGATCACCCGGGGTTCCGGCAACATGTTCCGTCTGTATTTCCCATTTAATGATCTTCTGTTCCTGGAACAAATTGATGATATAATCAGTGGGCCTCAGCAGATAATCCCCGCCTTCACCATAAGTAAACATGCGTTGCAAATTGTTTTGTTGGTTAAAATATTTCGAAAAGGGTATTAGAAAAATAACTTCAACTTCAAAATCCCATGCACCGTAATCAAACCTGTACATATTTTTCCAGTTCACATCATTAAACCTGGAATCATTTATATACGGCAACCGGTACGTACCACTCCACCCCATTGTGCCGGGTATATTCACTACCTTATAATATGTTCTTCTGGCGGAAGAATAATTATTTCTCCATAAATATATTTCCCCCTGAAGAGCCCAATTCATGAATTTAGAAATGCGCAATGCATAGTATGGTGCATCTTCGTCCATATTCAGCTCGAAGGTATCAAGAGCAGTAATCTGGGTAAGGAGCGTATCCAGAATGAAATCTTCTGTTTGCAACGAATCCAGTTTATCAGCTAATTCCAGACTTGCATCATAGTCACTCAATGGTTCTTCAAAATAGGGAACCTCTCCATATATTTGAACCAGTTTAAAATAGGTCCATGCCCTGATCAATATCATTTCGGCCTTGTAAGTATTCAATTCCAGGTAGGTTATTGTTTTATCCCGGGATTGAATGGTATCAATATGGTGCAGCACTTCATTACAGTTGACAATAATTTTAAAGAAATTAGTTGGATCAGCATACCTGTTATTTACATCCACATTGTGCTCGTTTACCTGTATAAGGTCCTGATCAGCGTTTTCTGTAACGGTTAACAGATCCCCCTGCAATTCTCCCAGCACTACCAGCTGTTCTCCAACATCCTGCAGCAGTGCATATACACCGAGTACCGCAGACCGGGCTGAGAAATTATCGGTATACACCTCATCTTCCTCCAGCACATCTTCAGCAGGGATCTCAAATATTTTTTCACAGGAATTGAACAGGATACTGCCAAAAAGTATCAGTAGAAGGTAAAATTGAAATCGGTTTTTCATCTAAATTAATTATTAGTTCCTTGTGCCATATTGTGTTATTAAGAGCTATTACACAAAGGTCCACAAAGAAATCACAAAGTTTCACAAAGAATTATTTCTACAATCCTATCCTCAATCCAATAATCACCGATCTTGGCTGGGGCATTTTTCCATAATCAATACCCTGTCTCAGTACCCCATCCGCATAACTGTATTCAGGGTCGTATCCAAGGTATTTTGTCCACGTAACCAGGTTCGTACCACTTACAAAAACAGTAAACCCAGTTAAAAACGCAAGGTTTTGAGGATATGTATATGACAGCGTTACCTCTCTCAACCTGATAAATGACCCATCTTCCAACCAACGGTTAGAAAATCGCGCATTGCCCATTGGGTCACCATAAGATGCCCTGGGAATTGATGTGTTATGACCGTCAACCCTCCATCTGGTAAATACTGCTGTAGATTGATTTTCATATCCTGTCATCTCTTCAATCTTGGATCTCATATAGTTAAATACATCATTGCCCTGGACAACAACTATATGTGTGGCAAGAGAGAAATTTTTATACGAGAACCTGTTATACAGCCCGGCTATATAATCCGGATGTGGATTTCCTATTATGGTTTTATCCAGTTCATTGATAACATTGTTTGTATCCAGATCAGCAAAATGGATGTCTCCTGCATTAAAACGCCTTCCTGCTTTATCAACAAGGTTGGCATCATCCGCTTCAGCCTGGGTTGTAAATACCCCGAGTGATTGATAACCATAAAACATACCAAATGGCTGCCCTGTTGTTGAGATTTTTTCTCCGCCTGTAAATTGGGTAATGATTGGATCGTTATCCAGGTTAATTATCTCATTCTTGTATTTGGAATAACTAACGTCAATTTCCCATTTAAATGTCCCATTAAGAATACGCCAATACAGATTCAGATCGTACCCCTTATTCATGCATTCACCGCCATTGGATACGAATTGTTCATATCCGTAATATGCTGGGAGGTCGACATAGGTGATCATATCTTCCGTAGTCGATTTGTAAAAGTCGATGTTAAAAATCATTCTTTCCTTCATAACAGCCAGATCAAATCCAATATTACTCTGTTTTATAGTCTCCCAATGAAGAGCAGGATTTGAGATACCTCCAATATAATATCCTGAAACAGAATAATATGGAATAGATTGATAATAGAATTTTGAGGCATAATTACCAAAATCATCGCTTCCTGTAAAGCCATAACTCGCCCTTATCTTAAATTCATCAATGAATCCGATCTGTTGCATAAATGGTTCACCAGAGATCCTCCATGCAGCGCCGATAGCGGGTAAAACAACAAAGGGATATCCGCCCATTTGATATCCATCTTCGACTTCTGTACCAAACCTGGAAGATCCATCCATTGAAACACTCAGAGTAAGTATATACCGATCCAACAGTTTGTACCGGGTTGATGCAAAATAGCTCAACCAGTTCCATTTTTCATCAAAACCACCTACCGAACGTTCATCACTTTTCCCTGCATTAAGATTCTTGAATTCATCTGTTGCAGAATTTTGGGCAAGTCCATAATCCTGTGCCATCCGGTTAAACATAAACCTCATCCCGATATTAAAAGAAAAATCATGGATGTAATCAAATACATTGGAATATGTGATGCGGTTTTCATTCAGCAGGGATGTGTACTGGTCAACCTTATTTTTCATCGATCTTTCTGCTGATCCGTCTTCCTGAGGTGCCACCCCCCAGGCAGGCACAAAAAGCCGTTCATTGCCTTTATCCCTGTTTAATCCAATATTTATCCTGGCTGACAAATGATTTGTAAAATCATAATTCAGATAAGATGAACCGATGAAGCGGCTGTTATTGGCTGTGGCATCCACATTGTTTACAAGAACTGTTGGATTGCTGAATCCAAAATCCAAAATATCCTCATACACCGGTAAATTGATCCCTTCCTGGTTCTGCTGATAAATGGTCATGTTCGGGGATTTTATCAGGCTTGCATAAAGCGGATTGGTCTGGTATAATGCCCCGGTTTCTGCAAGGACATATTTCCCATTTGTAAATCCCAGGTTGATCCCGATATTAACTTTTGTAGATACATTAACCAGTGAATTAAATCTAAAATTAAACCGGCCATACGAGGTATTGTTTACAATGCCTTCCTGTCTAAGGTATCCACCTGAGAGGGAATATTTCGCCCGTGCATCCCCACCTTTAACACGAAGGTAGGCATCTGTTAAAATACCACTGTGAAATACTTCATCCTGCCATGCTGTATTATTATTATACTTTTGGAAATTCAGGTAACCGGGATCATCTTCAAGAAAAGGGAAATTCTCAAAAATATCTTCACTCATCATTCCCCCATCATACATCTGTTCCATGAGGTATGATTTATAAGGGCCAGCTTCCATTACAGGGATCTGTTTCTCAAAAGTTGCAATACCTCCATAAACCGAAACATCAAGCGTAGTCTTACCACCAACCGGGGGATGGGTATTTATGAGCAATACTCCATTGCTTCCCTTAATTCCATATAAAGCGGTTTCCGTGGCATCTTTCAAGAAGGTTATGCTTGAAATATCATTTAAATCAAGAAACGCTGAAGGGCTTTGATATGATCCATGGACAATTGAATTCGGGAATCCTTCAGAACGGGAGATCATACCATCTATCACGACAAGAGGAAGGCCCGATGAAAACAGCGAATGATAACCCCGTAAATGCATAAAAGCACCCTCACCAGGCATACCCGATCTGTTGATGACATGAAGCCCGGATATTTTCCCCTGAAGTACCTGGTCAAAAGATTGGGCAGGAGTATACTCCTGTTCCAGGTTTCTTCCGGCTGTCACCGAACCCGTTAGATCATCACCTGGAATGTCTTCAAAGATCAGGGGGATATCATCCGAGACAGAGATATCGTCTGAGGATAGGAGCCAGATATTCAATTCCTCCCTGCCATTCACATAGATCGTTTGTGTCTTATACCCGGGATATGAGACTATGATCTGTTCATTCTTATCAGGAAGGATTAGCTCAAATTTTCCCAAGGAATCACTACTTGCTGGATCAGTTATCGAATTCCGTGCAATTACATTTATATCTTCCAATGGCAATCCGGTTTCTGTTGAAAAAATGGATCCTTTAACAGTAAAACCATCTTCCTGCGCAAATGATTCAAAAGGATCCGAGAACATTAATATTCCGGGAAAAAGGACCCATGATATGAAATAGATTTGTGAAAACTTCATGCGTTGCTGAATTACTTATTTTTTATACAGTTCATCCGGGATTAATTTTATATAATCCAGGTAAAGGGCATTGTATCCGGGCAATGTCTTTTCATTGACCATGGTCATCCTAACTGTTTTCGTTCCAAAATGTTCAAAAGTATAATTACCGGCAACAACCGGTTTAAAGTTCCCTTTATAATAGCATTCTACTGAATCGCCAATCCGAACCCCATCCACTGAGAGTTGGTAATATGATCCTCCAAGTGCTGGTCCGGTCCATACAAACCAGTATTTTGTCGCGAGGACCATATTAACCGTAAATTCTACATAATCGCCAACAAATTGACTTTCATAATAGAGATAGGTTCCTCTTGTTGCACGGCTATCACTTCTTATTTCAAGTGGATATACTGTATTGGATACACGCCTTCCTTTCTTATCATCACATTCGACGATGATAATATTCAGGAAAAATTCCTTCGGAATATTAACCGCATCAAGAAAATGAACGACACCATTACTCATTTCCAGATCTACATTTGAGGAAAAATCAAGATCACCTGTCGCAATGTTTTTACCCGTTACAGCGGTCATGGTATCAGGGAATTCACCACTATTATAAATTCCGTCGTGAAAATTAGCACTGAACGTAATGGATAAGAGCTGGAAGAAAGCATCTTCATCCATATCATTGACATCGCCGAAATATTCCTCAGCATTTGTAAAAGCACTATATACATCCTCATCAGTCGGAATGAAAACGGTATAGCTCTCTGTTTCCTGGTTAAGCATTGCTACATTATCAAGGAAATAGTTGTCTTTGGCCCAAACCGTATCATATATTGTATTTCCGTTGTCATCTACTCCAATCCGGGTACTTTTTTCCAGGTCAATGTATTCCACATCCATTGAATTGAGGTATTGTTTCATTAAGCTATACGTTTCATCCAGACTCATTATGTATTCATACAAATTTTTTTTCGGGATAAGTAACTTATCAATTTCATGAATAACCCCGTTCTGGCATTCGAGATCGACATTAAGATTATTGATGTTGGCTTCAAAGATGGTATAATTGCCATCACCAGCACTCCTTATATTCAGGTATTTGCCAATTATGGTCTGAAGATTGATATCACTAAAAGCTCTTGAAAAAAGGTTGAAGTAACAGATATGAAAACCGATGATATCTTTCCATTCAGCATCGGTATATTCCGGCAGGCCTTCAAATGCTTCATCAGTGGGTGCAAAAATGGTGAAATACTGATTTTTTATCAACAGTGAATCATATCCCGTTTCAAGAATGGCTTCGTAGAACCTGTTGAAATTACCTTCTTCCTTTAATATTTTCAATACATTATCTTCAACTGTGACAGATGGGCTTTTATAATAATCATCCCAATCCTTATTTATCTCACATGAATTCATCAGGTACATACACCCGGAAAATAAAAGTGCTATGAAAAAAAATACATTTCGCCTGTTGATCACTTTCATTGCATTTTTCAGTTTACTGCTTTTCATGCTCGTTTTATTTGATTCCATCATCTAAGTTGAAAATTCATTTTGGATGAAAGGTGATGTAATCGAAACAACCCCTTCCACCCCATTCAGAGACCAGATTCAGGAATTTTATATTGTGGGTTTCCGTATCTGAAAGAACCACTGTGCCAATATAATCTTCAACTCTGTAATCATATACCCAGTCGCCATGTGCAGGTGGTCTTTTCTTGCGCTTCAACGAAAAACTATCATTAAATCTATGACCATCCCAAAAAATCTGGACACCACTCGTCCTATCCTTATCACTTACCCAATGCAAATATACATCGTATGTGCCTCGGATAATCGGGGGGATTGTAAATTCTACCACCCATCCTATCTCCACACTTGAGGTTTCCAGGTATGCAGAATCTTCTTCCAGTACCGAATACCTGTAGGTAACATTGGTTTTATCAATGTTTATTCCATCAATCAGTTCCATATCCTCAGGAGTGTAGGTCTCACCAATATTTATACCCTGGTAATCACTAAATTCAAATGCAAAGTATACCGGTTCAGGTTCCCACGGTTCCAAGACCTTATCAATAGCATGGTATACACCATTTTTTACTACACGATTCGATTCATCCCTGATGATTCTTATATACCAGTCAACCTGCTGGCCCTCCAAATTAATCTGTTGATGATTTATTATTATATCATCTGTGATTTCTATGTTGATCAATGTATTATTGTTGAGGGTTGGATAATTAAATGGATTCAATGTATTCAGATAATATAATCCGGTTATACAATGATAGGCCATGAATTGATAAAAACCATTCTGCAGATCTTCAGGATCATCAGAATCGGAGTATTTATCCAGAAGATCTCCTACAGAATAAATTCCCTGATTGGCAAAAACATCATCACTTTCAATTAACAGTGTGAACTGGGCCCGGATAAATTTTTCGTCATCCAGGAAAATCTTTATAGTTTTCAACGTATCATCAAGCCCGGCTATCCTGAGAGCCTCTGTAAAGATTTCGTATTCTTCCAGTTCATCCAGGTATTCATACATGGATTTAATTACAGGTTTCAACACATTATCAATCCTGTGAATGATTCCATTTGCCACCTTAATATCACTCTCAACTATAGATGACTCAGAATTAATCATTATGTTTGTTATCCCACCTTCACTGAAAGAAGAAACCAGGTTATCACCAGTATATGTTGTATCTTCAAATACACCATTAGGCATAAAGGATGTTTCAATTTCCTTATTTAACAGGTGATATTTTATCAGGATCTTTAAATAACCAACATCCATTTCTGTTACTGAAGAATAACCCATTTTATCGCAAAATTGTATAAATGCATCATTATCGGGCGCAAAAAATGTATAATGGCCATACGCATCCAGGATAGCTTCAAGCCCTGTCATTTCAAGCACAGTGCTTAAGGTGGAATATGCCTCTTCATGCTCCCTGAGGTATGAGGATATCAACAGATCTTCTTCTTCATAAAATGTATCCAAACCACCTGAATCATCCTTACATCCATGGACAAAGAGAATAAGAACCGGTATCAGGAACAATATAAATACAAGAAATATTTGTTTTACTCTTTTCAACTGTGGTTTCCTTATAACTATTATATAAGTATATATCTATCCATATTCATTCAGGCCAGAAAGTAATGTAATCGAATACTCCTGGCCCCTCTTCCAGGCATACAAATTTTATTTTATGTGATGTTGTTTGTAACATATTCACTACACCCAGCTCGTGAGCCACGCGGAATTCATATAACCATTCCGGCGGTCTTCGTGGAGGCCGTTTTTGTCTTTTCATTGAAAAATCGGTGCCGAATGGTTGTTCATCCCAGAAAGCCTGGACGGAAGGGCTAAGATGCTGCGCACTTACCCAGTGCAAAATAACCTTGTATTTCCCTTTTGAAATGGGCGGTATATCAAATTCCACTACCCAGCCCAGTTGATCACTGGTAGTGATTAAATAGGATGAATCTTCTGGCAAGATCGAATTCCTGTACCATAATCCTGTTTTTTCTGTGTAGATCCCGCTAATATATTCAAGATCATCAACATCGTACATTCTATTTATTGATATGCCCTGATAATCTGTAAACTCAAACTTGTAATATGTGGGGGGAGGATCGAAGATTTCCAACAATCCATCAATACTATGAAACACGCCATTTTTAGCCGCCTTATTTGACATAGTCTTGTCAATTGCAATGAATACTTCATTTGAATCCATCCCCCCAATAGTACGATTAATAAGAATTTCATCTTCAATATCGATACGGATTAACTTACCTTCAGCAAGGGTAGGGTAATTGAATGAATCAAGGTTATTTAAAAAATACATACCTGGTACACAATGATACGCCATGAACTGAAACAGGCCATTATTTTTATCTGTAGGATCAGGAGTATCGGAATACTTTGATATTAAATCATCAATACTATTTATTCCGGCAGTTTGAAACACCTGGTCTGATTCTATGAAGAGGGTAAATCTTCCCTTTATGATCATATCTTCAGTTAGGGTAATGTTGACCACTTTCAGGGTATCATCCAAGCCGGTTAATTCCAGTGCTTCTGTAAATATGCTGTACTCGTCCATTCCGGCAAGTTTATCATACATCGATTGGGTAACCGGAGTTAATACATGATCTATCATATGAATCCGGCCATTTTCAACATTTATATCTCCTCCTATTATTGTTGCTTCATCATTTATCAGAATGGTCTGAATACCTCCTTCTTCGAATGTAAACACCAGGTTATCACCCGAATATGTTGTGTCTTCCAGAACACCATTCGGTAAAAAACTTATTTCGAGTTCAACATCCAGCAGATGATATTTTATCAGGTTCACCAGATAATCTGTGTCAAATTCATCTACTGAAGCAAAACCGTAGTCCTGGCAAAAAAGTTCAAACCCACTATTATCCGGGGCAAAGAATGTGTAATGACCGTAGGCATTCAGAATGGGTTTAATGTTCGTTATTTCAAGAACCCTGAGCAATGTGGAAAATTTATCGGAATGTTCTTCAAGGTAAGCGGATATCAACAGTTCTTCCTCTTCATAAAATACCTCAATGGTATCGTCCTGCTTGCATGTTGTCAGGGTAAAAACAGCTAATAGAGCCAGTATGGTTAATACAGAAAGTTTTATAGAATTCATTCCAGTCATTTATCAACAATTATTGATTCACGTAGTACGGATTTTGAACAAGATTTCTGTTTTGGTCTATCTCATCCTGGAAAATGGGTAAATACCAGCTATCGGTATTGGAGTACTTGCTTTCAAGTATTTGCCTTATTTCCAGTGGTTTATCCAAAATCAACAGATCTATAAAATCGGCCTTTCTTTCATAATTATTACGGCGTCCGAAACGTATCAAATCGTACCATCTTTTACCTTCTCCTGCCAGTTCTTTCATTCTTTCTTCCAGGACCATTTCTTCCAGAAGTGATTTATTTTCAATTTCCCCAAGTGTCTCTACACCTGCCCGTTCCCGCACAAGATTAACCAACTCAATAGCCGTAGTGAAGTCACCTGTCTGAACACAGGCTTCAGCCTTCATAAGCAATACATCCGCATACCTGTTAATGATCCAGTTGGCATCACTTTCCCTGTTCCCGTTTCTTGGTGTAACAGAGTATTCACTGCTTCCGGTACCAATATATTTCCATAAAATATAATGGTTATATCTTGTATTAAAAGGGAAATAGGTATTGAATCCCGACCGGCGATCCCCTTCAAATTCCTTGTAGATTTCCACAAGGTATTGGGAAAACCTGAATTCATCGTTCCCATCAGGATATGTGCCATCCCTGGGATAGGGCGCAACCATGCTGTATAGATTGTTTGTCTGGTTTCTTTCCTTATCAAATTGAATCTCAAAAATGCTTTCATTGGAATTCCCCGGGAAAAAATTCTGAAACCAGTCCTCACCATCAATCAAGGCATACTGGCCGGAATTGATAACCTTATCACATGCATCAATGCATGCCTGGTATTTCTCATAATAGAGATATACATCGGCAAGCAGTGCATTAGCCGCACCTTTGGTAGCTCTGCCTTTATCATATTCAGTTCTTCCATAACTGGTAGGAAGGTTTTCAGCAGCTATTAACAGATCATCAATAATTTGAAGCAGCACTTCATCTTCAGTTGATTGTGAGGGATAATAATCCTGGCTGTCAGTGATTGATGCTTCCAACACAAGTGGCACATCCCTGAAAGTCCTCACCAGAACAAAATAACAAAGAGCTCTCAGGTACAAAGCTTCAGCTTCGAATGCATCGCTCTCATTTTCCGTAAACGTTTCGTCCCTGTCAACAACCAGGGGGGAAAATTCAAGAATTGTGTTTGCATAATTTATCACGGTGTAAAAAGCATCCCACTTGGTGCGTGTATTCTCAGGATAGATATAGCCATCCATAATGTTCCTGTCCTCAATTTCTATTCTTCCACCCGGCAAAAAAACATCTCCCCTGAGTTCTCCCCATTTAAAACATATAGTAACAGTTGAAGTCAATGCCTGATAGGCTCCTGCAACGACAGCCTGGACATCATCACCGGTCTGCCAGAATTCTTCCCTGATGAGATCACTTTCCGGCTCCAGGTGAAGCCATTCCGAACAGGTAGTAAGGGAAAACAGGCCAACCAAAAAGATCACCCTTAATCGTTGCCGGAATACATTTCGGCTTGCGTCAAACACATGATGAAATCCCTTTCTAATCATTTTATTCAATTAAAATCTAACATTTAAACTTATGATAAAATTCTTTGGTGGCGGAGTATCCGCATCATCTTCACCGATAAAAAATGGATCTGTACTGAGAATGGGCACTTCAGGATCAACTCCGGTGTAATTGGTCCATGTATAAAGATTATAGATCATGAAATGAAGTTTTAAATCCTGGATCCTGAGCTTTTTGACCATGTCCTTGAAGTTGTAGCTGATGCTTGCACTTTTAAACCGGACAAAGGATCCATCTTCTACAAACCGGTCGGAACCCAGCCAATTGTATCCCTGGTTAAATAGAGCCCTCGGCATATCGGTTATGTCACCCTGCTTGCGCCACCGGTTCAAAACAGCAACACTTTGATTGTTCCTGCTGTACATATTCTCATTGTCCATTTTTGTCCGGTTCACTATATCGTAACCTACACGATAATGGAAAAACAGATTGATAACCAGGTTTTTCCAGGTAAACTTCGGACCGAATCCACCGAAATAATCCGGATTCGAGTCACCGATCTTGATGATATCAAGTTCGTTTATCAATCCGTCATGATTAATGTCTTCATAGATTGCATCTCCTCCCCTGAACCGGTAACCATCTGCATTACCATATCTCATATAGATCGGGTTGCCTGCCAGGTCATACAACACATTGCCATCTTTATCATACGCCACTGCATCAGCATCTGTAGGATATACCCCTTTAAAAATAAAACCATAGAATGTACCGATCGGATGGCCAACCTGAGCCCTCCTGGCATATTGCCCATTCTGCGCTTCGCTTCCCTTTTCAAAATCAAAATTTCCAGGAATGCTGGTAATGGAATTTATATTACTCGCGATATTAAAATTGAAATCGAGTTTAATATTTTGGGTATTGATTATTTCTGTACTCACTACAAATTCCCATCCGTCATTATCCATTGTCCCCCAGTTCCTTGTTATTTGTGGAAATCCGGAAGTGCTTGGCAGTTCAAGTTTTTCCCATATGAGATCTTTGCTCCTCTGCTGATATACATCAAAATGAATCTCCAGGGCATTATTGAATGCGAACAGGTCAAGTCCGAAATCCACCTGTGAGTTCTTTTCCCATCTGAAATTATCAAGCTGGATATTCACTGGCACAACGGCAGGCATATCAATATATTCTCCTACTGTACCATACCTGTTAAAATAGCCATAGCTTCCACCGGGTTGGTTGCCATTTACACCATAGCTATACCTTAATTTTAAATTGTTTATAAAATCAAGTCCTTGCATGAAGGGTTCGGAAGAAATCCTGTATGCAACTGAGATGGAAGGGAAAGTGCCCCATCTCGAATTATAACCAAACCGTGAAGATCCCTCCCTGCGCAGGTTAAACTGAACCAGATACCTGTCATACAGGCTGTAATGCGCAAATCCGAGGAAGGCCACCATCCGGTTCTGGCTGTATCCATCCCCGATCCAGTATACAGGAGCCGGTTCGGTGTAATTTTGAAGATAAATGGAAGGGGTATTTGAAGTGCTACCGTAATACCAGCCATTTTTTCTGTCACTTAGAGTAAAAGCCAGCATCGTGGTTAGCTTGTGAACGGAACCTTTCAGATAGGTATACAACAGCTGGGTCTGGCTCTCAAATGATGAACTTTGATAATCCATGCCGGATGACAGGTTGATAAAGGTTGATGTCCAGTATGAGCCTGTTACAACCTCCGGCAGAAATTTTTTCTCTATCGAATTGTCGCTGTCAAATGCCA
>Ga0209536_100008063_pt1 | contig 15871 bp, 13 predicted proteins | sample DeeMarSeWOR28_12_FD_187461 | JGI IMG/M metagenome (GOLD analysis project Ga0209536, IMG submission 187461) | Marine sediment microbial communities from White Oak River estuary, North Carolina - WOR-2-8_12 (SPAdes) (version 2) | ecosystem: Environmental > Aquatic > Marine > Intertidal zone >...
AGGCGGGATTTCAATGTTTGTTTCATCTGCATGGAAATTGAGAGACTCTTTTCTGTACGATGAAAAGCTTTCCAGAGGGGTGGGCTGTCTATCGCAAATATCTTTGCGCGGGTTTCAACCTGGGCTTCTTTAATTCTTGCCTGCGCTTTATTGATGCGTATAGATTCCTGTGATACCTGATCCATCAAGGTCAGAACGGCTTCCTGTCGGGTTTTCAAGACCTTATCAACTACCAGAATTGAATCCAGAACTTCATTAATTCTTGACCTTATAGCCTCCGGATCATCCCTTTCTTTAGAAGCGTTGCTGGTCATCTCCCACAATTTTTGATTTTCTTGCAAGACTTGTCCGTATGTCTCAAGTTCCTGTGAACGGGATTGAAGATTGTTTTGCCATGCTGACATGGAAGTTTTAATATTTTCCCAACTCGTTTGAATTGATAGTAACCGATTGTATTTTAGTTCTTCGAGGTTGGTTTCGTCTAATTGTGCCTGCAACTGGTCTGTTTCAGCTTTTAAAGTTTTGAATCTCAGTCCAGTTTCCTTAATATTATCCAGAGGTTTTATCTTCCCTCGGATTTCGCCCAGCTGGCTTATGGTCTCTTCTGATGCTTTAGGAATATCTGAGGCAGCAATCGGTTGCATTTCCGGAACTTTTTCCGGGGTTTCTGAACTGGTTTCGGGAGGGATCACTTTCTGGTCTGTAGTACCTGTTTGTCCCATCACGCCAGTCGTGGTAACAAAGATGATAAATAATAAGAAGAGGATAGCTCCTGTCACTTTTTGTTGAACAAATTCCTCAAAATTCTCTCTTATCTGATCAGAATCTTGTTGTCCATTTCTCAAAAAGGGTAAAAGGGTAAAAACGCTCATAATTACTCCATTTATGTGTTTATCCGGTGGAAAATTTAAGACCAAAAGTTACATAGAACAGCAGGCGAATGCTAAGTGTTATTTGCGGCAATTTAATAGCGGGACTATTCAAGAAAAGCTCTAGGATTAACAAAACCTGGGATAAAATTCTGAATGAGAGAAAAATGTCATTTTAAAAATATCAGCTTTAGGAATTGAAAGAAACAAAACTTACTAAGAAGTTTATGATTGTATACCTTCATAAATGAAGTTGCGATAAAATTTATCTTTACTTAATTTGTTTTCTCTCCAAAAAAGGATGACTAAGAACATGAGAGTTTATTATTTTATTATTATCATTTTTTTAGGTTTTTCTAATATTTTGGGACAGAGAATTCCTAAACAGGATTATCTGCGCTTTGTTCCCATCAAACATCCTCCGCTGGTTCGCCAGGCGCCGGGAAGTGCCGAGCTGGCTTTGTATGGGGATCCGGATTCCCCCGATTATCGGGATGTCGATCCGGTTGACGGTATTGATGATCAGCGCGCAGAAAACATCAGGGAAATCGCATTGCGCTTCAGTCCCATTCTGGTGCAGAATTCATTTGGTGTTCCTATGGATTTTCGAAAATTTACCGAACACGGCGCCTCCTATCTGCTCTACGTGGATGAATGGAATATGGCCGGTGCCACCTCCGAATTAATGCAAAGCTATACGATTGATATTCTCAATCTGGACAGGAAAGATACGGGAAAATCAAACCAGGATACAGCTGTAAAGGAAGAGAGTGATGACCAGAGGTTATTATCATTGCTGAAGCAATTTAACCCGGAAAATCCTACTGAAATGTCTTACCAGAAAGCGGCGGTGGAACCACACATGCGTCTTCACAAGGTCATGTACATCGATTTTCCCGGAGGTGATCTGGAGAGTTGGAAGAATGAATATATTAATCAGTATACAGATGATTTAAAGGAGAGTTATCGGGAGTATATAAAAATTTTCGCCCACCCTTTCATAAAACAGGTACAATCAAATACCGCCGGATTTTTGGGATACGAGCTGGTGATACAATATTTTTTCTTTTATCCGTTTAACGATGGCGCAAATAAACATATTGGGGACTGGGAACACCTCAATGTTGTAGTGAATCCTATAAATAAAGTGGATCAGCTCTTAAACCGGGAAGAGATCGAAAGAATCCTGAATGGGAGCTGGGAAAAGGAAAACGGAGAGAATCCACTGGTCATCAAGAGGTTCGAATCGTATTTTCACCATAATGTTTTTATTCTGGATTATTCTTCACCCAATGTTTATACACCAAGAAAACAATGGGAAAAAGACATAAAAAACCGCCAGGAGCACGTGATTGACGAAAAGAAACTATGGCGTAAAATTCGTGAACTGGCCTACCAGGATAAAGAAGAAACCCGAATTAATACGCATCCAATTGCCTATATCGGGGGAGACAGTAAAGGACCGGATTTGCTGATGGTCTCACCGGGAGGGCGCAACCGTGATTCGCATGGCACCTATCCGGTGCCCGGCATTTATAAGAAGGTAGGCCCGGGAGGGGCCTCTGAGCAGATTTCGGTTCATTTCGATCATCGAAAATACTTTCGAAGCAACGATCCTGCAAAGTACGAAACGTATAAGCGGGGAGGGATTCTCACCTTTGATACTTCCGAGAGGTTGGAAATACTTCCTGATTGGGAACGAATTATTGATTTTGTCCAGCAGTCACCGGAGATGCGCCAGAAATGGTACTGGATGCTGCTTCCCATGCACTGGGGATATCCGGCCATTGAATCACCACTGGCAGGTATTATCCCCCATGCTGATACTGGAAATCTGGCACCCGAAGGCCCCTGGTATCAGGGTGCCTGGAATAACAGTGGTGCGACCAAAGGACATACATCCTATGATCCGCATAGTTATTATCTGTTCCTGCCGATTAGTTTCACAGATACCTTTCAGAATAATTTTGGATTTCTCAATTTAACTTTGCCTACCTTTGTACATATTCCTCCCCTGGATATCACCTGGACTATGGTATCGGCCCCATTTCGGGCGTTTTCTAAAAAACAGAATCCCGCTTTTTATCCCTCAGATGCCATTCCCTTCCGTTTTTTCAGCGTGACGCCCGGTGTTTCTAAAATTTATTTACCCAGTGATTTTGATGATTTACTCATTAATGAAAAACAGGGTACCGAAGTAATCGCTCAACTGTTATTTTATCTTTTAATTAACGGAAACGAGGAAACAGAACTCCGAAATGCTTCTGAGGAAATCGAAAATCCTGTCGCTTTTGCCATGGATGCGACCATCCAGAAAGATCGCTTTTCGGTGGTTAATACCCTCATCCATAGCCGCAGTGAGATGAAATATTCAGTGCTCTTCAATAACATACCGGATTTTTACATTCGAACTGAGCTGAATATGTGGCAGTATGAAGGAAGTATTCGTTTTAACGTTTCTACCCGGGCGGTACAGCCTTACCTTAGAGTTGGATACGGCTACACCTGGTATCGCCTGGAAAATACCACGGCCAATGAGACATCCTTTATTGAATCGCGCTCGAACTGGTTCAATAAACCCTTTACTTCAGGTAATTATTTTCCCAATACCTTTGTTGGTGGTCTGGGGCTAGAGTGGATTTTCATTAAAAGTATGGGAAAATTACCTAAGGGGATCGATATCAGTGCCAAACTTGAATATACCTGGAAATGGCATAAACTGGGTTTAAAAGTATCAGAATTTGCTATCGAAGATTTACTGGAGATTGGCTACCTGGCGGGGGAATTGCCCCAGAATAAAACAGTAAGGCAAGGCATGGTAAAAGGGGGATTGGTGTTCAGTTTTTAAAAAAGGAATAAAACAGTTAAAAAAAATGAAATTATTTTTCAATCATTTTAAATTTGCTTTGGTTCTTTGTATCTGCATCTTTCATTACAATTACAGCCAGGATTCGAATTACTGGATTCATCAGTATGGGACGCGGGCAGATTTGTTGAGCGGGCTGGTGGTAGGCAGTGTCAAGGATCTCAGTTCGACCTTTTATAATCCGGGAGCCATTCCCCTATCACCGGAACAATCATTGGTTTTGACCACCGATGCCTTTGAATTTTCGACCATTTCCGCGAAAAACGCTGCCGGTAAGGGAGAAGATTTGCAATCCCGACAAAGTGGCTCTGCGCCAGGAATTTTTGCAGTCAGATTAACCTCCTCTGCATCCATAAAGAATCATTGGGCAGTTTCTTATCTTACCAGAAACAATTTTAGGCTGAATGTAGATTCGCGAAACATCGACTCTCGTCCACCATCTGCTGGAAATCTGGAACAGGACTACTTTTCAGGAGAGGCTTCATTCTCGCAGAGCATCACTGAAGCCTGGGGAGGTATTACCTATGGTCGCAATGTTTGGGATCGAGTTGCCCTTGGTATCACGCAATACCTGGCTTACCGCTATCAAAAAAGCCGTACACAAATGATTGGTCAATTGTATGATCATACGGGGGATGGATCTTCACTCATATTCTTTGAACAATTTAAGTTTGAGCATGTAAGAACATTGTGGAAAATTGGATTATCGCTTGCATACCAGCCCCTCTCCTTTGGTTTTACGGTTACAACTCCCGGTGTTGGCATTTACGGGACCGGAGAAACATTGTACAATTTGTCACAGTCCGGTGTTGATTCCACCATTTTGGGAACCGGTCAATCCAGCCTGGCCAGTAATTATCAACTGAATGTATCTGCCACCTATCATTCACCTTTATCTATTGCCGCCGGTGCACGATATCGTTTGCGTAAATCTTCTATTTATTTCACACTGGAGTGGTTTGACAGGGTCGATCAATTTACAGTTTTAGCACCGAAAGATTTCATTGCCCAATCCTCCGGAAATGCTATCTCCACAAGTTATGACCATGAGTTAAAATCGGTTACCAATTATGGATTGGGTTTTCAACATGAGTTTAGTGAAAAACTCTCGCTTTATCTCAGCGGAACTCTTGATAAAAGCGCAAGAGTTCCTGATTCTGATACTCCCTTTACAATTAGTGACTGGAATATATATCATATTACTCTGGGAAGTTCACTGACATTTTGGCGGATCGATTTAACCGCAGGTTTAACTTTCAGTTTTGGAAGTAGAGATTACCGTGAACCACTCCTTTCTACTCGAGCAAATGGCACAATTTTAGAGGACGGGTTCGATGTAACAGAAGTAAATTATCGCCGCCTTAAATTCATTATTGGATTTACTATATTATCTAATCCCAACGGATAACTCAACTTTTTTTGTTTTCAGGCGTAAATTAGATATTCAATTATAATACGGAGGATAAAATGATCCCTATGAAAAAAAGTAAACCACTCTTCTTTTTTTCAATCTTGATGATTCTGGGATTACCCCTTATACTTACTGCCCAGGATTATCTGACATTGGCTGATATTGAGGATGAGAATCGCGGTTCATTTTTGGGGGGTAATATCTTTTTTACCGGAAGTACTACCAAATCGATAGGTGTTTCACCCGTCTTCGGTATTCACATCTTTCCGGATTTCGGCATTGGTCTGGGTGCAGATTACTTTTATGCTAAGCGGAATGAAAATCAAATTCATTCCTATGGCGGAAAATTATTTGTGCAGTATCATATCACCAAAAGTCTCTATGCGAAATCCCAGTTCAGTTACCTCTACTATAATGGTACCTGGGTTGATACCCGCTATGATTCCCAATATGTCCCATACCTGTTTGTGGGCGGAGGTTTCCAGCGTCGCATCGCCAGCCGGGCTATCCTGGAACTGGAAGTTTTGTTCGATGTATTACAGGATGAAAGTTCGGTGTTTGATTCCGGGCAACCGCTCTTTAATGCGGGTCTCATTTTTTCGTTATAAAAACAATCTAACTTGAAAATGGTTTCACGCAAAGCCGCAAAGAACGCAAAGAAGAGTAATAGTAATATTTTATAAATTTTCAATTATTTTACTCTGTAAAGTTTCGTTTATTAACGCATTTAATTTCATCCAAAAATGGAGGGAGGAATGGATGAGAACCACATTGCAAAAATCGTCGTAAATAAGGCTTATCAGATCCACACAAAAGTTGGTCCTGGACTTCTAGAAACTATTTATGAAGTTATTCTTGCCAATGAACTTCTTAAATGTAATTTGAGAATTGAAAGGCAAAAAATAATTCCTATAATATATGAGGGTGTTAAATTTGATGAAGGTTTTCGAACTGACATAATTGTGGAAAATAAGGTAATCATCGAATTGAAATCTATTGAGCAAGTATTGAACGCACATAAAAAACAGCTTTTAACTTATCTTAGACTAAGTAAGCTGAAATTAGGTTTGTTAATTAATTTTGGAGAATCTTTGATTAAAATGGAATATTTAGAATTGTGAATGGTTTAGAAGAATAAATGTTCAATCTCTTTGCGTTCTTGGCGGCTTTGAGTGATATCTTTTTACTATACTTAGGACGAGTCAGAAATCATGAAATTTTTTTTAACATGCCACTTATTACTCCTTACAGTGATCCATCCTATTTCGGCTCAGGGAAAGACCGAGGTTGCTTTTTTAGGTGGCTATCAGTTTAGTGGAAACTATACCATCCAAACCGGTAATATAAAAATTGATAGTAATCCATCCTTTGGCTTTATGTTCAGTGTCCCGGTTCCAGAAACACCGGGCCTGATGGCGGAAGTCAGCTACAGTTTTACTCAAAGCTTACTCTCCTACCGGGAACAATCAGATCAGCCCTTGCAGGATTTATTCAATATGACGATCCACTATTTTCAGGCCGGGGCCACCTATCAGGAGGTACTTGGCCGATTCATTCCCTTTGCCATCATGCAGGTTGGGGGCGTCCTGTTTCACCCGCAGGATTCTGAATATAAAGATGCCTGGCTTCTGGCCGCCAGTTTGGGAATGGGATGTAAAACCCTAATCCATGAACACTGGGGACTCCGGATTCAGGGGAGGTTCCTGGCACCCATTCAGGTGGAGGAAGGGGCTTTGTGGTGCCAATCGGGCAGTGGTTGCATCGTCTACCTGAAGAGCGGTACGATATTACTGCAGGGTGATATCATGGCAGGTGTTTTCATTCAATGGTGATTATATCTTTTTCAAATCTTGCTCAAGATGGTCTCCTCCCGCGCTGCTTTTGAAAAACAAATAACAAAATTAATATTTGGATGTGCTTCCTGCAAAATTTATATTTTGCAACAAAAGTATTATCCCGTCTTCAGTTTTGGAAGTTATCCATTTTTCCTCTTTCAATCATTTTCGCGGGATGAATTTCGTTAAATCGCAGGCAAAAAAAAGTTAGCAGAATATGGCAAATAATCAATCTGAAGATGTCATTGAATCCTTAAAGTTAAACATTACGTATTCCAGCGATGATGAGGTCACTCTCATTCTGGCCGGAAACTGGAAAATGGGTGAACCGTTGCCCAGCGAGAAGGAAGCACTTTCCGGAATCTTGCGTCAACCCCGCGTCAAATCCATTCACTTTAATTCTGAAAAACTGCTCCTCTGGGACAGTGCTATTCTGGTTTTTTTAAGAACCATTTTTCTGTGGGCTGAACAACAACAGATACTGGTCCAGCTGGATGGACTTCCGCAAGGATTACAAAAATTGTTGAAACTGGCAACTGCTGTTCCGGAAAGAGAAACCGGTAGAGACCCCATGGAGGCGTCTTTACTGTCCCGGATCGGAGATGTGTCAGTCAGTCTGACCCGCTCCACAGCCGAGACTCTGGAATTCGTGGGAGAGGTATCTTTGAGTTTGATGCGATTTCTCCGTGGGAAAGCCCGTTTTCGCCGTTACGACTTTATGCAGCTACTGCAGGAATCCGGTGCCCAGGCGCTTCCGATTGTATCACTGATTACGTTTTTGATGGGAGTCATCCTGGCATTTGTGGGGGCTGTGCAATTGCAGCAGTTTGGCGCAGAAATTTTTGTGGCCAACCTGGTGGCCATCGGCATGGTGCGGGAAATGGGGGCGCTGATGACCGCGATCATTTTAGCCGGCCGCAGCGGGGCATCTTTTGCCGCTCAGCTGGGAACCATGATGGTCAATGAGGAAATTGATGCTTTCAAAACCATGGGCTTCTCGGAGATGGATTTTTTGGTCCTACCGCGTCTGCTGGCACTTAGTCTTATGGTCCCCCTACTGGCGCTCTATGCAGATTTTTTAGGTATAATAGGCGGTGCAGTGGTCAGCGTGACCATGCTGGATATTTCGGTGCTGCAGTATTTTGAACAGACCAGAAGTGCCCTCACGCCCTTGCATTTTTTGTTGGGATTGATTAAAGCGGCAATTTACGGGGCACTGGTGGCATTGGCCGGATGTCTGCGTGGTATGCAAAGTGGCCGCAGCGCCTCTGCAGTGGGGTCTGCAACCACCTCCGCAGTGGTCACTGGCATCGTGTGGATTATTGTGGCCTGTGCGATTACGACGGTGATTTATAGTGTGTTGGGGGTATAGAATGGTTAAAGGCGAAAGGTCAAAACAGGGAAGTTTTGATCCCGAAAAATCGATTGGAGCGAGATATATTTGTCGGGAAAAAGGATAGAGAGAAAAGGGTATAGAAGTCTAAAGTAAAGAGGTGTAGAGTTATAAAGGTATAAAGGGATCGAATTAAAAGTGGTCTGTAGAGGCAAATGAGCTTGTTTTTTCCTTCTACTATCTGGGTTAATATTTTTCACTAAACCCTATTTTTGCCGTTTCCCTTTATTTAATGTATTATCGGAATTTTAAAAAGCAAGACGATGAAAGAGCATAATCCCCACCTTCAAATTGTTGATTTAACCATGGCCTATGGAGACTATGTTATTCAGAAGGACCTCACTTTTGATATACAGCGCGGTGAGGTGTTTATTATCATGGGAGGCAGTGGTTGCGGAAAAAGTACCCTATTGCGACATTTAATCGGGTTGAAAGCGCCCGCCAAGGGTAAAGTCTTCTTCAATGATGAAGATTTCTGGGATGCATCTCAGCAAGAACAAGCCTCCATGATGCGCCGAATGGGAGTGTTGTATCAGAGCGGTGCCTTGTGGAGCTCCATGACCCTGGCGGAGAATGTGTCACTGCCCCTTCAGGAGTATACCCAACTCTCTCAATCAGAGATTGAGGAAGTGGTGTCTTTAAAATTAGCCCTGGTGGGATTAGCCGGTTTTGAAAAATTTTATCCTTCTGAGATCAGTGGGGGCATGCGTAAGCGCGCTGGACTGGCCAGGGCCATGGCACTGGACCCGGAAATTTTGTTTTTTGATGAGCCTTCTGCCGGACTGGATCCCATCAGTTCACGGCGGCTGGATGATTTAATATTGGAATTACGGGATAGCCTGGGGGCCACAGTGGTGGTGGTGACCCATGAGCTGGCCAGCATCTTTGCTATCGGGGATAATTCAGTATTTTTGGATCCTGAGACCAAAACCATGATCGCTCAGGGCAATCCCGGAAAATTGCTGCAGGATACCGATAATCCCAAAGTCAGAGAATTTTTAATGCGAGGTGAAATATGAGTAATAAACCTAATACCCGCCTGATCGGCGCCTTTGTGGTCGGTGCAGTTACATTGATTGTGCTGATCTTTCTGGTATTCGGATCTGGAAAACTTTTCGAGGAAACCAATACCTGGGTGATCTTCTTCCGGGGCAATGTGAACGGTCTGAAGGTAGGAGCACCGGTTAAGGTGAGGGGAGTGGAAATCGGCACGGTGAAGAGTATCCGGGGGCTCATGGATGAGAATGGGGAAGTGCATGTGGAAGTGGTTGTTGAAACCATTGAAGCGGCATTGGATGCGGTGAAAGAGTGGGCAGACCGGCGGGATAATATGTCTATAAAAGAATTTATAACCTGGTATATCGAACGCGGTTTTCGGGCGCAATTGCGAAGTCAAAGTATGCTTACCGGCCAGCTCTATATTGCCTGGGATTTCTTCCCGGATACTCCGATTATCCTCACCGGGCTAAATACTAAATATCCGGAAATACCGTCGGTTCCAACCACAACCGAAGAGTTACAGAACACTATCAGACAGGGATTGGATTCGTTTGGTCAGGTTCCATTGGTAGAAATTACCAATTCACTATTATATACTTTAAACGGCCTGGATAGCCTGATTCGTTCACCTGAAGTATCAGACATGATGACCGAAACCTCCAGAGCACTGAAACAGGCAAATGGATTGATGAAAAGATTGGAAGAGCGGATAGATCCACTTTATGGAAATATTGAAGGGACATCTAATGATGCCCGGCAGACCCTGGAACGGATGGAAATCTTGCTTCGGGAAATTCAGACCGGTGTTGCCAATGATCGTTATGAGTTGAGGCTGGCCCTGCGGCAATTTACCGAGGCTAACCGATCCTTAAGACTCCTGGCAGAATATCTGCAGGAAAATCCCCGTTCAATTATTTTCGGAAAAGACTAAAGGCGAGGTAACTATGAAAATTTCTTCTTTAAAAATGTTACTGATATCTCTATTTATTATTTCTATCATTGGTTGTGGGAGTTCAAAACCATCCCGCTATTATCTGCTAACCCCCCAACCGGAAATTACCCAAGCACAATCTGACACCAAAAATATCAAAATTGGACTGGGACCTGTTTTGTTTCCGGAATACCTGAAACGGCCTAAAGTAATTAGCTATTCAGGTATGAATCAATTACATCTGGCTGAATATGAGCGCTGGGCAGAATCCCTGGATGGCAATTTTAGTCGGGTTTTAGCAGAGAATCTGACGCAACTCATCCCGACTGATCAGGTCTATATCTACCCTTATGTCGGAAATATTTCTCTGGACTACCGGATTATTCTGGAAGTGCGACAATTTGAAATGAATTCCCAGTCAGCCGTAAAACTCATAGCTCTCTGGCAGATTGTACGGGAAGAGGATAAAGAATCTCTGATCACAAAAAGATCGGAATTTCTGGAAAACGTGAATGCCGGGAAGTATGAATCGATTGTGGCCGGAATGAGTAAAGTGACTGCAGATTTGAGCCGGGAAATTACCGGAGTGCTTAATTCTTTGATTAATGACTGAATCAACTTATATACTCTTATTTATGTGATTTTATGAAGGAGCCTTATATTGAGAAATATTACGATTATTTTGTTACTATTCTCGCTATTTAGTAGTCCTATAGTGGCACAGGATGAGGAGGAAGAGATCCAGAAGCCTAAGCAGGTGGGTCTGGCGATTGCGGAAGTGGCGGCAAGTAATATCCTGATCTGGTCCTTCAACCGTTATATCCGGGAGGACAATTATTCCTTTCATATCGGATGGAGAACCGTGGAAATGAACCTCCGCCATGGATTCGAGTGGGATCCCAATAATTTCGGCACCAACTTTTTGGCACATCCCTACCATGGAAGTACCTACTTTAATGCCGCTCGCACAAACGGTTTGAACTACTGGGAATCTATCCCCTTCGCCTTTGCAGGGAGCATGATGTGGGAAATTTATATGGAGAGCGAATTTCCCAGTTATAACGATTTAATTGCCACCACCTGGGGCGGTGTAGCACTGGGGGAAGCACTGTACCGGTTTTCAGAACAGGTGTTGGATGATCGAAGTCGAGGGTTGGAAAGGGTCGGACGTGAAATAGCCGGTACCCTGATCAATCCAGTGGGTGCCTTCAACCGCCTCATTAAAGGAGATATGTTCCGGCACACCTCGAATATCAATCATATGCGACATTCTATTGAAGGATATCTGGCGCTGGGGACCCGTGGCCGATTCAAGGGTAGTGATTTTGAAGATACCCAATTCAGTCCCTCTTTTGCGATGACATTGCATTATGGACAGCCTTTTAAACCAAAAGAAAATCGTAAACCATTTGATTATTTTACATTTCGTTTTTGGACCAGTAAACAGGATACGATTCGAAATACCACCGTACTGGCACGGGCGGTCATGATCGGGAAGGATATTCAGGGAAAGAATGGCCAAAACCATCTGCTGGGCATTTTTCAGTATTTTGATTATATCAATCTTGAAGCTTTTAAAATAGGAGCCATTTCCTTTGGTGGTGCGCTTCTTTCGAAATTCCCATTGGGAAAAAAATTTGAATTAATCACCGGGCCTTCTGTTGCCGGGGTTTTGCTGGGTGCGGGAGATAATGAATATGTGACCTCTTACCAGGGAAGAAATTATAATTACGGGCACGGTTTTAAAGGAAAGCTGGATCTTCTGTTAAGACACCCAAAATTTGGTGAACTATTCGCAGATTATAATTATTTTTCTCTTTACACCCGGGAAGGTGCCCCGGGGGTTGACCATCTGCATGTTTTCGATGCCAGTTATCTGATTAAAATCTGGCGGGGACTGGGTGTCGGCCTGGAATACTTTTATTATTACCGCAATGCTAAATATGATAACGACCCTGATGTTAAGAGAGAGATTATAGGTTTTCGTGGTTTGATTGCCTATCATTTCTGATTTGAATGATTATCAATACTTAAATACAAAGGAATAAATCTAATGTATAGAAAATTGAACTTCGTTTTACTGATGATTTTATTAATTGCGAGTGCCTCACAGGCCCAAAAATTTCAATTTGCTCTGGTTGGAGCCTACCAGTTCGGGGCTACAGTGGATGAAACAGAACAAGCAGGAGGTGTATTTGATTATGGTGATGCTCTGGGCATTTCCGGATCCAGCAGTTTTGGGGTAGTATTTGATATGCGATTACTTCAGAAAATGAAACTGGAAATCTCCTGGGACCGGCAACCGACCCAGTTAAACTATCATGAGTCGTTCGAGGCGGAGACCGATCAAAGACCGGTGAGTAAATTATCCGATCTGAATGTGGATTATTATCTGGTTGGATTGATTTATGACTGGTCTCAGACCAGTTTGCGACCCTTTATCGGAGGGTCGGTGGGAATGGTCAGAATGATTCCCAAAGAAGATTACCGAACCGAATCCCGCTTTGTATTTGCGCCCATTGTAGGCGTGCAGATTTCTGCAAGTTCTTTCTTTGCATTTCGGGCTCACGCACGATTCATGGTTGGTAATGTTCCGGCCGGAGAATTATTCAGCTCCACTGCTGATGAGTCTTTCAGATACCAGCACCATAAAGATACCTTTATGATTCAGTATCAGATGGGCCTAGGGATGGTGCTGACATTTTAAACGGTTCTGGAATGTATACTGTTAGACAACGCGCTTTAGGTTTCTTTCTGGGAAACTAGTCTTATACATGTGGAGCACTGGTTCCAGATATTCAGCCTGGACTTCTGATTTTAATTATTCTTGTTATTAATGCATAATTAAATGCGATTTATGAATCAGAAAATTAGGTCATCCTGGAATCCCGTCTGGTTGCCGGACTGGTGGTTCAGGATTTAGACAAGGATTAAGAGAAGTAATCTGAATAGGAGCCGGGATTACGAACCAAGCTCGGAATGACGAGTCTGGAAGGAATGAAAAATCTGTCATGCTGAATATTATGACTTTATCAAGCACTTTTTAAAATATTTGGATGTACCGATTTATAATTATCTATATAAGCTGTTCTTGAATTTATTTCAGCATCCCATAAGGATTTAAGTGGAGTTATTAAATCAGTAAAAGAAATGCTGAGCTAAATACTGCTTGACATTTACTTGAAAAATTGAATGTTTGTTCGAATCATAAAAAGTTTTACCCTTTGAAATGAATAATTCAACAAAAATACTATCAGAAAGCTGTAATTAAACAGTAATGAAAAAAAATTTATAAAGGAAACGCAGCAATGAGTATCCAGCGTAAACTCCTTGTCTTATTGCTCACCATTACCCTGGTCCCTTTGGTGGCGGTGGTATTGTCTTACCAAATATCGGTGAAATACATTTCAAATAACGTTTCCAAGGACATACTTGCTACTTTGGATGAGAACGCCCGTTATAATATGCAACGCATGTTACAGGAATACGACCGGGCACTGCGCAGCAATGTCCGAATGCTGGAGACCCTGGTTCAGCTACAGACGAATGAAGTGGAAAGATCACTTGCTAACAAGGCCGAAACGGTAATACCCGCACCGGATCTTAAGTTTGGAAAAAAGAGTAAACTGGAAAAGGTACCACATTACATCCATGAATATATAAAAGTGAATTCGGATGGGAAAGAAGAAAAGATCCCGGTCAATTTTCAGGCACAGGATTATGTCATCCCCCCAGGGGTGAAATTTGTGGAAATATCCCGCGATCTGGGACGTTTAGCAGCACTCACAGAAGTGTATTATAGTCAGTTTCAGCGCAATCCGGACATGATCTACTGGCTTCATACTTCGCTTGAGAACGGATTACATACCAGCTACCCTTCCGGAGCCAGCTTCCCGGCAGATTATGATTCCCGCAAAAGGTCCTGGTATACACGCACAATTGCTCAAAAAGCTCTATCGTGGTCGGATCCTTATATCGATGCCCTCAGTGGTAAACCGATGATTACACTCTCGGCTCCGGTTCACCGACCCAGTGGTGAGTTGGCAGGTGTTACCTCCCTGGATATTCTGTTAACCACTGTATTTCAATGGATGGATCTAAATCCAAATTGGTCCCAAAATGCAGAAAGCATGTTGATTTATAAAGATGATCAGTACAATCAGATTAAAATTTTTGCGAGCATGAAATATCAGGGGGGATATGAGAGCTGGAAAGAACCGCTTCAATTTGAAACACTTCAATCAGAAGATACCTCGGCTTTCAGGGCGCTTTTCAATGAATTGAGTGCTGGCAAATCCGGAATTCGCAAAATGCCCTATCGGGGGGTGGAATCATTGTGGATTTACCAGGGAATGAAAGCTGAAATTGTATATCCGTTGCTTATCGTTCCCTATGAAAATGTCATCACCTTGGCAGATGAAACGGAACAGTACATTTTAAATAAAAATATGGAAAGTCTGAGTTATGTGGCAATTATTATTGCGTTGGTGATGATCGGGGTGATTTTCATCTCTCTGAACAGGGCCAAAAAATTCACCCAACCCATTCATGCCCTCGCAGACGCCGGGAGAAAATTGGGAGAGGGTGATTTTGAGGCCCGGGTAGACCTTAACACTGGCGATGAAATCCAGCAATTGGGCGAGGTATTTAATCAAATCGGTCCCAAACTTGAAGAAAATCAGAAAATGAGGCATTCCCTGGAACTGGCCCGGGCCATTCAACAGCGGCTGTTGCCCAGGAGCGCTCCCAGTCTCCGGAACTTCGATGTTGCCGGTACCTGCAAATATAGTGACGAAACCGGGGGAGATTATTATGATTTTGTCAGTCTGGATGAAACCGGACCCGGGAAGGTGAGTGTTATTCTGGGGGATGTCACCGGACATGGCATAGGTGCTGCCCTGCTGATGGCCTCTGCCCGGAGCATGCTGCGTAATAATTTGCGGTATTATAAGTACGACCTCTCAAAGGTCCTGTTTGAATTTAATAACGAGCTGACCCAGGATACGGATCCTGATAAATTCATCACCCTATTTTTGGGTGTTGTGGATGACCAAAAACATCAAATTAGCTGGACTCTGGGGGGACACGACCCCGCGCTCTGGTATCAGCAAAAAAATGATACATTCGAAGAACTAAAAAGTGTGGGGGTGCCTATCGGTTTTGTCCCCGATATGACCTTTGAGCAGGCCGGTCCGGTAAAACTGCAAAAGGGAGATATTGTCACCATCGGTACTGACGGCATCTGGGAGGCGACCAATGAAGCCGGTAAAATGTATGGTAAAAAACGGCTGATGGAAACCATCAAAACTCACCGGGATAAATCAGCTGAAGAAATTTGCCAGGAGATTATCCGGGCGGTTCTTAATTATTGTCAGCCCCATCCTCAGGAAGATGACATTACGGTAGTGGTGGTGAAGGCGAAATGAAGACTAAAGGATAAAGGCCAAAGGAGAACAAACAAGGGTTTAGGATTTTGTTACTCGGTACGCGTTACTCGTTTCTCGGCCGTTTTACTGGAAATTGATATAAATATTACTTGGCAGACTTATAATTTCTCTCTATAGCTT
>Ga0209536_100008064_pt1 | contig 15871 bp, 14 predicted proteins | sample DeeMarSeWOR28_12_FD_187461 | JGI IMG/M metagenome (GOLD analysis project Ga0209536, IMG submission 187461) | Marine sediment microbial communities from White Oak River estuary, North Carolina - WOR-2-8_12 (SPAdes) (version 2) | ecosystem: Environmental > Aquatic > Marine > Intertidal zone >...
TGTTATATGATCCAAATATATATAGCAATATTCAAGCGTTAATCCCCGGTTCTGATTATGACTTAGAAAAATACGCCGAGATAAGAAAAAAATGGCGAGCTCGTGGAATTGAAATATTAATATCGGATTATGATTTGGTTATAAGGTGTTGTAATAAATTTTATACGTACCAGTTGTTAAGCGCAAATAACATTTTATGCCCTATGACATCAAGGAGTTTTGAATCATTCAGTTCATGTAATGAGTTCAAGTATCCTTTTATTATTAAGCCGCAAAGTGGGTCTGCTTCTCGTGGAGTACATCTTATAAATGATGAGTTTGAATTGAATTTTTATAAAGATAGAATACAAGATTTGATTTATCAACAATATATTGACGGTGACGAGTATACATGTTCGGTATTTTGTGATTCAGACGGTCCAATAGGTACTTTTATTGCAAAAAGAATTTTGCAAAACGGAACGACGGTTTATGCAGAAGTTATGCACGATGATAAAATACATGATTTACTTGTAACCATTGGTGAAGAGTTGATGCCTCGTGGCCCACTTAACGTTCAGTTGCGAAAAGATGATTTAGATAGACTTTGGATAATCGAATTAAATTCAAGATGTTCTGGAACAACAGCCATTAGGGCGCATTTTGGATATAATGAACCCGACATGATGATAAGGCATTTTGTTTTTGGTGAAAAACTAAAAACTCCCAAGGTGAAATTTGGAGAAGCTTATAGATATTGGAATGAGGTATATATATAACAATAAAACCAAGAGAGAGGGGGGTAATTAATGAAGTTCTTTTATTGTAAAAAATGTTTAATGCCAAGTACTCGTCCGAGAATACAATTTGATGAAATCGGAGTTTGTAACGGTTGTAATTGGGCCGAGCAAAAGAAAACATTCAATTGGGATTCAAGGTGGAAGGAACTTCAGGGGCTATGCGATAAATATCGTGGGGATGGTATTGATTGGGATATGATTATTCCGTGGAGTGGTGGCAAGGATAGTTATCATATAGCGTATAATTTTAAATACAAATTGGGCATGAATCCATTATTGGTAAAACTTGCCGCAATGATACCGTCTGAAATCGGATTACAGAACGAGCGCAATATAAAAAATCATGGTTTCGATTTAATTGTAATTAATCCAAATCAAGAATATGCCAATCTCAATAGAAGAGGATTAATTGAACAGGGTCGACCCTGGTATGCTTTTGAAACCGGCATAACAACTGCAATAGTAAAATTGGCTATCGGTTTAGGTATAAAATGGATATGCTACGGTGAGGAGGGTGAGACTGAATATGGCGGGAGAACTGATTACCTAAAGAGTGGATACGACCCAAAGCGTGGTTTTAATCGAAATTGGATAGTTGAAACATATTTTAGCGGAAACGATACAAACAAATATGATTTAAAATCAGCTCTTTGGAATTTACCAAACCAGGAAGCGCTTGATTCTGCTGGAATATTTTTTACGCATTGGAGCTATTTTTCAAATTGGGATAGTGCAAAACATTTAGAAACTGCAAGATCAATGAGGTTTAAGTTTGCGCCAGAATCGCCTCGAGACGGTGTTACGGGTTATGGCACTTTTACAAATTACACAAGCCTTGACGATCCTTTTATGAGAACTTTTAACACATATCTAATGTTTCTAAAATTTGGATTTGGGCGCGGTTCACATGAGGCAACCGGCGAAATAAAAGCCGGAAGGATGAGCCGAAACGAAGGAATTGAAATGGCCCTGAGGTTTGACAATTATGATTGTCGTGATTTTTGGAATCAATTAGCGATATATTACAAAATGACACCTTTTGAGTTGAAAGATATCTGCAGCAAATGGGCAAATAGGGCGATTGTTGAACCAGGATATGATAGGTGGGTATTGAAGCACGAATTAAAGGGTTTTCCGACTATTGAAAATGCAATAGATATAGATTATGACGGTAGTTATTAATAATTTTTTAAAAGATAGGAGTGTTTTGGTTACTGGCGGTACTGGCTCACTGGGCCGTCCGTTAATAAGGAGATTATTACAAGAAGATATAAAAAAAATTATCTGCTTTAGTCGCGGTGAGCACAAGCAGGTCGAATTTGAACGAGAATTATCTGATAAACGATTGAGATTCTTAATTGGTGATATACGCGATAGAGACAGATTAAAAAGGGCATTTAGAGGTATAGATTTTATTATTCATTGTGCTGCTTTAAAGCACGTTCCTAAATGTGAGCGTGATCCATTAGAGGCAAAAAAAACAAATGTCGATGGCGCTGAAAATATCATCGAGGCAGCGATTGATTGCGGCGCTAAAAAGGTTTTGGCTATTAGTACAGATAAAGCTGTTAATCCGATTAGTGTCTATGGGACAGCGAAGGCATTAGCAGATGACCTTTTTATCCAAGCTACTCAATACGGCGACACTGTTTTTAGTGTAATACGGTTTGGTAATTTTATAGGCAGCCGTGGAAGCATAGTGCCACTTTTTAAAAAGCAAAAAGAATTAAATGTCCCCCTTACAATAACACATCCAGAAATGACGCGGTTTTTCATATCCTTTAATGATGCAGTTGATAGAATTCTTGACACTTTGTTATTAATGCATGGTGGAGAAGTTTTTTATCCAAAGATGAAAAGCGCAAAAATACTTGATATAGCGGATATAATAGATAATAATACAAAAAAATTAATCGGAATTCGTGTCGGAGAGAAAATACACGAGGAATTGATTACAATTCATGATTTTCAGAAAGTATATGAAACTCCTCAATTTTTTATCGTTGCCGATAAGGTCAAAGATGGTGTAATTAAAAAAGATTTCGAATATAATTCTAAAAATAATCCGTGGTGGTTTACAGGAAAAGAAATAGAGGATTTGATTGTAAATGGGTAAAATTTTCATAATTGCGGAGGTCGGTTTAAATCATAATGGAGATTTTGAAACCGCAAAAGACTTAATACAGGCTGCAAGTGATGCTGGTGTTGATGCGTGCAAGTTCCAGGTTTATTGGTCGATTGTAAATATGAAGAAATACAATTTCACAAAAAGACAATGGACGGCCCTATTTACTTTTTGTGAAAAATTTGGAGTTGAATGGTTTTGCACACCGTTTGACATCGAGGCTGTCAGGTGGCTCGATAAAATGGGGATGAAACGCTGGAAAATACCGTCGAATAAAATAGTTATTGATAATGAATATATATTAAAGGAAGTTGTCAGAGCTAAAAATAGAGAATACACAGTTATTTCAACCGGCATAAGTAATGATGTAAAAATAAAAGAACTGATTAGACTGTTCGGCAATAAGCCATACACTTTATTGCATTGCGTTTCAAAATATCCGACATTGTATAAGGACTTGAATTTAAATAGAATTGCATATTTGCGCGCAATGTTTAAATGCCCGATTGGGTTTTCAGATCACAGCGTAAGCATCATCGCACCGCTTGAGGCGGCCATGCAATTTGGAGCAAGTATGATTGAAAAGCACATTACTCTTGATAGGAAAATGCCCGGACCGGATCATTGTGCAAGCCTTATACCCAAAGAATTTGAAAAAATGGTGACTTTTATCAGGAAATATGAAAAGCATATTTAAAGACAGAACTCTTATCATTACAGGTATAGGGCGGTCAGGCTCAACGATTTTATCAAAACTCGTCGGAAGTATGAAACCTGCATTCATTCTTTTTGAGCCAGCATTAATGAAATTTATAGCATCTTTTCAAAGCTCAAGCATATTCACCCGAATATTGTTTGAAGACTATTTCTTAAATTTAGTTCATGGTCGAGGCAATATGAATTTTTCTGACTGGTCCTGCATGATGAACTATGAGACAATCGAGGAAATATTCGAGCGGCAAAACAAGCTAAGAAGACGGTCAGATGCAATTAGATATATAAATTTAATGAAGCCCTGGTGGGTGATTAAATCACTCGAATTTGCCCATTTGATGGCGTTGGCTCACGCTCACTTTGAAAATGTAAATTATATTCACATCGTAAGGGATGGGTTGCAGGTGGTAAGAAGTTCTCTTGAGCGTGGATGGTATACTGATGAATTTTGTAATACAGATATAGTTGAGCAGACCTATTGGGATGAAAGGGTTAGAATACCATATTTTATAGAGGATCCTCAAGACCGCATTTACTGGCCGGATTGGAATCCCGCAACACGATGCGCTTGTGCTTGGAGAAATTTGATATTACAGGCTAATAGATATAAAGCAAGAAACAAGGGGTCATGCTTACAGTTTAGATATGAGGATTTTATAAAAACTCCTAAACGATATGCAGATTATATTGGCAAAAATTACAACTTAACGTCTACACCATTGACTTTAAAGCATATTGATGATATATCGAACTTTGATATATCTTATCAGAAACCGGTTGATATTGAGTTCATAGAAGAACCCGAAAAAGCAAAGTTTCTGAGTTTAAATAGACGTTTGGGATATTAAAATATTGGATAAAGATATATCAAAAAACTTAGAAGAGATTCGATGTAAAAAATGTAATAAATTGCTGATTATTTTGGAGCCTGGCGGCGAAATACGTCAAACTTATGTAAAATGCAAAAGATGTAAAACTATTAATCGTATTCAGGAAATAAAATATAGCCTAAATTACGAAACCAGATAAATAAAACATCTTAGAGTGCCAACAGAGCGCCATAGATAAAGTGAGAGCTCCAACAGAGGGCCGTGCCGTCTAATTTAGACAGCATGGCTTTTTGTTTTTTGTGCCTATGAAAATAAAAAATTTACTATTATCGCTTTTTTTAGATATTTTATTAATTTCTGGAATAGCATTGATATGGTATGGCCTATATATTTTTAGACCTTGGATTAGTTACACTGTAACTGGGGGGATATTTCTCATGCTCAGCCTTATAGCAATACGGAGATAAACCTAAATGATTTTTGATAATTTATTTGAATTAAGAACAAGACAGGTCGTTCCAACAGCAGCAAATCCACTTTTAGGACTATGGGGTACATCAACAAAAAGCAAGACTGGCATAGAAGTAAACGATGAGCATGCACTGTCAAGTACTGCGGTTTGGTCTGCTGTAACTCAACTTTCTCAGGCTGTTGCATCGCTACCCTTACACTTATACAAGAGACTCAAGGGTGGTGGTAAGGATAAATATCCTGCTCATAATCTTTATAATATTATGCATCTTGAGCCAAACCCTGAAATGACATCATTCTCATTCCGTGAGGCACAAATGGGTCAAATTTTAGTTACCGGCACCTGTTTTGCTGAAATAGAGAGAGATAAATTAAATAACATTAAGGGGTTGTGGCCGCTTTTGACGCTTCGTATGGAGACGCTTAGAAGTAAGGATAATGGCAATTTGTTTTATAGATACCAATTACCAGACGGTGAATATAAAATTTTCTTGCCAGGGGATATATTGAGGGTAAACGGTTTTTCACATTCTGGGTTATTGGGGTTTAGGACAGTTGAGAAAACAAAAGAGGCGATAGCATTAAACCTTGCTTATGAAGAGTATGCAGCCCGTTTTTTTGGCGATGGAGCAAGACCGCCGATAGCTTTAGAACATCCTGAACACCTTGGCGAAAAAGCTCAGGCATCATTGAGGGTTGCGTTTGAAAACGTGTACGGTGGATTGAGTAATTCGCAGAGAGTTGCAATTTTAGAAGAGGGCATGAAACTAAAGGAATTTGGTTTTTCAGTGAGGGATTCGCAAATACCAGAACTGCGAGCATTTCAAATAGATGAGGTTAGCAGAATTTTTAATATACCGCCGCATATGCTCCACAATCTGAATCGAGCCACTTTTAACAATATCGAAGAGTTAAGCCGTGGATTTGTAAAGTTTTCTCTAAGATATTGGCTGGTTAGATTTGAGCAAGCTTATAATATGCAGCTTTTAGCACCCAAGGAACGCAAGAAATATTTTTTTGAGCATATTTTCGAAGGTTTGTTAAGAAGTGATATAAAAACTCGATATGAAGCCTATAAGGTTGGGATAGAAAATGGTTGGCTTAATGCCGATGAGGTCCGAGAGCTTGAAAACATGAATCCCCAACCGGAAGAGCAGGGCAAAACGTATTATAGACCCTTGAACTGGATTGAAAAAGATGCAGTTATTGAATTGCCACAAGTCCAACAATCACAACCGATAAATGAAGAAGAAGCTGAAAACGAAGAGAATTTAAGAAAATACTTTGAGTCAAGAACAAATCACAAAACCGCTGTTGTTGGAAGAGATAGAATTATCAAGCAATATTATCCGCTTTTTAAACAAGCAGCACAAAAGATTGTCAATCGTGAAGCCATTGCAATTAAAAAAGCTGTTAAAAATGTCGGGGGGCAACGGTCAAAATCGGATCTGAAAGTCTGGTTAGATGATTTTTATGATAAACATCCAGATCACATAAAGCGTGAGATCGGTCCGGTATTTCATTCTTTTGCAGAAGCTATTCAGGCGTCTTCAGCAAAAGAAATCGGAATTGAGATAGGTATTGATGAAAATCTCAAGAAATTCATATCGGATTATCTTGATCGATATGTTGAAAGGCACGTTGAATCGTCGCATGGTCAGCTTATTGCCCTTTTAGAAGAAGAGCTTGAAAAAATAACAGAGCGTGTTGATGAATGGATTGAAGAGGATAAGCGCTCTGAAAAAATAGCAAGTAACGAAACTATTAGAGAATCAAATGCTATTTATTCATTCATGGCATTTGGTGCCGGTCTTGGATTATATTGGCGAACACGAGGACCGAAAACCTGTCCATATTGCCTTTCTTTGGAAGGTAGGAAAATAAGTTCTGGTCAGGCTTTTGCAGAGAGTGGAAGCGAGATAAAACCCAAGGGGCATGAACCGATGGTAATTAGAGGTACAAAATCGCATCCTCCGCTACATAGGGGCTGTGATTGTTATATAAGTATATATTAAATTATAAGGAGTTAAAAAATGCCAGACCCTAAAAAGTATGATGATAAAGACGATTGGATGGCTGCATGTGTGCCAGCCGTCAAGGAAGAAGGCAAGGATCAAGATCAAGCAGTTGCTCAGTGTATGAATATGTGGAAAGAAAGAGATGCTGATCATAACGAAAAAAAATCAAATAATGATCAAAAAGAAATAAGGACTTTGCAGGTTTCTAATTTCAGGTTTAAAACCGACGATGACAAACCAAGATTTGAAGGCTATGCGGCGGTTTTTAATAAATGGTCTGAAGATTTAGGTGGATTTAGAGAACGAATAAAACCTGGGGCTTTTAAAAACGCCTTAAAGAATAGTGATGTTCGGGCACTTTTTGATCATGACAGAAAGCATGTCCTCGGTCGGTCGACATCTGGCACCTTAACGCTAAGAGAAGATAAAAAGGGGTTGTATATGAGCAATGATCCTCCGGATACGCAATGGGCGCGAGATTTAATGGTATCAGTAAGCCGAGGCGATATCAATCAAATGTCTTTTGGATTCACAGTTGCAGAAGATGAGTGGAAAGAAGATAAAGAGGGTATGGTAACAAGAACCATACACGGAATTGACAGGCTTTATGATGTCTCGATTGTAACAGAGCCTGCTTATCCTGATACTACTGTTGCCTTGCGGTCTATGAATAAAATGAAAGCAAAGGCCGATGACGATAAAAAGTCTAATTTTGAAGTTATTAGTGAGCCTGAAACACAAGAAGGTGATATTGAGAATTCACAGGCAAGGGACAATATATCAGAGTTAAAAGAAATTGCTGAAAAATTAAATACCTTTTTAGCAAGCTATGAGAACGCTTCCGACGGCGAGCCGATGCAAGCCGAGGGTGAGCAACGAGCAGAAAAAGGTGAAGAAGGGGAAACGATAGACTCCGAGCCGATGCAAGGAATAGAGGAAGAGGTAAGGGATTATTGGTTAAAAAAATAAATAATAAGGAGATTTTTTTCGATGAAAAGTATTACACAAATGCGTGAAGAAATTGAGCGTTTAATGAAAAAGCTCGGCGATATGAAGGCGCAATGTGTGGCTGAGGGAATCGAGCCCACAAGCGAGCAGAGAGAAAAGGCTCATGAAATTCTGAACCGGATTGACGAGTTGAAAGGCAATATTGAGCTTGAGGAAAGAATTCAAGGAACTGCTGATTTGCTGTCAGAACCGAAGACTGAGCCCACAAGGCCGGATGTAAGAACCTCAACGGTTGATAAAAATGAGCAGGAAAAGCGAGATAGTTTTGTTTCTTTCGGTGAGCAACTGCAAGCCATAGTTAGAGCAAGCCATCCGTCTCACAGGTATGTCGACCCAAGATTGCGCGAGGCTCGTGCAATTACTGGGTTAAGTGAAACTGTTGCATCTGATGGTGGGTTTCTCGTTCAGACCGATTTTGCAACCAGCTTGATTAAATATGTTTTTGAGACCGGAAAGCTTGCAAGTAGGGTTGGCAAGGTTTCGTTGAGCGGCAATGCAAATTCGATTAAAATTAATGGTATTGATGAAAGCTCACGGGCTGCCGGCTCGCGCTGGGGTGGTATTAGAATGTACTGGCTGGAAGAGGCTGGCGAGAAAACCAAGAGCAAGCCTAAATTCAGACAAATTGAATTGTCACTGAAAAAGCTGATAGGTTTGTGCTATGCTACTGATGAGCTACTTGATGACTCATCGGCCCTTGAGGGCGTTATTCGTCAGGCATTTCAGAGTGAAATGGGGTTTATGGTTGATGATTCAATCATTAATGGCAATGGTGCTGGTCGTCCACTGGGTATTTTAAATTCGAATGCTACGGTCCAGGCAAGCAAGGAAACCGGACAGACTGCAACCACAGTTGTTTATGAAAACATTGTCAATATGTGGGCGCGATTGCTGCCTGATGCTCAAACGAATGCAGTATGGTTGATCAATCAGGATGTATTTCCGCAGTTAGCAACTATGGGTCTTGCTGTCGGCACTGGTGGCTCGGCGGTATACCTGCCCCCGGGTGGTGCATCTGCTTCTCCGTATGCACAGCTCATGGGTCGGCCTGTAATCCCAATGGAGCAATGTCAAACATTGGGTACTGCGGGCGATATTATTCTGGGCGACTTTGCGAACGGGTATCTGTGGTGTGATAAGGGCGGTTTTAAGCAGGACATTTCAATTCATGTCCGCTTTATCTATGACGAGTCTGTATTTAGGTTCGTTTATCGCGCTGACGGTCAACCTGTTTTAACAAAAGCTATCACTCCCTATAAGGGAACGAATACGCTGAGTTACTTTGTCAAGTTGCAGACCAGAAGCTAATGCTAATTCTCAATAACATAAAACCCAAATCCATAATGGAGGATAAATAAATGTTTGATCTGGTTAATGGAAAAAAGGTAGTTACCACGCAGACAAGCGGTGGAAGCGTGGCTGCCGGAAATAAAGAATTTGTAAATATGGAAAATATGCACTACATCTGGGTGTTGGCGACCTTCAGGGGAAGTTCTGGCCCCGTATTGCATACTCAGGTTGCCGAGGATTATGCTGGCACGAGCTCTTCGTCTGCTGCAAATGCAACCCAAGTCTGGACATGCTATGATTCGACAACTCTTGATAGGTTTACGAAATCAACGGCACTATACGTGACGTTCGACGATGGCAACGCTGGCGCTGCTATTATGCGCTTTGATCCCGCCTCGGTTCCTGCGAGTTCCAACACGCATTTTGGTGTTTATGGCTCAAGTTTTGTCGGCTCTTTGGGGCTGACTTATATTGCAGAACCGCGATATGCTGGTTATCAGGCGTTTATAGCCACTACGTCAAGCACGTAATTCTAATTTTAACGGGGTGCTTTTTAGCACCCCAAACCCAATGCTGCATCGATTTATATTGATGTGTATTTAGTTATATGGAGGACTAAATATGGCACGAGTAAAATCTAAATATGAAGCTGGTCGTTTGCGCTTTTATGGCGGTGCGGTTGATTTCAGCCTGACAAGCGAAAGCTCTGCTTCTGCCACGTTGAAAAACTTCGGCTTGTCAGTGATTGACACAACTCATGTTAGAACGCTTGCTGCACCGACGAGTGGTGCTTTTAAGCAGCTTTTGTTTTATGGAACGACTAAGACCATGACTGTAAAAACAACCAGAGCTTTATTTAACAAACAGGATAAACAGGATGTTTTTAAAGTTGATCTTAGCACCGCATCGGCAAAAGAAGTTGGCTATCCAGTATTTTTAGTTGGAAGTGGAACCACCAACTGGTGGTTACTTGCAAATAATATTAATAATACAACTGGATTTACGGCACAAATAACTTTAACATCTGACACTTAATATCTAACAAGAGGGGGTTTTATGACCACTAAAAAAACAGCAAAGAAAATAGTCAAAGACAAGAAAGAAACTGATGTAAAAGAAGAAGAGTATATTCCCTTGATGCTTGGCTCTGAACAAATTAAGTTACCCGGCATAGAGAGAACAAAAAAGAAAGTTGCAATCGTCGGCTTCGCTCCGTCTTCAATGACTGATGTAAGATGTCATTTCGGTGATCCAGAGTGGGAGATTTGGCCTTTAAATCAATTATACATGGCTTTTCCCGCTATTGTGCAGCATGCAACACGCTGGTTTCAGATACATCCGCGTGCGCATTATGACGCTGCACTAAGAGATCACAATCATCACGAATGGATGTCAAAGCAAAGAAATTTTCCGATTTATATGCAGCACAAATGGGCTGATGTGCCGATGAGCATCCAATACCCTGCTGATTTTATTGCGGCTCAATTTAGGCGTTACTTTACAAACTCGATTTCATGGATGCTTGCAACTGCGGTATACGAGACTTTGGTTGACTGGCATCATGGCAAAGATGGCTTTGATACGATAGCAATTTACGGAGTTGATATGGCGATGGGGGGCCCAGGTAGTGAATACTCATTTGAAAGGCCATCGGTGGAATATTTCTGTGGTATAATTGATGGTATGAACGTCACACGCATTGCACACAAAAAACCGGGAATTAATTTGATTATTCCACAGCAATCCGATATATGCAAAACTCTTTTTCTATATCCTTTCCAAGAAACTGCACCATTCAGGGAGAAGTGGCAAAGGCGCAGACAAGAACTTAGGGAGCGCGTTAATCAACATGCTATGCTTGAAACTCAAAATCATGATGCCCGTATGCAGCTTATCGGTGCGCTTGAGGATGGTAATTATATCTTGCAGGCCTGGGAGTCGAGCATAAGAGAAAGCGCAACTGTACCGTCTGAGGAGTATATTGAAGAATTAAAGGCAAAGGTTGATGCAAAATTATTAGAATGAGGACTTAAAGCAAATGAATTATAGACCTTTTAGAATATCTAAAACAGTAACCCTATCAACGGTTGGAGCTTATACTGGATATACCTCAACTTTTTTAAGTGGAAATCTACAAAGTGTTTATATCGGGATTAGCAAGCCAGTTGGAGCAGGAAGTAAAGTTATTATTACGACATCTTCCACTCAGAGAGCTGTGTTAACGGTTGCAGATCCAAGCACGTTAGGTGCATTTTATAGGCCGAGACCGCTTGATCATGGTACTACCGGTAATGAACTGACCACAAGGGGCACTGTTTGGCTGGTTAATGATAGGCTTAGAATAAAAGTTTCGAGTTCTTCCGGCTTAGACGGTGAAACAGTCGAAACAAGGTTTATCGTATCTTAAGGTTTGCCCCTTGCACAGATGATAGGGTCTCCCCCTCCCCTATTTGACGGAATAGGGGCAATTAAAATATAAGCTATGGCCTTAGTTTGTCAAACAGACAGCAGAATTGATTCAACACCAGATCGTACTTGGTTGTCATATTCCTGCGGTGAAGATGTAACCGATTGGAATAAAGATAACGTATTTGTATTAGCTACCTTTGCGTTGTCAAATTTAAAAAACGATGATGGAGATTTCAAGCTTCAATGGCGGCGAAAGGATGGTACTTGGTATGATGTAGGCGCTGACACTGAGATTAGATGGGGGACTGCCGGTGAGTTTTCCGGATGGACTGATGATGCGGGCATCCTTGCAGCTGAGTCGGCAACGGGTGTTGAGGCTGAAGATTGTAATCTCAGTTGGGATAGTGGCAGTGAGAATTTCGGTAATAATACTTGTTATTTAATAAATATTGACGATGGAGATTATGGTGAAATTCACTGGGGGCTTGGATTTGGTTCTGGTGCCCTGTCTAACCAAGAATATGAATTTAAACTTATTTGTACCAACCACTCTAATGAAGCTGTCTGCAGCGTATCGATAACAACAACAGCGGGGGCAGAACAAACTTTAACTATTCAAGATCCCGTACTGGGGTTAGCATCAGCTCCAAGTGTTACAAAAGATTCAAGCCTATCGATTAAAAATTCTGCGCATGGATTTGCATCAGCTCCAACACTAACAAAAAATGTAAATCTATCAGTACAGAATTCAACTCTTGACTTTCCGTCAGGTGTTCAAGTTCTTTCTCAACGTGTATTAACTGTTCAAAATTCATCGGTTGATTTTCCGTCAGGCGCTCAAATTCTTACCGATAGAGTTCTTGAGGTTCAAAACTCAACTCTTGACTTTCCGTCAGGTGCTCAAGCTCTTGCGAATAGACTGCTTTCTGTTAATAGCATATCTCTTGGATTTAGTTCTGAGAATGTTGAGTTTTTGGGGAGTGTCGAACTTGAGGTTCAAAATGGTTCGCATGGATTTGCTGGGGATGTACCCGACTTAACACCCGAGGAAGTCTATTGGACTGACACTGAGGATGGAATCGAGTTTGTAGACGATGAAGTTGACTGGGTTCCTCAGCATGTCATCTTAGAAGTTCAAGATGCAGTTCATGGTTTAAATTCTGAAAATTTATATTTACTTTATGGTTCAGAGCGGCTCGCAATTCCCCAACCGATTTTACATGGCCTTGCATCAACCAAACCGAATTTATTAAGAACCGCGAATCTTGAAGTTCAAGACGTTTCTATTGGATTATCTTCTGTAACGCCAGAGATAGATAATAGTATTATTCTTGAGATTCAAGATGGTTCATTTGGCTTGTCAGCCGAAACGCCAAGTATTGATCGTGATGTCACTATCAGTACTAAAGACAGCATGCTGGGATTATGCTCGGATAAGCCTAATGTTAGCATGAGCATAATTCTTGATGTTCAAAACAGTGCGCATGGCTTCGAGGGTGATGTGCCAGACATGACACCCGATGAGGTCTATTGGGCTGACACTGAGGGCGGGATTGATTTTGTAGACGATGAAGTTGATTGGACTCCCCAGGCTGTTATAATATATCCCAATAGCGTTTCGCACGGCCTTAATTCTGAAAATTTATATTTACTTTATGGCGCCGAGCAGCTCACAATTCCCCAGCCGATTTTACACGGTAACATTGCTGAAAAAGTAATTCTTTCAAAAGACGCGATGTTATCAGTGCAGAGTCCTCAGCATGGAAATCTTGCCGATACTCCGTCGCTGGTTATCAATAAAACGCTTGAGGTCGCAAATGGATCACACGGCCTTGCGTCTCAAGTAGTAGATGAAATAGTAGACCGCGGACTTTCAATTCAGGATTCTTCTCTTGGACTCTTAGCGCAAAAGCCGACATTAAACTTTAACGCATACTTAACAGTTCAAGACGCTTCTCACAAGCTATGTTCGAAAGAAGTATACTTAACAAAAAACACAGAGCGGCTTTTAGAAGTTCAAGACTCCAAGCTCGGTCTTAACTCGCAAGAAGTCACCATTAATTATGGTGCATATCTGAGAGCAAAGAATGCTGCGCAGGGCTTGAATTCAAGTGTTGCTGAAGCATATAGAACAAGACCACTTACGATTCAAAGCGGTCAGCACGGCTTATCGGCTGAGACTGTTGACTTAACTCCGAGCAGGGCGTTAGCAGTTCAAGATCCTTCTGTCGGCCTTGCTTCAGAAACACCCGAATTAATAAGAGGTAAAATATTAACAGTTCAGGACAGCACGCATGGAAACAAGGCTGAAGTTGCAACGCTTAGCAAAGACAATTACCTGCAGGTGCAAGACACTGTTCAGCATCACTATGTTGAACCGGCAAGGTTGACACAGGGTAACAGGTTGTCAGTATTTAATTCTGGTTTAGTACAATCAGCCGAAGTATGCTCCTTAAATTATGACGCATATTTACAGGTACAGAATAGTAAATTAGATCATGTTAGCGAGCAGGTGCCTGTTGAAGATTATTGGACAGTTAGACCACTGAAAACTTTTGTTGCAGTAGACGATGAGTATCTATTTGGTGCAAGTTCAACATCCTATACTTTTACTGCAAAAGATTTAACTCAAAGATACAAGAGGGCTGCATAATGCCAACACAACTAACATTTCCGCGACTGCCGTACGTTAAACTTGGATTGTGGCAGTTGAACAACAAGATCGAGTGGGCTACAGGACACCGAGCGTCTTTTGATCTTAAAACCGATACAATGGATTTGGGATTTTCCGAGGACCTAACGCAAGAACAAATTGATGCAGTCAATTCAATTATGGGTACTGCTGACCCCCAGGGGCCGGAAGTAGAACTTATGCTAACCGGCAACAGCCTCGTCCTGTGCGACGTTTGGGAATATCGGCACGTCGTGGCAAGTGAAGCTGGAATTGACTATCAGGTGCGCTACCGGCACAGCGGCAACCTGCCCGGAAACTACTACCCGGACGAGATCGTGATAATCCCAACCGGGCCGCTTGGCGGAACTCGCTTGCTGACAAAACAAGAGCGATCTGCTTTTGAGGATGCAATATATTCTCGCAATAGGTGGGAATAAATGACTGTAGCGATACGACAGGAAGCAAATTTCGCGGATTTTACGGCTGATCCTTTATCCGGGTGCGGCGATCCTGTTTCCGACGGTTATGGTTGGAGTGGAATAGTTAGACTTCACCCAGACGATTACAGCGACGAAACTGTATATTTTGAGGTTGTTGCTAAAAATAGCGACGCAAGTGCTAGTGTAGTTTATTTTGCAAAGTGGAACGGTGCTTCGAGATATTCATCTCCAGCTAAAAGTATTTCTATTCCTGCTTCTACTTCAGCATGGACAAGATTTCGATCTACCGCAGCTACTTTAGACGGTAGTTACCCATATTGGAATTTTTACTCGCCAGATTCGTCCTATGTTTCCATCATACGCGCAACAGCAATCATCCTTCAATCAGCAGATAATATCACAGACACCGTCACGCAGATAGAAATCGGATGCCAAGCGACGATCGTACCATCTTCCGCCAGTACTTGGTATTATATGGCCGAAGAGGCAGGCGAGCCAAAATACTGGAAATACGAAGCCAGCAAATGGGACCCGACACCGGAAATTTATCTAGCGATTACCTTCGGATGTGAGGATGATAAGGAAAGTTACTCGTTTGGGCTGTTCGATTTTAGTGATGGAGATTTTGCCGGTGGCAACCTTGACGATTTAATTACCGGCGTTAATCAAGAAGTACCAAGATACTACGAATCGTCGACCAATATCCAGCCCTACCTTGAAGACGGCCACGTCTACTGCCTCGCCTACTGGGGCGATGATAATAAGGACGACATGTATTTTTGCAACGCCAAGCTGATGATTTATCAAAGCGATGTGGGTGGCATATCCAAGCTGCAGAACGAATATTTAATGACCAATGACGGAGTAACCTCTGCAGGAGACCAGGAAGTCGACCAGCTGTACGATACCGCCGAATGGGACGGTGTAGACCTAACCATTTACCACGAGCATAGCGCAAGCGGTGCAACTTCTTCGAGCAAATTAGAAGATTCGGGGGGTGATATAACAGACAGTGCAGTTACGGGGGCTGGCCTACAGCGCAGTTCCGCTATAAGTCTTGACGACGATGAAGAAATCTTTACCGATGTCACAACTGCGGGGTAAGTAAATGGC
>Ga0209536_100008065_pt1 | contig 15870 bp, 13 predicted proteins | sample DeeMarSeWOR28_12_FD_187461 | JGI IMG/M metagenome (GOLD analysis project Ga0209536, IMG submission 187461) | Marine sediment microbial communities from White Oak River estuary, North Carolina - WOR-2-8_12 (SPAdes) (version 2) | ecosystem: Environmental > Aquatic > Marine > Intertidal zone >...
GTAGTGACTGGTGAACCGCATCCCATCATCGGCGAGTCGGTCCAGGTTCGGCGTGCGAATATGTTGTTGACCGTAGCTGCCCAGCTCACCGTATCCCAAGTCGTCGGCGACAATCAGGATTATGTTCGGCGGGTGAGGTGACGGTCCACACGATGAGACGGCCGCGAGCAGGAGGGTCCACGGAATCAGCTGTACGGATCGCGATACGAGGCGGGTGAGGTTGTCCACCATGGCTGTGCCTCCGTAGTAGGGGCCGGTGACGGATTGGCGCAGGTACCGTGTCCGTAAGGTAACACGGACTACCGTACTGACCCGTCATGCGACAGTATTAGCCAAGCCGGCGATCCCAGTCCAGCTCGCTCGTGCAATCTGTCACGCAAGGAGTCCCATGCTCTGGCTGCTCGTGATGGTGCTTGTTGCAGTCGCCGCTCTGGCCGTAGTATGGCTCATTGGCGAGCGCGGCCACATCATGTTGCCGTCCACGCGCTCGGCCATCCGACAGGCAAAGAATGGCGGACATCGTGGATCGAGCATCAGGGCCGTTCACGGGTACGTCTACGCCCGATGGCCCTTCCAGTACATCGAGTTCTGCATCAATAACCTGCTGCCGCATATGCCAGTCCGGTTCAAGCGCTGGTGGGCCGATCGCTATCACGGTAAGGTGCTTACTACGGAGCTGGCTTGTGAGATTATCAGATTGGATCACGACATCGTGCGCACGGATCTTGATCAGATCATTCCGTATCCTATGGCGCGTGACATCGTACTCAACAGTTCGCCGGGAGTAACCTTGCTCGAATGTCCGTGCCGACATGCGCGGGAAGATCCATGTCATCCAACCGAGGTATGTATGATCGTGGGCGGTGGTGAGTTCATATTGGAACACCACCCCGGTCGGTCGCGCCGAGTGACGCAACAGGAAGCGCTCGACCTGCTGAGAGCGGAACACAAGCGGGGGCATGTCCATACCGCCTATTTCAAGGATGCGTGCAATGATCGCTTCTACGCCATCTGCAACTGCTGCTCATGCTGCTGCGGGGGACTGGAGGCGATGGTGGAACACGGCGTGCCGATGGTTGCGTCGTCGGGTTACGTAGCCCGAATTGATGAGGCGGCCTGCATTGCATGCGGCGATTGTGAATCCGCTTGCCCGTTTCACGCAATTTCGGTCAACGAGAAGTCAACGGTGAGTTGGGAGAAGTGCATGGGATGCGGAGTCTGTGCAGGTCGGTGTGAAATGGGGGCGATTGCGCTTCTGCTCGATGAGCGCAAGGGAATGCCCCTCGACGTGCGCACGATCGGTGTGCCGGCACCGGCGGGTTGACCCGGTTCGTATGGACCCCGCTTTGCGCCTAACACCCAATGCCAGGATCGCACTCACGGTGATCCTAGCGGTATACGGTTTCATAATGTTGCGGGATCCAACCCGCTTTCGGTTGCTCGACAACGTCAACCTGGCAATCCATGAAGCGGGTCACGTGTTCTTCGGGCCGTTTGGTGAATTCATCGGTTTCGTCGGCGGAACGCTACTACAGTTGATAGTCCCGGCGACTTTTCTCGCGTATTTCCTGTACCATGGCAGTCAACATGCTGCGTCGGTTCTGCTTTGGTGGTTGGCTCAGAACCTGTGGAACGTGTCCGTCTATATCAAGGATGCGCGCAGTTTGGAGTTACCACTCGTGGGTGGTGGCGAGCATGACTGGGCCTACCTGCTCGGCGAGTTGGGGTTGTTGCATCGTGATCAGTCGATCGGCCAAGCCGTATATCTTGTTGGGGTGTCGCTCTTCGCTGTCTCGATCCTATGGGGTTTCATGACTGCTCGGGCCAAGTCCAACCTGGGTGAGCGCCATCGCAGAATGGCGCTACTTGCGGTTCTACTGCTGCCATGCCTTGCAGCGTGCGATTCAGACCGGAGTGATTCGGTCCCGGGCGAGATCGACGTGCAGCTGTGGCAGGCGATGCTCGCTGCGGAGGACAGGCGTGCCGAGACGGCGGAGGAGATGTCGCCGCTGTACCAGGGGCTGCGGTCTGGTGATCCCACGATTCGGCGGATCGCGGTCCGTGCCTTGGGACGGATGGAGCGGCCGGGTCTGGTACCGTCTATTGCTCGGTTGCTCACGGACTCCGTAGCCGGAGTCCGAGCCGAGGCCGCGAATGCGCTGGGTCAGGCAGTGTATGGCGGTGGAGCGGCTGACGTCCTGACGCCGCTCTTGACGAGGCTGCAGGCGGAGCGTGATCCGCACGTGCGGGGTGTGGTAGGCCAGACACTCGGGCGTTTGCCCTACGGGTCCGCTGACACGGTGCGGCTGGTCGAGGCAGCACTCGCCGACGTCGCTGGTGATGCTGAGACTGCCACGCTGGTAGGGATCGCCCGGGGACTGGAGTCGTTGGTCCGGCGCAACGGGCGGGTCACACCTCCAGCGCCCGGCACGATCGCAGCTCTGAACGCTCTATCGGTCCACTCCCTCGAATCCGGCCCAGACCGATCGGGCGCCGGTGCGGCTCGAGTTCGGCGCCTGGCAACCGCGGTATTGGTGCGGTTTGGTGGTGCAGCTGACTTGTCCCAGATAGCACTCTCGGATCCGGATCCCGAAGTCCGGCGCCTGGCCGTGGGGGCGGCCGCCGCGATCGACTCGGCGCCGCTCCGCGCGCAGGTCATTCGTCTCTATCTGGCCGACAAGTCTGCAGCTGTCCGGTACGCGGCGCTGCAAGCGTACGGCAGATCCGTCCAGCCAACGGAGGGCTGCGAGGCGGTGCGCGAGGCACTGATCGATCCGGATCCGCACGTTGCATTGCTCGCGATCGATCTTTTGGGAAATGGGTGCGAAGCGGGGGAGGGAACCGTGGAAATCCTGTTGGGCATTGCCGACTCACTGTCGCTCGACCGGACCTGGCATCGACCGGCTCATGCCCTCGTATCGTTGGCGAAGGTGTCGCCGATACCGGCGGAGTTGTTGCTGCCACGGTTCACTGCGCACGAGTCGTCGTGGGTGCGCCTGTATGCGGCGCGGGCCGCGGGTTCCATGGGCCTGACCGGGAATCTCCGTCGGTTGGCGTTCGATCCCAACGACAATGTGCGCCAGGCAGCGATTTCCGACCTCTCCCGATTGGAGCGCCATGACGCGGACTCCATCTACATCGCTCAGCTTGTGCGAGCCGATTACCAGTTGGTGATGACCGCTGCGCAGGCGCTGGAAGGAAGTGATAAGGCGTTCAACGCGGTCCCGGCTCTGCTCGGAGCGTTGGCTTTGATCACTGCCGATCAGCGGGAGACTTCGCGCGACGCGCGCCGTGCACTCGTGCGAAGGGTGGCAGAGCTAGGGGGGCCAGGCCAGGTAGAGGCACTGCAACCGTATCTGCGGGACTTCGATCCTGTGATCGCAGACGAGGTTGCGAGGGTACTCGAGGGATGGACCGGAATGCCGCATACGAGAGACCCTTTGCAGCTTGCGGCACAGCCACTACCGTCGTATCGAGAAATCGAGGAACTGGCGGATTCGCGTCCCGTTCTGGTGATGCGCGGTCTGGGAAGTATCGAGCTCCGGCTACTGGCGTTTGAGGCGCCAACCAATGCAGCCCGCTTTGCCCGTCTTGCTCGAGCGGGTTATTTCGACGGCCTCACGTTTCACCGTGTGGTCCCGGGCTTCGTGATTCAGGGCGGCAGCCCCGGAGCCAACGAGTATGTGGGAGACGGGCCGTATACGCGGGACGAACTCACTTTGGATTCTCACCGGCGCGGCACGGTCGGCGTGTCGACCCGCGGCCGGGATACCGGTGACGGTCAGATATTCTTGAACCTCGTTGACAATCCCCGGTTGGATCATAACTACACTATCTTCGCCGAGGTGGTGGATGGTATGGAGCTGGTGGACCGGCTGTTGGAAGGGGCTACTATTGGGCGCATCGTGTGGCGCTAGTTGAACTGCACCGCCAACTCACTCAGCCCCACGCATCGTTGCCGCGATCGCCTGCACCAGGTGAGGATGGAGCGAGATGAGCCGGTCGTTACTCGATCGTAGCAACATCGTGCGTAGCTGCTCGACGATCTCACCGGCCCGATGTAACGGAAGCGTATCTGCGACTGCCATCTCCTGTCGCAATGCCCCCAGTTCATCGGCGATTCCGTTCAGCTCGGCCTGTTCCCCGGCAGCATCGTCCGGCAACTCGGTGCGAAGTCGCTTCGCCACGTCCTCAGCATCCCGTAGGGCGAGGACGAAATCAGCGAAGTACTCGGACATCGAACTGCTCCCATGGTAAGCTACTGATCGTCGGGCCCCTGAACCGTGTTGGCTCCACTCCCTTTAGCTTAGTGGTTCCGGCCGTGCTGGCAAGGCGAGATGCGGAGGCCTAGACAAGCCAATCACGAGCCGCTTTAATTGCGTGATTCTGAACTGACGGATGAGCTGTCAGCTGGCCGATTCGCTGGGAGTGTTGGTGGCCCGCATGAAGAAACTGCTGAAACCCCGTTGGGTCGCCGTGTTAGCGGCAATCGTTCTCGTGGCTATCCAGTTCAAGCCGGTAACCCGTAGCAATCCCCCGATTCAGTCCGAAATCGGCACTTCGAATGAGATCGAGGACTTGCTACGGCGCGCCTGCTATGCTTGTCACTCGAATGAGACACGGTGGCCCTGGTACAGCTATGTTGCTCCCGTGTCCTGGTTCGTAGTAGGCCATGTGGATCAGGGCCGCGGCCATCTCAACTTCTCGGAGTGGCCGGCTTTCGACGTCGAAGAACAAGAACACTTGTTCGAGGAGATGTGGGAGGAGGTGTCGCAAGGTCAGATGCCCCTGCGTAGCTACACGCTGATGCACGGGGATGCCCGGCTGAGCGATGAGGAGCGTGAAACCCTGCTACAGTGGATGAGCCCGGAGCCCCCCACCACGGCCGGGGATCCCGACGAGGGTAGATGATCCGCTCTACTTTGTGGCCTTCCGCAGCTCTGCGAGCCTGCGCTCTATTTCGGCTGGGACCGCAAGGTCGTCAGCGATAGCGGCGATCTCCTCCGCTTCGCGCCACGCCATCTCGATGAGCCACATGTCCCCCTCGAGCAGGCAACGCTCGTTCTCTTCGTTGGCAGCCATCTCGATAGCGAGCCGCACGTCAGCAGGTAGGCTGCGCAACACGCCGTGCGATCTCCCGGGATGCGAGCTAAGGGCTGCGGCGGACAACAGGTAGCGAGTCGGGTCGGCGAAGTTTTCCAGACGGGCCACGGCACGGTCAACTGTTCGGCGTGTGCCACCTGATCCATTGATGGCGGGCATGATGCTGGCTATGGCGTGGATTGCAGAATCGCCGCGCAGTTCGGCGATACCGTGCAAGTGAGGTAGCCTGAGACTCCATCCCATATTGTCGCCCACCACTGTTGACAGGCGTGCACCTGGCAAATGCTCGCCCAACAGCGTCAAGGTGTCGCCGCCCGGGTCTGGGATACGCGCAATGAGACGGCGGTTACGCAGGCGCAGGAAGACCTCCTCGCCGGCTCGGTAGATCCAGTAGCTTCCAGCTGCCACAGCCCCCAGGGCCAGGGTGCCCGCGGCGGCAGCACCGAGCGCCACTCCCAGTGCGGAGCCGCTGACGATCGACCGCCGTCGTCGTCGTCCGAACTGGTCACCGTACCGCCAGGCAGCGAACTCGGGACGCAGCGCTGCTCCAATTCGGACCAACTCCACCCCGTCCGCCACACGGGCCAGGCCGATGTTGTCACTGCACACCCGCCGTTTGGCGGCTCTGAATCGCCGTTCACAATCCTCGACCGCCTCCCAGCGTTCCTCAATGGGGGCGAGGTTCCAGCGTTCGCAATGGTGGCACACGACCCAGAGTCGTCCCTTGGCCGCATCGAATGCGAGCCGCCGGCCCACGGGGAAGGCCTCTATTGTCGCGTTATTCTCCAAGGACCGATGGCAGAAGACGCAGGTGCTGTACATGGAATCCAATGGACGGAGCCGGCTTGAATCTGGCCTCGCCTGCTGCGACTGGCCACCCCGCTGACGCGACCGTACAATAGCGATCGGTGATTCGCGGCGCCGCTTACGTTGATCTACTCTGGGAGAGCTAGATGCCAAAGAACAGCCATGTGCGATGCAGCCGTGGCTTGCGAACTGCCGGCCCGTGGTGTGGGCCGCGCAGTACTCGTGCCGTCAACGAGGTTCTTCATATGGCGACGTACGTCCCTTCGATCGGCATCGCAGGGCCTACTCAGCTTGCAGCGCAGTGAGCGGATTGACTCGTAGCGCCCTCCAGGCTGGAATCAGACACGCGATCGTGGCGATCACCCCAAAGAACAGGCTGACGGTGACGAACGTCGTCGGGTCGGTAGGCTCTATTGCGAACAGCATTTGCTGAGTCAGGCGGGTAACCCAGAAGGCCCCCACCAGTCCGAGCAGGATCCCCACGACCGCGAGAGTCACGCCGCGCTTGAGCACCAGCCGGAGGATGTCCCGCGCCCCTGCTCCGAGTGCAACGCGAATACCGATTTCATGGGCACGACGACTCACGTAGTAGGCCAGGACTCCGTACAACCCTATCGCGGCGAGTGACATTGCCACGGCGGCGAACAGAGTCAGCGACATCGCCATCACCTTGTCGCGCGACACTGTGCGAGCGATGAGATCGCTCATAGTCGAGAGATCGGCCACCGGGATGTCGCGGTCCTGGTTCCAAACTGCGGTCCGCAGATCTCGCGCGATCGAGGTCGGCTCGACGGCCGTGCGTACTGCGATGCCCATCGTGTAGTACGGCCGCTGGAAGTACGATCCGTACATGGCGAGCCGGGGGTTATGCCGCGGGCCGGATATCCGGACGTCGCCAACCACACCGATCACTTCGAAACTCACGTCCTCGCCCAAGTCGACGATTACCTGACGTCCGATGGGATCTTCGTCGGGAAATAGCGTCCGCGCCATCGTCTCATTGATGACGAGGACCGGCGGCGATTCCGCGACGTCCGACGGGTCGATGTCCCGTCCGCTCAGCAGACGAATGCCCATGGCATCGAAGTACCTCGGGTAGACTGTACGAGTGTATGCGACGTCCCGGTCATTGCGATCGACAGGGGGACGGTCAGCAGGATAGACGTAGATGTTGTTGCCCGGGTTCCTGATTGGCAGCTGGCTAATGAGTGCTACATCACTCACTCCCGGTATGGCTTGGACGTCCTCCATCAATTTGGCGAAGAAGTTGATGCGCTGCTCTGCCTCGGCGTACTTGTCTTGAGTGAGTCGGATTTCGCCGGTGAGCAAGTGTTCGGTCTCGAAACCGGGATTCACGCCGCGCAGCGTGGCGAAACTCCTGATGAGCAGCCCTGATCCGATCAGCAGGATCACGGAGACCGCTACCTGGGCTACTACCAGAGCACTGCGGAAGCGCGAACCTCCGGAGTCGGTGGTCCTGGCGCTCGACTTGATGTCCTCTACTACGTTGGTTTGAGCAGCGCGCATGGCCGGCAGGATGCCGAACAGCAGGCCGGTTGTTGCGGAGAGTATCACGGCAAAAGCCAGCATCGAGCCGGAGATTACCATATCTCGCATGCCGGGGATATCGATCGGCATGAACTGAAGGATCATCCGCTGCATCCAGATCGCCAGTGCCGTTCCTAGGACGCCTGCGGCGGCTGCCGTCACGATCGATTCCGTCAACAATTGGCGCAGCAGCCGGGACCCCGAGGCACCCAGTGCTGCGCGAATCGATAGCTCGGAGCGGCGCACCGAGCCGCGAGCAAGCAACAGGCTGGCCACATTGCCGCAGGCAATCAGCAGCACGAGACCGACTGCTCCCATGAGCAGTAGGACGCTGGTGCGATAGTCTTCCGCCAGGGCTTCGTGCAGCCCCGTCAGCAGCAGCGCCTTGTCGCGGTTGGTTTCTGGATATTCGCTTGCAAGCTGTGCCGATATCACATCCATATCGGCTTGGGCCGTTGCGAGCGTCACTCCTGGCTCGAGTCTGCCGACCAGGTACCAGTTGTGCCAACGTCTCGCCCCTGCGAACGGGCCATCACGCCGCATTGGGACCCACACGTCTGCATCGTGGAGGAAGCGGAAATCCGGCGGCATCACCCCGACCACAGTCAACGGAAAGCCGTTGACCGTGACAGTCTGTCCCACGGCTTCGGGCGCTGAACCGAACCTACGCTGCCAATAGCCACCGCTTAGCATCACGACACCGGGGCCCTCCGGTTGGCCTTCCTCGGGCGTGAAGTGGCGCCCGGCTGTGGCGGGTATTCCGAGAGTGGCGAACAAGTCCCAAGAAACGAACACTCCCCCTACCTGCTCCGGCTCCTCACCTCCGGTTATTGTGAAGTCGATGGGACCGAAGTTTATGGCGCCGAGCGACTGGAATACCTCGTTGCGTTCGTGGTAGTCGAAGTAGTCGTAGGCAGACATCAGAGGATTGGGGTTGCCGTTGAAGGTCGCTCGTCCGAGGACGAGATTCTCGGGCTCTGGGTAGGGCAACGGCCGGATCAGCGCCTGGTTCATGGTGCTGAACATGGCCACGTTGGCGCCGATCCCGATCGCCAGTATCAGGACTACCAGCGCCGTGAAGCCGGGATTCCTTGCGAGATTGCGGATCGTGTAGTGTATGTCCTGCAGCACTGAGCTAGTCATGTTACCCATCCCCGGTCTGGTGATCGTCGCAGCTGGTGAGTGATGTGATCGCGGTTTGCGGGTCCTCCCTCCCAGAACAGTCGCGCGGCGTCGCAGAGCTGCTGAAACAGTGTCTGTCAGGATGTCCGTGCCGAAGCGGAAACGGCCCAGCAAGCCCCTGTAGCGGGCCTCGCTGCGCTGACCGATATACGTTTGCACGAGCTCCTCGCGGTATGCGCGGCGGAACTGCCGCGGAAAGAGCAACAGCAGCACCCGAAACAGCCGGATGCCGGTGCTGTGGCGAGACGGCGCAGGGTGCATTAGGCCGGCTTGGTACCGCGGAGTGATGACCGGGCGTAGTCAACGATATCCGCGAGTCGTGTGACCTCTGCCTGCAGCACTTGTTTGCCGAACGAGGTCAGGCGGTAGTAGCGGCGCTGACCTTGGTCGTTTTGTCTGTGCTGCCGCCGGGGCGCCTCCTCGATCAGGGCATTTTCGACCATTCGCTGAATCGATTCATAGAGCGTTCCCGGACCCATCTTGACCACGCCATTGGTGCGGCGCTCGACCTCCTGCTTCACGGCGTAGCCGTGTCTCTCTCCGTCCGAGAGCACCAGCAGGATGTGAAAGACAGCTGGCCTGAGCGGTTGCAGCTGTCTGATCCGCAGGGATATGTCGGTCATAGTGTTCACCAGTGCGCTGCGAGTAGAACATATCGTAATACGGCATACGTATCGGAAACCGACATAGTTTCAGAACGGCGCCGGTTGAGGGGATTTGACCTAACGGCACCGGGAACGGCAGCGGCTATATTGTGCTGGCACCAATCCGCGAGGACTCGATGCTGTTTCGACGGGACAAGAAGACCGAGAAGGAGCTGGACCAGCTGAGAAACGACGCGCTGAACGAGGTGCTGCAGGCGGAACTGGCGATAATCTACAAGCACAGCCCTTTGTGTCGTACCTCCGAGCAGGCAATGCGGCAGGTGGAGGCCTTCATGGCTCGCCATCCGGCCGTACCCGTTTACATAGTAGATGTCGTCGGTGAGCGGAAGCTGGCGCGACAGTTGGCCGGCGATTTGCGCATCCAGCACGAGTCACCCCAAGCGATCGTACTGCGAAACGGTGTTCCGCGGGCTCACGGTTCGCATTACGACATCACTGTCGATCAACTGGAAGCTTGGTGCGCCGCCGATTGACCTCGTTTGGCTGGCCGAGGTCCAACGGCACCGACGTGACCGCGACAGTCGTCTTCAGGAGGAGCCCCGACCGAGGCCGCCGTCTTCTTTAGTTGCGACGGTCCCTATCTACGAGCCTGCTCGGTGCGTGATCAACACGTCGAATCCCTCTGCAGCAGAGAGATATGGTTGTGCGGGCGACAAACCAAATCAGTTCCAAGCAACACTGCCGTGGCATTAGATTGGATACCACTAGTGTGCAGCTTGAACAAACCGGTTGAGGTCGCCATGACATTCGTTCCTCCGCCAACCTTCGTACCTCCTCGCCAGGCCAGTCTCGAGGCTCAAGACCTGGCTCGTGAGATAGAGAATACCATTGTCGACTTTCAGAAGCGACGTCCTCGGACCGGCCTCGGAGACGTTCGGCAGGCTATGAGCATCGTGGAGATGCGTGCAGGGGTGGGTGGAGCGAGCCGACAGAGGCCTGCCATGATCATTGCACTGCTGATCGGGCTGCTAGGCGCTCTCGTGTTGGGGATAGTGATGTTCGCCGCTGCCCGGTAAGGACCGAGCCGCAGGTCCGCGTGGGTACCCGGCGGCCAATCGTAGACTCGTAACGACCCGTCCGTAGGGCGCGCCGGATGTCAGTTGTTGTTACTGCACGCCGTCAATATGATCACCGGATCCCGTGGTGCTTCGTTCGCCCCCGTCGGCAATGCCGCAATCCGGTCTACCACATCCATTCCTTCGACGACTCTGCCGAAGACAGCGTAGCCGAAGTCGCGCACTCCATGATCCAAGATCTCGTTGTGCTCGAGGTTGATGAAGAATTGGGACGTGGCGCTGTTGGGATCCGGTCGTCGAGCCATGGAGAGCGTACCCCGCTCGTTGAGTAGACCGTTGTCGGCTTCATTCGTGATCGGATCGCGTGTTTCCTTCATCCCAGTCAGCGTTCGCCCACCGCCTTGGATCACGAAACCGGGCACGATCCGGTGAAACAACGTGCTGTCGTAGAAGGCAGCATCCACATATGTGAGGAAGTTCTCCACCGTGATCGGCGCCCGCTCGGGATACAATTCAATCGTCATCTCTCCGAGATTGGTGGTGAGAATCACCGTATTCTCCGTCTCGGGACAACGTGGCCGGTCGGCTGCGCAGGCAGCACCGAGCATGATCGAAGTCAACCCCAGGGCAACTGCGTTGATCCGCATGTCCATCCGTCTCCGTTCTCGAATCAATGTCTGCAGCGTTGATTCTCCCTCCTTCAGAGTGTTACGTCAAGGGAGGAGCACGGGTTCTCGGGCTACTGGCATCTGAACACAGATTCGGAACGCCACCCAGTTGCAGCGGTAGCCTCGCTCTCGGTCGTTTGAGGCAGCATCTTAGTTGCTGACGCGGACGCCGTCGGCGTACGCCTTCAAGGGTCGAACAAATCGTATTGTCTCAGGAGCATCCCCATGCCTGTCAACAGCCGCGTGATTCAGTATGTCACACTAGTCCGGTCGGCAACGACCGCCGTGTTGCTTGGGTGTTGTCTGCCGGCGGCTCTGGAGTGCCAGACCCGCAGACGCCTCGCGCTCGAGGACTACTTCAGGATAGAGGACCTGGGAGACCCGGCGATCTCGCCGGATGGCAACTGGGTAGCATTTGTTCGTTCGTTCATCGTGAAAAGTGAGAACAGGAGACACAGCGAAATCTGGTTGGCGGCCACCGACGGATCGGAAGATCCAGCGCGGATCACGAGTCCCTCATTCAGTGCCGGCAATCCGCGGTGGTCTCCCGACGGAGATCTGCTGACGTTCTCATCCTCCCGCCCAGTGATCGATCGCGAAGCCACGAAGCGGAGCTCCGTCTGGTTTCTGAGAATGGGGAGACCGGCAGGCGAGGCGTTCCAGATAGCCGGGGTCGATGGTGCTCCTGTGTTCAGCGCTGACGGGCGCCAGATGGCATTCACCAAGCCGACTCCACCGTCCACGGGGCCGGAACGAGAGTCTTTGTCGGAGTTCGAAGCCAGAGTGGAAGAGCAGTTTGACGGGCGCATATACGACTGGATGAACTATCGGTTCGATCGGCGCGGTTATCTGCGCGATCCGCGCGATCCTCATGCGACGCCGCCGCTGGAGTTATACGTAATCGCACGTGAGGGCGGCACTGCGAGGCGCATCACTGACTTGGGTGTGGACGTTCAAGGTCCGGCATGGAGCCCCGCTGGGGACGCTCTGGCCTTCACTGCCGATTCCCATCAGCGAGACGAGTACACCTACGAGCGCAGTGATCTGTGGACCGTTGATCTGAACGGCAAAACGACACGCCTCACGAACGATGGCTATCACTACTCCGATCCTGCCTGGTCGCCAGACGGCCATTTCATCGTGGTCAGGGGATACGAAGGGCTGGATCAAGTGATCGCGTCGGGGCAGGCGCACGGTTCTCCCATCGACTTGTTTGTCGTGCCGGTGTCGGGTGGTGAGCCACGCAATATCACCGGAGAATGGGATCTGATGCCTGGAGGACCAAAGTGGAGTCCGGATGGAAAGTTCATCTACTTCAACGCAGGGGTGGGTGGCAATACGCATCTGTTTCGAGTAGGTCCTCAGGGTGGACCAGTATCCCAGGTTTCCCACGGTGAGCGACGCCTGGCTGACATGTCGTTCTCCGCGGATTTCGGGTGGGTGGCGTTCACTGCCAGCGAGCCGGGTGACCCCTCGAACGTCTACGTCGCCCGTCTGGACGGCTCCACTGAGACGCGACTGACCAGCGGCAACCACGAGTTGCTGAGCCAAGTTGAATTGAATGCACCCGAGCACCTCGTTTACCAGAGTAGTGACGGAACAGAAGTCGAGGGTTGGCTGTTGAGCCCGTGGCACTACGAACTCAACCGGACCTATCCGTTGATTCTCGCTATCCACGGAGGCCCCCACAGCGCGTACGGCAACGATTTTTCATTCCAGCGGCAGCTCTGGTCTGCACGAGGATATTTCGTCCTTTTCACGAATCCGCGCGGTTCCACGGGATACGGTGAGGCATTCAAATGGGCTACCTGGGGGGGCTGGGGAGTGCTCGATTATCAGGATCTCATGGCAGGTATTGACTACGTGTTGGATCACTATCCCATCGATGCTGAGCGACTCGGAGTCACCGGCGGCTCGTACGGCGGCTTCATGACGAACTGGATCATCGGCCACACCGATCGCTTCGCGGCTGCTGTATCCAGCCGATCGATCTCCAATTGGATGAGTGACTACGGTATAGCCGATATTCCGCGCACAAAGGAGAGTGAGTTCTTCGGACCTCCGTGGGAGAAGGAGAGTAGAGATCTGATGATCGAGTTGTCCCCGCTCACCCACGCTGCAAATGTGACCACGCCCACGTTGTTCATACATGGCGAATGGGACTACCGTGTGCCAATTGAGGAAGGTGAGCAGATGTATTTGGCACTCAAGAAGCGGCGCGTTCCTGCGATTTTCATTCGCTACGCCGAATCGTACCACGGCGGTTGGACGCCATGGCGGCAGGTGCATGCATACCTCCAGGAGTTGAGATGGTGGGAGCGATACTTGAAATGACCCCAGCAAGGATCGTCGTGATGACACTCATGCGGCAGGCCATAACGGCCATCTTGATCTCAGGAATTGCCACGTCGGCCGAAGGACAGGAAGCTACGAGACTGTTCGTCGGCTCGGTAGGCGCTCAGGCAGGTGAGAAGGTATCGGGGTTCATCGAAGTGCCTCCAGGAATCGATGGAGGAACGCGGATCCCGGTAACCGTAGTCCGCGGAGCAGCGCCTGGGCCGGTGCTGGCGCTGATCGCTGGTACCCATGGGTATGAGTATCCACCTATTACTGCGCTGCAACGAGTTCGTAACCGGATCGATCCTGCGGAGCTGAATGGCTCTGTGATCCTGGTGCACGTGGCTAACGTGCCATCATTTCTGGGACGCACCGTTTACTACAGTCCCGTGGACGGGAAGAACCTCAACCGTGTGTATCCCGGGAGATCCGACGGTACCGTGAGTGAACGGATCGCACACGCCATCACGACGGAGGTCATCGAGAGCGCTGATTACGTCGTCGACTTACATGGCGGTGATGGGAACGAGGCGCTGCGTCCCTACCTCTACATGCCCGTAACCGGGGACGCTGCCCTCGACTCAACCATTCACGGCATGGCGCTGGCCTTCGGGTTGGATCACATCGTGATCGATGAAGGCCGACCAGTCGACCCGCGGGAGTCCGTGTATACGGATCAGACTGCATTGACCCGTGGCATACCGGCGATGACCACCGAGACGGGCCAACTCGGCTCGAACGCGGAGTCCTGGATCGCCCTTGCCGAGAAGGGTGTCTGGAACCTGCTGCGACACCTAGGAATGGTAGCAGGAGACGCGGAAGTCGAAACGCGAGTAGTGTGGTTGACCGATTACCAGGTAGTGCGCAGCCCGGCAGCGGGGATGTTTCAGGCCCGCGTGAGGGACGGCTATGCGGTTTCGGAAGGTGGATTGCTCGGTGTATTGGTGGATTTCTTCGGCGACCCGATCAGTGAGATTCGAGCGCCGTTTTCAGGAGTGGTGAACTACGTGCTTGGCACTCCCCCGGTTAGCGAAGGCGAACCGCTCGCAATGGTGTCCCGGATAGCACATCGAGAGGAGCGTTAGGATCGATGGACATGTTCATCAATTGTGAGTGGGCCGATCGAGCGGAGAAGATCGAGGTGCGCGATCCGTTTGATGACACATTGATAGATACGGTGCCTGCGGCAGGGTCCGGTGATGTCGAGTCTGTTCTGGCGGCTTCGGTGACCGGCAGCCACGTGGCCCGCGCGATGACTCCATTTGAGAGATCCACTGTGTTGGGTCGGGTAGGCGACTTGGTGGAAGAGCGAAGCCATTATTTCGCACAGACCATAGCACGAGAGGGCTCGAAGACCATCCGCGAAGCACGGAAGGAGGTAGCCCGTTGCGTAAATACGCTGCGGAGTTCTGCCGAGGAGGCCAGGCACATCTGCGGTGAGACAATCCCATTCGACTCGTTTCCGGATGGCGAGCGCCGTCGAGGTTACTTCGAGCGCGTGCCGGTCGGCGTGGTGCTGGCGATAACTCCATTCAATGATCCGCTCAACCTGGTGGCGCACAAGCTGGGGCCGGCTATCGCAGGGGGGAACGCAGTGATTCTCAAACCGGCTACGGTCACTCCGCTCTCAGCGATCGAGTTGACTCGCACCTTTCTGGAAGCGGGGTTGCCACCCCAGGTGCTACAAACGATCACTGGTCATGGCTCGGTGATCGGTGATGCCCTCGTGACCGATGACCGAGTACGGATGATCTCATTCACCGGCGGCGTGGAGGCCGGCAAGCATATCGCGGTTCGCGCCGGCATCAAGAAGCTTGCGATGGAACTGGGATCGAACTCGCCGGTGATCGTGTGGCACGATGCCGATCTAGATTGGGCGGTTGAAAGATGTGTATCAGGCTCGTTCTGGGCGGCAGGTCAGAACTGTATCGGGGTGCAGCGAATATACGTTCAGCAGGACGTCTATCGGGAATTCCGCGACGCCTTCGTAGATCGGACGGCGTCCTACAGGATCGGTGACAAACTCGACGAGGCGACCGACATGGGGCCGATGATCACTGAGCGAGAGGCCGCTCGGGTGGAACGCTGGATCGGTGACGCTGTCGCGAGGGGGGGTAGAGTGCTGATAGGAGGGAGTCGTAGCGGCACCTTGGTTCAACCTACCGTACTGGAGCGTGTTCCACCGGATGTTGCCGTTCACTGTGAAGAGGTTTTCGGCCCGACGGTGAATCTCTATCCCACATCAGATGCCGAACAGGCGGTTGCGCAGGCCAACAGTCTTGACTTCGGCCTGCATGCCGCGGTGTTCACCCGCGATGTGGATACTGCTTTCAAGATCGCGGAAGGCTTGGAGTGTGGTGGCGTGATGATCAACGACAGCACTGACTACCGATTGGATACGATGCCGTTCGGTGGAGTCAAGAACTCGGGGTTGGGGCGTGAAGGCGTCAAATACGCGATAGAAGAGATGACTGAGGCAAAAGTGGTGTGCTGGTTGACACGGTAGGAACTCAATCACTGCACGGGAGACGATTATGAGCACGA
>Ga0209536_100008066_pt1 | contig 15868 bp, 19 predicted proteins | sample DeeMarSeWOR28_12_FD_187461 | JGI IMG/M metagenome (GOLD analysis project Ga0209536, IMG submission 187461) | Marine sediment microbial communities from White Oak River estuary, North Carolina - WOR-2-8_12 (SPAdes) (version 2) | ecosystem: Environmental > Aquatic > Marine > Intertidal zone >...
TACTCGGTTTATTGCTTGCCATGGCTGCCGCCATCTTTACAGGCAGGCAGGCCGGTCAATGGGCCGGGATGCAAGCCGGTCTGTGGGCAGGGATGGGAGCCGGGTTTGCAGTTGGCTTTTTGGCTGCCTTGTTGGTGCGCTCAGTGTGGGGAAGATTGGTGTCGTTAATATAAAGCTTTGGTAATATGCACGTGATAGTCGCCTTCGCGCATTTTCCCTGGAAAGGACAGCACCCTTGAAGCGAAGCGGAGAGGCCCGGTGATTGCCACCTTTATTTCACCAATACCCATGAACCGGCGCTTACCAGATAGGGCGGATTTACAGCCTTGTTATTAATTTGCTGGTCTACTTTTAATAAGATTAAGTAATTTTCTGTACTCTTTTTCAACGCGGGAAAGTTTAATTTGCCCGAACTAAGATTTATAGAGTTGCCCAGTAACAATTATGTACACGTTGAAGTTGGAACTTATGATGTTTTTGTGCCCCAAGAACTTCAAAGCTCTTATCTAGAATTATTGCCAGCAAGCTTATTCGGAGAGTGATTATGAGCAAGGAAACATTTATCGAAAGAGTAAAGAAGCAATTTAGTTTTCTCGAATCTGAATATAGCTTCAAGATAATCTTTTCCAGCAACTCCGATGTTAGACCACAAACAGATGGTATAGTGAAATATGCTTCGGACACTACAATGGTATTGATCGATAGTGAAACTGGCCAGGCGGCAATACGATTTGTTCGCCTCCATGATAATGAAAATTACTATATTGATCCTGTATCTATCCATGAGTATTTGAACACCAGTATAGTGGAAAAAAAACTTTTGCTTTCTAAGAATCCGAAAGATCAACCAGCCGCAATGAATTTGTTTAATCAGAAATTTTTGCTAAATCAACCTGGCTGGAAAAGTAGAGGAGAGGATGTTCTTGAAGATTTGGAAAAGCGGCTGAAAAATTATGCAAACTGGCTAAAAGAGCATGCCAATCTTTGCCTGAAAGGGGATTTCTCACGTTGGCCAGAGTTTTATGAGTATAAAACCCACCGGTTATCAGCAGATGAACTCCGGATGGGCGGGAAGGAGACAATTTTAACTGTTATAAGCGATGATAACGGATCCCTAAAAGCAATTGAACTTCCAGTTTTTCACCAGGAAATGGAGCACCTGGAAAAATTGAAGAAGGAAATACAAGGGTAAGTGGATGGACAATGCACAAGATCAAACCTTTGTCGAAAGAGTAAAAAAAGGATTTTCCAAATGAACGATTTTATATCATTGAATTGTTGTGATTTTTGTTGTCCTAGCAATATTCTTAATTTTCCAAACTCACTGGTGCGCCTACCAGCTAGCCGAATGCACCCGCGAGAAAATGATTCGTAACCTTACTCGTGACGTACTCGGTTTATTGCTTGCCATGTCTGCTGCCATTTACGCAGGCGGGATGGCAGGTCAATGGGCCGGGATGCAAGCCGGTCTGTGGGCAGGGCTGGGGGCCGGGTTTGCAGTTGGCTTTTTGGCGGCCTTGTTGGTGCGCTCCGTGTTGGGAAGATTGATGCCGCTAGCGTAAGGATTTGGGGGGCACGTCAATTCAATGCTTTTTGCAATGAAATGTCCAGAATAGGGTAATGGAATATCAGGAATAGGGTGAATAGAATTTGGAATCTATCTAGCTGTCCGCCGTAACGCAAAATTCAAAAGGGATTTGACGCGTTGAATCCGGTATAGTAAGGGATTATCTTTTTAGGAATCTAATTAAAACATGAGAAATCGTCAATTACCTGAATCAATAATCTTAGGATAAAATTCTTTTGCTTGGGGATCAATTTGCACATGTACCTGATTCTTTTGACCCAGACCAATGTCCGCTTCACTACTTAGGTGCGTAAAACGAAATCCAACCAAATACGTCCCCGCTTCGTATCGATGCAGGCTCAATTCAAGATCAGCGTATTGTTGCATCAATGCTCTCGTCCATATTCAAATTAAAAGCTATCATTCTGCCATTTTGGTGGTGCCTTTTGGTTTGTAAATGATTATTTAGATTGGGTTGTTAACAATAGCTTCAGATGATGATTGTTTCCTTTTCTAGCCTGCTATAATGTTGCTAACTTACTCTTATAAGGAGATGCTCATGAGGAATCGATTAGTATTCGCATTTGTAATCTTATTGTTAGCTTCCATGGCGTGCAGCCTATTTGGCGGCGGGAGTGCTGGCTCAGAAGGAGGCGCACCTTCTGCAGGAGGTGGGGAGCCGCAACAGGATGCGCCCGCTCCAAGTGGCTCAGGGAAATACGAAACCGTGTTCCCGATGCCGCCCGAAGTGGAGAATTTCATGGATTTGGGCGATGATGCGATTAATTACCAGACATCCATGAAGCTGGACGATGTGGTTGCTTTCTATCGTGGCGAATTCGAGAGTGCTGGTTATGACGAGCGCGATATTACAACTGTCATCAATGAAGATACCTTCAGCATCGTTTGGGACGGTCACCCAAGTGGAAAGGCTATCGTTGTCCAGGGTGTTGACCTGGGCAATGGAACGACGAATGTAAACGTCCGCTTTGAAGATGTGTAAGAAAAGCTCGTGACCCAAAAGCGCCCCGCTGAATTCCAAGCGGGGCGCTTTTGGGTTTCGTGAAATTGCTAATTTGCGCTGGTTTTCTCATGGATGCCGGTGAGTGCGTTCCACAGCGCTTCTGCCATCTGCGCGCAGGCGGCTTCGGATATAGCCTGTTCTTCTGGCGAAAGCTTATCTAGCGCAGACAAGATTTTCTCCGATTCGTGCCAGTTTGCAGAATGGATTTCGAAATATGGTTCCACTTCAGCGGGCAGCGAATAATGTGTTTTCAGCCCATCTAGTTTGGACTTGGCAGTGGCGGGTTGTTGCGCTTCGAAGGCGTACATTGCTCCCAGAGTGCTGATTGGTGAAGCGAACAGGGATTCAGACCCTTTGATCAAATCTTGCGTTTGTGCAATATGGGGTGTGCTGACATGTGTCTCAAGCGCTTCAGCAAATTGCTCCCAGAGTTCAGCATGTTCACGTTCCTCTTCCGCGGTTTCGAGGTCGTTGAGCGTTATCCAGCCATTTTCCAAGTTATTGATGAACGCGCCATATTCTGAAGCATAAACCTTGAGCGCTTCAATGGGCAATGTGCCGGCGCTCCAGGCTTGATAGAAGGGGTGCTTGAGCAGGTCCCATACTTCAAGAATGCTATCAAGTCTTTGTTTGATGTTCATAAGTTATCTCCTCAACACTAAAATTGGATAGATGTTGTCCGATTTTATCATAGGAGCATCAAACCGGCATAGATGAAACTACATACTCTCTAAACCACAAAGCCACAAAATTCCAAAATCTATGCATTACAATCTGCGCATGCCAAAGGTAAAGTTATTCTTGCGATATTGGTGGCCAGCTATCCTTATGATGGCAGCTATTTTTTCTTTTTCATCTATTCCTTCGACGGAGATGCCAAATTTTGGTTTGGTGGATTTTCTCGTCAAAAAGGGAGGCCATGCGCTCGGGTACGGACTATTGGCCCTGGCTTACCTGCGCGGGTTGATGGGCGAAAGAAGCGAAATCCTTTCCCATCAACTCTTTATCGCCTGGGTTCTGGCAACCCTGTATTCAGCCACCGATGAATTTCACCAATCTTTTGTCCCCGGGCGTCATCCTGCTATAACAGATGTGATGATCGATTCCTTTGGTGCAGCGGTGGCCCTTATCTTGACGGGCAAGTACTACAAACAAAAATGACCAGCTTCAAAACTGGTCACTGACAACTGATAATTGATTATTGTCATTACTCAAACTCAATCTCGATTTCCTCATCCACATCCCAGTCTTCCATGCGTTCGATCTCAATGTCTGAAAAGAGACTTTCCTGCCTGGCCGCAACCCGGTAGCGCTTGACCAGTTCGAGCAAGGCCAGGAAGGTCACCACAACTTCGATGCGGGTTGGTTCTTCTCCTAGCAATTCCTTGAAACGCGCGTGTTCGGTGGCCCCCAGCTTTTTCGAGATCAGATCAATCTTTTCACGGATAGTTACCTTAGGGGCAGTGATGACGGTTCCAAGTGCCTGCTTCTCAACTTCTTTGGCATACACCTCCTTGGCTGCTTCGATTAAATCAGTGATGGTAATGTCCGTGAGATCGAGTTTGCCCTCGATTTTCGGCGGCGGCGCAAGACGAAGGTATGTCCGCAGGTTTTGGACTTCACGTTCGTGCAGCAGGTTGGCGATTTCCTTGAAGCGTTTATATAGCTTCAACTGCTCAACCAGCAAAGCGCCAACGTCTTCTTCGCCAGGCTCACGCACAGGTGGGCGCGGCAGTAACGCTTCGGATTTGATTTGTATCAGCTTGGCGGCAATTACCAAAAACGCCGAAATCTCTTCGGCAAGCGTTTCTTCTAGATGGTGCAGGTATTCCAGGTACTGCTCCGTAACCGCGGCAAGTGAAACGGCCGTAATGTCCAGCTCGGCGCGCTCGATCAGGTCGAGCAGCAGGTCAAGCGGACCTTCATAAACGGCCGTCTGCACGGTGTAGTTGCCGGTTTGCGATCCCAGGATGCTTGCCATAACGGGCAGATTATACACTGAGATTAGACTATAATTCGGATATGTCTGACCCAAAACTGACCCATCTCGACGAGCAGGGACGCGCACGCATGGTAGACGTGGGTGCCAAGCCGGATACCGAGCGGATCGCGATTGCGAAGGGCGAAGTCCACATGAAGCCTGAAACGCTGGAGTTGATCAGTGCTGGGCAAATCAAGAAGGGCGATGTGTTGACCATTGCCCAGGTTGCCGGAATCAGCGCATCAAAACGGACCTCGGAACTGATACCGTTATGTCATCCCTTGCCGCTCACCAAAGTGGACGTGGATCTCGTTCTCGACGAAGCCCTTCCTGGTGTGATCATCACCGCCACCGCCAAAACCATCGGCAAGACCGGCGTGGAAATGGAAGCGCTGACCGCTGTCTCTGTTGCCGCGTTGACAGTCTATGATATGGCCAAAGCCGCAGAGAAGACCATGCGCATTCAGAACATTCGATTGGCAGAAAAGCATGGTGGCCAATCTGGAGATGTAATAAACGAATAGCTACATGTTGTTATTGCGAGGAAGCCTTGAGCGGAGTGCAGCGAAGTCGAAGGGCTAAAGAGGCAATCTCAACATTTCTTGGAGCATGATGAACCGCATTAAAGTTTTATTCTTTGCCACCCTGCGCGACCGCGCCGGGATAAAATCCACTGAATTGGAAATCCCTGCCGAAATGACCGTCCAGGGTTTGAAAGATTTACTGGTAGAGAGCTACCCGGGTTTGCAAGCCACAATGGACGTTGTAGTGGTCTCTGTCAACCGGGAATTTGCTTTTGATGAAAGCATCGTTCCAGAAAACGCGGAAGTTGCGATGTTCCCGCCCGTGAGTGGGGGATAATGGATTATCCAACCATCTGCTCCATCACCGATTCCAAAATCGACCTGAACGAACTGCTGGCACAGATCACACGTACCAGCACAGGGGCAGCCGCTATCTTCACCGGCATGGTGCGCGGTAAAACCAAACGCGGCGATGCTCACGAGACCGCTTATCTTGAGTACGAAGCCTATGTCCCGATGGCGGAGGCCAAGATGAAACAGGTCGCTGACGAGATTCGCGAGAAATGGCCGACCGTGGAAGGCATCGTCATTGTTCAACGCATCGGGAAACTGTACCCCAAAACCCCGACCGTTTTGATTGCCTGCACTGCCGCCCATCGCGACACGGGTGTGTTCGAGGCAGCGCGCTATGGTATTGACCGCTTGAAGGAAATCGTCCCGGTTTGGAAGAAAGAAGTCGGCCCGGATGGTGAGGAATGGGTCGAAGGAGATTATCGCCCAAAGCCTGGGGAGTAAAATGGGGAAGCGATAGCTATGAAGGAAAAAAATACATTTGTAATGCTCTTGTCAAATCGAATATTGTGGGGTTTCCTGGCAGGATTTGTAAGTTGGCTAATATTAGCTTTGTTGTTACAGATGCCTCTTGGATATTCTCCTGCAATTAGCGTCATCATTTCTATGTTGACTTCACGATTATATGGGCCGAAACGCTTGGCTGGGTTGAGTGCAGGTATTGGAACATTGGCTGGGATTGTTTTTGGTATACAATTTGTTTTTCATGAATTTCCCCCAACTGATATAGGGGCAATTATTATTTCTCCGATTTTGGTTGGCTTAATAAGCATTCTTATAAGTCTAATGTTTGCATTCTACGGCCTTGTTTTGGGAACCATCGCCAAGTTATACAATAAGGGAGCAATTTTATAGTGACTTATAGTGGAAGCAGGCTTGAGCGGGGCTTGAAGCATATAGTTGTCCAATCAAGGCGTGACGAGTTGGCCTATGCGGGGTTTTTTAGGTATAGGCCGACTTCTGGTTTTTTTTATCTATATTGATTGCGAGGAGGTAGCATGCAGGAACGGGTTGTCATTACAGGAATGGGAACTGTCAATCCTCTTGGCCTGAATGTTTCTGGATCCTGGGAAAACGCGATAAACGGAGTTTCTGGCGTACGGCCGATCACGTTGTTCGATCCGGCTGATTTACAGGTGAAGATTGCTTGTGAAGTGAAGGATTTCGTGCCGGAAGATTTCATGGACGCCAGGGAAGCGCGCCGGCGTGACCGCTTTGAGCAGTTTTCTACGGCGGCGGCGAAAGAAGCCCTGGAAAATTCTGGCCTGGAGATTACGGAGGCCAACTCAGCGCGTATCGGCGCGATAATCTCTTCGGCAATTGGTGGATTAAAGTCTTTGCAAGATGCAATTCTTACAAACCATACCGAAGGTCCGCGGCGTGTCAGTCCGTTTTTGATCCCAATGTTGATGGCAAATGGGGCGGCTGGATTGGCGGCTATCGACCATGGAATCAAGGGCCCCTGCTTTTCAGTGGCCTCGGCCTGCGCTTCGGGCGCGGACGGGATCGGTATGGCCTGGATGATGTTGAAGACCGGTGCGTTGGATGCCTGCCTGACGGGGGCCACAGAAGCGACAATAACCCCAGTAGGTGTGGCCGCGTTTGATCGGGTGGGCGCAACGTCGCGCCGCGATGATCCTTCAATGACACCGCAGCCCTTCGATAAAAACCGTGATGGATTGGTGATGGGTGAAGGTGCAGGGGTGTTGGTGTTGGAACGGGAATCACATGCAAGAGCGCGTGGTGCGGAAATCCTGGCTGAGCTTGCAGGGTATGGTTCGACCGCGGATGCCTTCCACGTTACTGCGCCGCATGAAGATGGGACCGGTGGGGCGGCTGCTATTCGCCAGGCGCTGGTTACCGCAGAAGCCAACCCGGAAGATGTTGGATATATATCTGCGCACGGCACTGCGACTACGCTGAATGATGTGTCTGAAACCAAAGCTGTTAAGGCTGCCTTTGGCGACCTGGCATACAATATCCCGATTTCTTCAACCAAATCCATGACCGGGCACATGATGGGTGCAACGGGAGCGCTGGAGGCTATCTTCTGTGTGCAAGCCATCCGGGAAGGAATTCTGCCGCCAACCATCCATTACGAAACCCCTGACCCCGAATGTGACCTGGACTACATCCCCAACAAAGCCCGTGAGCAGAAGATCGACCTTGCCATTAGCAATGCCTTTGGGTTTGGCGGTCACAATGCAGTTCTGGCGATGAAACGCTACTCGTAAAAAAGTATCCAAAAAACTTGTACAATGCGAAAATGCGTGCTATAATCCGCCTTCGCGTTACAAATAATTCGATACCCATTGAGTAAGGAAGAACGAAATGACAGACCAGATTTTACAGGCCCTGGAGGCCCCGGTTAATGAAAATATCCCACAACTTCGTTCAGGCGATATTGTGAGTGTACACGTAAAAATCAAAGAAGGCGACCGCGAACGTATCCAGGAATTCAAAGGCACCGTCATCCGTCTGCGCAATAGTGGGAACAATGCCAATTTCACCGTCCGCCGCATTGCCAGCAACGGCATCGGCGTGGAGCGCACATTCCTGATGCGTTCCCCGCGCATTGACAAGGTGAAGGTAGAACGTCACTCCAAAGTTCGCCGCGCGCAACTATACTTCATGCGTGAGCGCACCGGCAAATCCGCCCGCCTCAAACAAAAATTCGACTGAGTTTGCTCAGATCCAAATATTTAGACCCTAAAGGTTTATAAAACCTTTAGGGTCTCTTGTTTCAGGAGAATGTGCCATGCAACCAATCATCGGAATTACCACGTACCAGGATAAAAACCCCAGCGGATTACCGTTTGTGATGATCTTCCAGGCTTATATTGATGCAATAATGCAGGCAGGCGGTGTGCCGGTCTTGATTCCCTCCATGCTGGCTGAAGGCGGTTGGAAAACCCTGTATGAAAGACTAGATGGCGTCCTCCTGGCCGGTGGCGGGGACATTGCCCTGAAGCATTTCGAAGGGGACGAACATCCGCGCATCGATGGCGTGGACCCGCTGCGTGATTCCGTTGAATTGAGTTTGTTCCGTGCTGCGGTCGAAGATGGCAAACCCTTCTTCGGCATTTGTCGCGGTATTCAACTTGTCAACGTTGGCCTGGGTGGAACGCTGTACACGCACATTCCTGATCAGCATCCCAATGCGATTGACCATACTTATCCCGGCAATATGCGCAAAGTACTGGTACATGACGTCAAAATGGAAGAGGGTACGCGAACAGCGGTGATTCTCGGTGAGCCAATTTTGCAGGTTAACAGCCTGCATCATCAGGGATTGAAAGATGTTGCGCCTGAATTACGAATTGCAGGTTACGCCCCTGATGGATTGGTTGAAGCCGTGGAATTACCCGATCATCCCTTTGGGCTGGCCGTGCAATGGCATCCCGAATGGCTGACCGACCAGCAGCCAACACGCAATCTGTTCAAGGCTTTTGTGGATGCGGCAGGAGGGGTCTAGGTAAATAGGAGACGGTTACTTTTTACGCATTCGACTGTCACCTAATGAACGGGCTATCTCTATAACTTTACGATTTTCATCTTTCCTCTTATCATTCCCCGCATGTATCAGGGCAACCAACCTTTAGGTGTTTTCGACTCGGGCGTAGGCGGACTTTCAGTGCTGCGCGCGATACGGCAGATAATGCCCGAGGAGCCAGTCATCTATTTTGCTGACCAGGGCCACGTCCCATATGGACCGCGCTTGCTGGAGCAGGTGCGTAATTTTTCCGAGGCGATCACACGTTTCCTTCTGGCTCAAAACGCCAAGCTGATCGTAGTGGCCTGCAACACGGCTTCAGCGGCGGCTCTGCATTCCCTGCGGGATAAGTTCCCGGATGTTTCGTTTGTGGGGATGGAGCCAGCGGTCAAACCTGCAGCAGAGCACACCCAGAGCGGTCTGGTGGGTGTGCTGGCAACCCCGGCCACCTTCCAGGGCGAATTATATGCGTCGGTGGTGGAGCGCTTTGCGAACGGTGTGCAGGTTTTGCAGGATACCTGTTCCGGGTTAGTAGCCCAGATCGAAAGCGGGGATTTGGATGGAGACGAGACTCGCGCAATTTTGGAAGTAGCCCTGCGCCCCATGCTGAACCGTGGAATAGATACCGTTGTATTGGGCTGTACCCACTATCCGTTTGTGATCCCTTCGATTGAGCAGATCGTAGGAGAATCGGTGCGGGTGATCGATCCAGCTCCAGCAGTGGCGAAGCAGGCCAAACGTCTGTTGGATGCGAACGGGATGAAAAATCCGAAGGGAGAGCAGGCACAAGTCCGATTTTATACTTCTGGAGATACCAACTCATTTGCATCCATGTTGCCTGTGTTGTTAGGCGAAACCGGACTGGTTGAGCAGGTTAAATGGTTGGACGATCATCGTGTGGAACTCAGCTAGCTGTGGGTTTCGGACTTGCAAACCGAACCTGATTTTTGTATAGTTAGACCAGGATGAACACTCCTGTCTACCTGAACCTATCTGTTGAAGAATTGCAAGAACGAGCCAGACTTGCGCATGCGCGCATGGAAACGTGTGACCTGTGCGCGCGGTGTTGCGATGTCAACCGGTTAGAAGGGAAATTAGGGGTTTGCAAGACCGGCGCGCAGGCCAGGGTCAGCAGCTATGGGCCGCACCTGGGTGAGGAAGATCCCCTGCGCGGTTGGAAAGGTTCTGGCACGATTTTCTTCGCGCGCTGCAACCTGCGTTGTCAATTCTGCCAGAATTACGATATCAGCCAGACGGATGCCGGTATGGAAGTCACAGCAAAAGAACTGGCAGTTATTATGCTCGAACTCCAGGCCAGTGGATGCCACAACATCAATTTTGTTTCGCCCAGTCATGTGGTTCCGCAAATCCTGGCTGCACTGCCAATTGCCGTGCAGGCTGGCCTGCGTATTCCATTGGTCTACAACACAGGCGGATATGACTCGTTGGAGACTCTGCGAATCCTGGATGGTATAGTTGATATATACATGCCAGACATGAAATATTCAAATGCGGGATATGCCAAGAAATACTCGCGCGCGCAGGATTACCCAAAAGTGAATCGTGCGGCTGTTAAGGAGATGCATCGTCAGGTGGGGGACTTGCAAACCGATGAACGCGGTCTCGCCACCCGCGGCCTGCTCGTGCGACATCTGGTCTTACCGCGCAACCTGGCTGGGACGAAACAAATTGTGGCATTTTTGGCTGATGAGATTTCAAAAGGCACATATCTCAATCTGATGGCTCAATATCACCCTGCTTACAATGCCAGCCGTTACCCGGAGCTAAACCGAAGCATCACTGCCAACGAATACAGTGCGGCGGTTGGGATGGCGAAAGAGGCAGGACTGACGAACCTGGATGAACGAAAATCATTCTTGTTTGCGATTTAGTGCCTTCTAACTTCCGATCTTCTTCACTTTCCACTTTTTATCTAAATAATGTAGTTCAAACTCCACCTTTGGATTTTCAGGGTTTTCAAAATTGACGTTCACAACTCCATAGTTAAACTTGCCCTTCACAAAGTGGACCTTGTAATTTTTCCACAGTTTGTTTGGCAGCCATCTCAAAGTTAGCAGCCAGGCCAGCCAATTGGATTCTTGTTCGAAGGGCGATGCGCAGAATTCCCACAAGAGAATATTTTTTCCGCTGCGGCCTTTGATGTCTACCGAAATGGCATGGCCTGAATGCAGGTCTCCGGTTAGCAGGTAGACGCCTTCAATTTCGTGTTCACTCAGGTAGTGCAGCAGGCGGTTGCGCTCTCGTGGATAGCCGGACCAGCGATCAAGGGAATAATCGCCAAGCAGGAAGTGTAAAAAAGCCGAAGAAGTGACCACGAATTTGATCGGGTACTCATCATTTACATCTCTTAACCACGATTTGAGTTTGAGCCATTGTTCATTGCCAAGCACTTCTCCCTTGCCATGCCCACGCATACGCATAGAGCGTGTGTCCATTACGAAGAAGGCCGCGCCACCGTAAGTGTAAGTGTAAGCGAATGAGAAAGGTTTCCCCGGTTCTAATTGCACCTGGTTGTTCTTCACCGTACTGGGTATCAACAGTTCCGGGCCATGCATGCCTTGATGTTCCCAATAGGTTTGTAGAGCCACGCGTAAACGCTCGAGAGTCAGCGATCTCTCTACAAGAGGGCGTCCCAAGAGCCAGCGTCTTAGGCGTATATGCCAGGGAATGATGGCTTCTATCCGATTGGAGTCTTTCCAGTGCCAGTCATTGTCCACTTCGTGGTCGTCCTGTGTCATGAGGACAGGAATGTTCTTCAACACTTCACGCATGTGTTTATTCGACCAGGCGAAACGATACACTTCGTTGTAATCTTCTTTATCCAGCGCAATGTGGTCTTTTAAACCATTGTGTTTCCACAGGTCGGCGTAGATCTGGTCGCCTACCATGAGCAGGAAGGATGCCCTCCCGTGCATGCGTGAAATTCGCTGGAATGTCAGCCCGGGATCAGGCTCAAGTGGCAGGAAGCAAGAGCCGAAGGCAAAGCTGAAGTTTTTGAGCTGCCTGGGAACGGGAGCAGTTTTGAAGCGTCCGAAAGATGCGGCGGGTGGCCCCTCGTTCGAAAGGGTCAGCGCGTAGCGATACCAGGTGTCGGGTTGCAAATCCTTGATTTCCACTACTCCCGCAAATCCGGTTTTCCTATCCACCCTAGCTTTGCCAGCTTGCTTTACCTGCCCACTGTCAAACAACCAGGCATACAGAATAGCTGCACCGGAAGCGCGCCCCCAGATTTTGACGCTGTCATGTGAAAGGTCGCCTACGAGCGGGCCGAGTATAAGCTCTGTTGTGTTCATAACTCTCCCTAGATGATTTGGACTCCCATACTTTGCATATCTTCAAAAAGACGAATTGGTTCCGCCAGATGTCCCATCATGTGAACTCCAGATCGATGGGCGACCCCATCCATGTATTGCATCAGATAAGCGACGACCGGAATAGCCGTCAACTCGTAGCCGTCGGCATGCTCGATTCTCGCCTGGATCTGAACCTGCTTGCCGTCTTTCAGGCCTGTCGCTTCCACCTTGAGCGATACCACGTAAGGCGGCGGCGACTGCTGCATGCCCCACCACATCAGCTTTCCCAGCGGGGTCAGGCCGCGTTTGGGCGCTATCTTCAGCCCGAGCATAACGATGGGTGTGATGAGCAAGTCTGTCAACCAGTTCGAGCCGGAGATATAGAAGCCGGTCTCTTTCAAGGAAGGGTACATTTCTGGAAGGTCACGAAGTTCTTCAAAGAACATCGAATAGCAGGTGCGTTCGCCGATCTCTGCCCCAAAATCGAATTTGCGCATATCCCATTTTTTCGGACCTGTCCACGAGCCATTTTTGTAAATCTGGGATTCGTAATCGATGAAGCCTTCCATCAGTTCGTCCACGGCTTCGGAATAAGGCAGGGATTTGCCCATGTTCAGGTAGCCAGCCGTAAGTGCGCTGTGGATTTCGTCCAATTGATTGGCGGTGTAGCGCACCATAGCTGAAGGCAGCCCTGGATGATAACCAGCTTCAGTCACAAAGCACAGTCCGGCATCTTTGATTTCGGGAGCAAGTTCGTTTAGGACGGTGAGTTTTTTGCTGGAGTATTGTACATCCAGATAGTCCACTTTGGCATCCAGCGCAGCGCGAATAACTATCTCGGCGTGTTGGGTTGTCGGTGCGGCGACCAGGATCATGTCCACGTTTTGAAGCGCGGCATGCAGAGAGTCTGAATTCGCAGCATCCACGCGAGCCATCGAAATGCGTTCGTTGTTCAATTCGTCCGCAAAGGCCTGGGCTTTCTCTAGATTGCGCCCAGCCAGGATGATCTTCGCCTGAGATCGCGCCAGCAGATGTTTTGCCAGCAACTTGCCAGTGTAGCCATAGCCCCCAAGGATCAGGAAGGTGGTCATCGTTTATCCTTTCAACGAAAACGGAGCCAGTCTGCTTTTCTTAAAGTATAGTGGGAGTTTGGAAGGTGTCAAGAAAAAAATGCTCCGGTGAAACTGGTTGTTTTCTAACACCCAGGGTTGCCAGCCAGTTCTGGACAATAATTACTTGACGATGACAAGCTTATGCTCGATCAAAAACCAATCCAGTATAATTCGAGCCATCTCCACTTACCCTTTTGGGTGTTTTATGCGAAACCGCCAACTGACACACTCTGAATTGTGGACTACCCTGATCTTGTTTCTGGCTCTCCTTTTTGGAGGGTTGGTACGCTTTACCCCCGCAGTGTTCTCGGATTTCCCGATTAACGATGGCGGTATGTTCTATGTGATGATCGAAGAATTACAGGAAAATCACTACCTTCTTCCAAAAACTACCGACTACAATGGCTTACAAGTACCGTTTGCGTACCCGCCTCTGGGATTTTATTTGGGCGGTTTTGTTGCTGATTTCTTCCATGTAGATATTTTCGATATATTGCTCTGGTTCCCTGCTGTAATTTGTACATTTTCAATCTTTGCCTTTTTCTTGATGGCGCGGAATATGCTTAATTCTGCTCTTCAAGGTGCATTGGCGGCGCTCATCTTTGCCCTCATGCCTCGCAGCATCTCCTGGTTCCTGATGGGGGGTGGGTTGACACGCTCTCTCGGACAACTGTTTCTCCTGTTAACAGTCAACAGCGTATTTATGGTTCTGGCACGCGATTCTCGTCGTTATTTATGGCCATCCATGCTTTTTGGCGGTTTAGCTTGCCTGAGCCATCCTGAAACTGTCCTGCACACAGTTGCAGCTTGTCTGTTATTGGTAATTTTCTATGTACGTTCTGTCAAAAAGGTGCTGGATGCCTGTAAGATTGCGCTGGGGGTCTTGCTAATTTCATCTCCATGGTGGATAACCATCTTACTACGCCACGGAGGTGATCCCTTTTTAGCCGCTTCGCAGACCGGATTCCACGACCCATACTTCTGGATTGATCTCGTGCTGCTAGATTTTGTTGAGGAAAAGTTTGTTACCTTGTTAACTGTACTTGGCCTGATTGGGTTGGGTGTTCAGCTTATTCGGAAACGCTATTTTTTACCCATCTGGTTGGTTATCCCTTTTTTTGTTGACCCTCGGAGCGCCTCGTCTATTGCTATCGTGCCGCTGGCTTTGATGGCTGCTATTTCACTATCCGATGTGATTTTGCCGGGGCTGTTGGCGATCGAACGGGGTAGTTATCCAACGGCTGATATTTCTACTGCCTGGGCAGATGATGGGATGAGAAGCAGGGCTGTCCGCATTGTGCTTGGTTATGTGGCAATCATGGCCTTGATTGGATCTTACGGTTACGCGCTCAGCTTGTCCAGCTACCGCCTCAGTCCCAACGACCGTGTGGCTATGCACTGGGTTAGACAAAACATATCACCGGGTGCACGTTTTTTGCTTATTACCGGCAAGAAGGAGCCTCTTGGCGATCCCACCCAAGAATGGTTCCCTGTTCTAAGCGGCAGACAAAGTCTGACTACTATCCAGGGATTGGAATGGCTGGGCGGTAATGCTTTTGCTCAACGCTATGAAGAATTGCCCAAACTGCAAGCCTGTACCAATCACGATGTAAATTGCTTGTCAACCTGGGCTGAAAAAAACAATCTGTTATACGATTATGTTTTTATAGAACGCACAACCCTGATTCCTTCTTATGGGCTGGAAGAATACCCTGAACTCCCTGCTGTTTTGATAAATTCCATGCTTGCTGCGCCCGATTACAAGTTGATCTATGAAACGGATGGAGTGCTAATCTTTGCCTATAAAAAAATCTAGCCTGTAGTGGAATATGCACGATTGCTTCGGGGGAAAGTAGATGTGATCGCGGTAAAATAAAATTATAATCATGAAAATTTCAACCAACCGGTTAACTTCCCACATTAGGCGCTTCTGGTATCTCCCCTTCATTACTGTGCTCTTGGTGTTTACTTCATTGACCTGGGTCAATTATCTTTTTGCTGAGAGTAATCCCGGGGGGAATGATTTTCTCGTACATTGGATTGGTACCCGTTCTTTCATTGAAAAGGGTCAGAGCCCTTACAGCGAAGAAACTGCCCTTGAGATCCAGATGATGGTCTACGGAAGAGCAGCCCGGCAAAATGAACACCACTTGCGGGTGGTTTATCCATTTTATTCAGAGATTATATTTGCACCATTTGCTCTGGTAAAAAACTACCCTCTTGCCAGAGGGCTTTGGATGTCGGTGCTTGAAATTGCTATTTTAATGATTGGCATCTTGTCAATCAAATTGGCAAGTTGGCGTATGAAACCATGGTTGCTTCCAATTTATCTGCTGTTTGCCCTGGGTTGGTATCATGGCGTGCGGGCCCTGGTTAACGGAAATGCTGTTGTTCTTGTAACTTTATTCATCATCGGGGCGTGTATTGCTATCCGGAAGAACCGGGATTTCCTGGGGGGCTTGCTGCTGGCTTTGGCGACCATCAAGCCACACCTGGTTGTCT
>Ga0209536_100008067_pt1 | contig 15865 bp, 16 predicted proteins | sample DeeMarSeWOR28_12_FD_187461 | JGI IMG/M metagenome (GOLD analysis project Ga0209536, IMG submission 187461) | Marine sediment microbial communities from White Oak River estuary, North Carolina - WOR-2-8_12 (SPAdes) (version 2) | ecosystem: Environmental > Aquatic > Marine > Intertidal zone >...
TGAGATTGGGGAATCCGCTAGGTGAGCCGACGATAAAAGCCATGCTGTACGACGCAAACGAACCAAACGACGGCCTCTTCCCAGCGAACTTGGTTGATTGGGTCAACATTGCCGCGCAGGACGACCTCGTCGCACGCGACCGCACGGTCGCAGACGACTTCCAGGAGATGATCCGTCGTAAACTACTGAGACGAATCAAGGATCACCGGCGCATATACTCGTTCTGGGTCGGCGCCCGCGGATCAAATCCACACAAGTCGTACGGCTATCTCAACCATCCCTCCGTGGCGAGAGTCCTGGCACGCTGGATGCGGTGAGTATGCTGCTTCTTACACGTCCAACGCAGCCATCGCCGCCGCAAACTTGTCTGGCCTGACGTAGAGAATGTAGCCGTAACCCCCTCTTCCGTCTGTCACTCCGGTTGAAGCGTAGACGTTCACGCCGGCTTCGTAGAGCCTCTCGTGAATGCTGGTAAGAGCACCCAGCGCATCGTCCCCTTGAACCAGGAGAGCGTGGTGTGGTCCGTCCAGCGTAAGTCCGGACTGCTTCGCTGCGTAGGTCAACTTGGGGGGATCCTCAGGGAAGATCGTCAATTGTGTTCGCATGGGGCCGACGGGCACACCGGTAAAAGCGAGCATGTTGACGCCCAGATCAGCAAGTTGCGCTAGCAGTTTGTACGCTTCTCCGGGCTGGTCAGTCACAGTCGCATAGAAATACTCCACGCCGCGGATTTGGAATGCCATGGCTTCCTCCAGGCTCAGCGTTCGTACCTGCAATCATACCCCCAGAGGCTCCGGTTTGCACTGGTGTCCTGGACCCTCCAGGGCCTTGCACGATGATGTCGGATCAGACGGGCAGCACCAGATCGTCCAGCGACTCCGGAGCATGGGTCAGACTGACATAACCGTCCTCGGTAATCAGAATGGTATCGGAATGGCGGTAACCACCTTTCCCATCGTCGTAGATCCCTGGCTCGACGCTGATCAGCATCTGCGGCTCTAGGAGGCGTGTCTCACCAATCGCCAAGAAGGGAGCTTCGTGGCCCGTGATACCTAGACCATGACCGGTTCGATGGATGATACCGTGCTCGTAGCCCGCGGCAGCGATTACTCTCCGCACCGCCTCATCGATCTCACCTAGGTGTTGCCCGGGCTTCAGTAGGTCGAATGCAGTGGCCCGAGCAGCGAACATGACGTCGAAAGCCTCGCGAGCGTACTCGGGTACTTCGCCAAGGAAGAAAGTCCGTTCCAGCTCCACCCCGTAGCCGTCGACCTGTGCCGATACGATGCTCACATGGGGGCCACCCCGTTCCATTGGCTGCCACAATTTCGGGATTCTGTGCGGATCGTGTGAGATGGTCGGCGGCCAGACCGCTCCCAGAGTCTTCGTGACGATGAAGTTTGCGTCCGGAATGTCCGTGAAGATCTTCTGTCTCATCACCGTGTTTACCGCGCTGAATATTTCTCCCTCAAGCATCCCTGGCTTGCAGAGTCCCAATACTGTCTCGTGACCCAGGTCCACAACGCTGCAGGCGTGCACTGTCCGCCCGATCTCGTATTCGGTCTTCACTACGCGCGCTTCATCGACAATGTCGGCGACGATGACATTCCCCGGCGTGTGGTTGGCTATTCCGATTGGCATCGCCTGCTCAATCCCTATGCGAGCATTCTTGCTGAACAGAGAACTGTAGACGTCATACCAATTGTCACCGGCTGGAGCGGGGAACTCGAAGTACGTGACGTAGTCCAACTGGCAGCGCGACCGTTCCAATACGTGCGACAATTCCAGCTTGGGCACCAACATAGTTGGGATTCCCGCTCTGGGAATGATGAGCAGAAAGGGGCGTTCGTGCACGTAGTTCGCGAAGTTGGTCAGGTAGTAGACGTTGACTGGGTCAAAGGCGACGTAGTAGTCCAGATCGGACTCCGCCATCAGCGCCATCACTCTCTCGAGGCGCGCCGCGAGTTCGACTTTGTCGGGTGGCAAGGTGATTGGATAGGGAACGTCGCTCATGGCTCATCTCCAAGTATCGTCGCGCTTGGGCTGACACGGATCAATCGGGCGGCTTCTACTCTACAACGCATTGCAGATGAAATGTACGCTGTAGTCAGCTGGCGGTGAGATCTGAAGGTGGTTCACGGGCGCCGCTATAGCCCACCCCATGGATCCAACGACAATCGTGTGGGCGCTACAGAGAGCCAGCGGTTCAATAATGCGGCGGCAGAGCTGCACAGACTAGTCACCTATGTGGAGTCGAGGGTCAGTAGCCCGGTATTACCTGGCTGGTCGACGCGGTTCGGCAATATCAGACGCAGTTCGGCCTCTTGCACGGTGTGGTGTGCGAAGTGAGGGGAAGTGTTGCCCGCGTGCCAAGCAGCGCCCCAGCTGAAAAGACTGGGGCCGGCCCTGTGGAGTGGTCGACCGCCTGCTGTGTGTTCTCAGCCAGGTGGGAATGCGTTAGGTGCTACTGCGCGCGACCTCTATCAGTTCCTCCACTGTTGACACTGCCCGCTGCGCCATGCGAAGGAACTCATCACCACCTTGGTACATACGCCGCAACTCGCTGCAGTGAACCGGCCCCCGTGATAGCCACCAGTTCCAATACTCGTTTGACATCAGTCGGGCGTGGCGCCTGATCTCGGTTCGGTCTTGGTGCAGCTTGCCAGCTGCGACACCGATCGCCAGCATGCCACCTGTGAGCATCCCGCAGAGGTCCCCCTGTCCCAACCCACCATTGAAAACCGTGGCTGCGTCGAGCCTTGCTTCTGGTTCTCCAAGATATCTCAGAGCCACTATGTAGCAGCATTCAGCGCAGCCGAATCCGTGGCCGGCATAGTTCTGTATGTCTCGTGCCATCGTGGAAGCATTGATTGTCAGCTGCTCTTGCGGCGTGAACTTGCTCCAGAAGCCAGGCTTGTCCTGCTTCCGGAGACCGTCGGACAGGCTGGAAAACGTGAGGCCTCCCACCAACAGCGGTGTAAGGGAACCCACGAACTCGCGTCTGGTTACTCCATCGAATTCGGTTTCTCCCATTGCTAGTCCCTCTGGCTTGTGTAGTCCGTATCCGGTAACGATTCTTGGAGCAGCTGTTCGCATCCTAAGTTGCCAGAGATGAGTGCTGTGGGGCAAGTGGCGGATGTCTGACCACATTAGGTGCCGACTCCTCACGGAGATCTCAGCTCGAAGGGGCCGGGCGAAACGTCGCAGCTTCAACCGACGTAGTACTGAAATGGGTGGTTGGTGCAACTCTGAGCCGGTCTGAAGCATCGAACGAAGTGGAGGGCTGAGCCATTTCTATCGACCAGTTGATACCGCGAGCATTGGCGGCGCGGCTGACCCCTGGCGCTACAGGGCAAATCGTGTGTTTCGGCCCATGGATACGCTGCCGAACCAAGCAGCAGCTTGTCATGCTGGTAGCCCTGATATCTGTTCTGGGTGTAGCATGTCTGATAATGCTCGAGGCAGTCGTGAGAGCCCGTTTGGGCGATTCGATCATTCAGGCACCCACCAGGATCTATGCCAGTCCCATCGTGCTCGAGCCCGGCGACGAAGCCCAGCGAGACCGGGTTGAGACACAACTAGAACGACTTGGATACCGGAGAGCCAGGCGCGGCCGGGTCAGAATCGGTGAATACTACCTCGGGTCGGGAACGTGGGTTGTGGGGCGCCGTGCCTTCCGACTGGGAGATAGACTGGACCCAGGCGGCGTGGTCACGATCGGGCTCGGCTATCGGGATCGAATCTCCAGTATCAGGGACGAGGACGGCAATCGTCTCCGCACGGTTTCGCTGGAACCTGAGCTCATTCGCAGTGCCTTCGGTCCGTCCCAAGAGGACCGCGTACCGGTTCCGTTAGGGCAAGTGCCCGATCACTTGGTGAACGCGGTCCTGTCGGTAGAGGACCAGCTTTTCTTCGATCACTGGGGCCTCCATCTCAAGCGAATTGCTGGAGCAGCAGTAGCCAACGTGCGTGCTCGCCGTGTCGTGCAAGGGGCGAGCACAATCACACAGCAGCTTGCCAAGAACCTGTATCTCTCAGCAAGGCGTTCGCCGATCCGCAAGCTGCGGGAAGCCGCAATGGCTTTGGTTATCGAGGCTCGCTACAGCAAGGAGGAGATTCTCGAAGCTTATCTGAATGAGATATACCTGGGGCAAGACGGTGCGCTGGCGATTCATGGCGTCGGACGAGCAGCCCAGTTCTATTTCGGCAAGGACGTGAGCCAACTTGACGTCAGTGAAGCAGCTCTGCTCGCGGGTATCATACGCGGCCCGAGTCTCTACTCTCCCTTCCGCAACCCCGAAGCTGCGAGGAACCGGCGCAACCTGGTCCTAGAACTGATGCTGAATAGGGAGGTCATCACGCAGAGCGAGTATCGCAGGGCACAGAGTTCGTCGCTGGGCCTGAGAGCGATGCCGCGGTTGGCATATGCAGGCAGATACTTCGCCGACCTGGTGATGGAAGAGCTCAGCGCCAGGTATGGGCGGGACATCCGAGAGCGTGGTTTCACCGTGTTCACGACTCTGGATATGCGGCTACAAGTCTTGGCTGAACGCGCTGTCCGGGATGAACTCGAGCGACTCGAGCGCTACTATCCCAGGCTGCGACGTGAAGAGTCGCCGCTGCAAGCGGCTCTCGTAGCGTTGGACCCAAGGTCAGGTGAGATAGTAGCCATGGTGGGCGGCCGCGACTACGGACAGTCACAATTCAATCGGGCGGCCAAGGCGTATCGCCAACCGGGGAGTTCATTCAAGCCAATCGTTGCGCTGGCAGCATTAACAGAGCGCACATTCACGCTCGCCTCGAGACTGGAAGACGAACCGCTCTCGGTCGAGACTCACGCTGGACTCTGGGAACCAGCCAATTACGATGGCAAGTTCCATGGTATGGTCACTGTGCGAGAGGCTCTGGAGCGGTCGCTCAATGTGCCGTTCGCCAGGCTCGGAATGGCTGTGGGATTTGAACGCATAGCGGCAACGGGCCACAAGCTCGGGATCGACAGTAGGCTGAGGCCGCTGCCGAGTTTGGCACTTGGCTCGTCTGAGGTCACGCCACTCGAATTGACGCGGGCATATGGAGTGTTTGCGGCAGAGGGCTTCCGATCCGAACTCCACTCCATGCTGGGCGTGTTCGATCGGGCCGGTGAGTTGGTGGATAGAGCCGAACTGGTTGGTGAGGAAGTGTACGCTCCGGAGGAGGTCTTCTTGGTGACCTCGGCTTTGATCGGTGCTGTGGAGCACGGGACGGGTCGAGGGCTGAGTTCCCTTGGCTACCGTGGCGCGGTGGCGGCCAAATCGGGCACCACCAACGACTTTCGTGATGCCTGGTTCATTGGATTCACACCTTCCTTGGTAGTGGGCGTTTGGGTGGGCTTCGACGACGGCAAGAGTGTGGGGCTTCCCGGGTCTAGAGCGGCTCTCCCAATCTTCGGGCGGTTCCTGGTCGACGCAATCGGACGGCACGGTGAGGACGACTTCTCAGTACCGCGAGGCCTGGAGATCGCTGATGTCGATCGGGAAACTGGGCTCCTAGGAGGGCCTGGATGTCGGGGTGAGCCAGAGGTGTTCCTCAGAGGCACAGCTCCCCAGGAGAGCTGTTCCCCATATTGGCGGCCTGCGCGCCGGTCGAGGATTGCCAATTCGCGGCTGTACGATCGGGTGGCACCACTGATCAGCGAGCTACGACGTCTCTTGCGGGGTGGGAACAACTGAACCACCCCGCATCGGCGACATCCTAGCAAACCGACTGAGATCGATTCGCCTTCGACCGAATTGAGTCGAGATCTGCAGAGCCACAATCCCGCCATCCTTCAGGAACTCGCAGCTTCCGGCCAGAACCGCTTTACCAAGAGAGAAACCGTCGTCTCCATCACTTCCTGAAGGATTCGACACTACGAAGTCGCTGTTGCCTGTGACACCTTGTAGGGCCTCTTGTCCCTGCAGTGTCAGAGCACGCTACGAGTCGGTGTGCGGAAGGTCGTGTCTCCCGCCACACCGTTCAGTGCAGCGTGTTCCCGTGCCGCCTCGATGTCAGGCCGCGACAAGTCGAGGCCGATGACGGGGGTCGGTTCTCGCTGAAACGGAAACTCTGTGACGGCTGGTTTCGTACTTGTTTCGTAGTGTGCCAGCAACGCACAACGGGAGTAGTCACATGGCCAACCTGCGTCAAGATCTCCGTTTCGCGATTCGCATGCTGTTCAAGAACCCAATGTTCACTGCAGCCGCGGTGCTCACATTGGCTCTGGGAATCGGCCTCAACGCGGCGGTGTTCAGCGCCGTCAACGCCCTGCTGTTCAGGCCCATTCCGGAGGTTCGCAACGACGCGGAGTTGGTACAGCTGTACCGGACCTGGCCTGGCGACATGATCTATGGGTCCAACTCCATTCCCCATTACCAGGACTTGCGGGATCGGGTGGACGCCTTTCGCGGTCAAGTGGCGGCCTGGACGTTCGTGCCAATGAGTCTCAGCGCGGACGGGCAGAGTGAGCGGATCTTGGGGGACATGGTGTCGGCCAACTACTTCACGGTTCTGGGATCACCGCCGGCGCTGGGGCGGGGATTCCTCCCCGAAGAAGCTGTCGACCCCGGTGCGCATCGGGTTGTAGTGCTGGGCTACTCTTTCTGGCAGTCCCGATTCGGGGGGGATGCATCGCTGGTTGGCCGGACTGTCACGCTGAATGGGCAGTCGTGGACTGTGGTCGGTGTGGCGCGTGAGGGTTTTCGGGGTGCCATGCCGATACTCGACCCGCCAGTATACGCGCCACTGATGATGCAGCGGGAGCTGATCCCGGGGCGTGATCTCATCGAAGCTCGCGGCAACAACTGGTTGAATGTGGTGGCCCGGCTCGCACCTGGTGTCACGGTCGAGCAAGCCCGGGAGAATCTGGACGCGTTCATCCTCCAAATGCGGGAAGAACTCCCCGACCAGTACGATGAATCAGGTATCAATCTGGTGCCGCAGAAGAAGGCCGGCATCCATCCTATGTTCCGCTCAGCTCAAGTGAGTATGTCCGCTGTGATCATGCTGGTGGTTGCGTTCCTTCTCATGATCGCGTGCATCAACGTGGCGAACCTGTTTCTCGCACGCTCCGGCGAGCGACGCAGGGAGATGGCAATCCGCCTCAGCCTAGGCGCAAGGCGGGGGCGCATCATCACTCAACTTCTTACTGAGAGCGTGATGTTCGCCCTGATAGCGGGTGCGGCTGGCTTGATCCTCGCATATTGGGCAGTGGGCATCGCCAACTCACTCAGGTTGCCACTCGACTATCATGGAGACTTCGGCCTGAGTCTGGACCGAACCGTTCTGTTGTTCACGCTTGGGCTAGCGGTCTTGACGGGTGTTGTTTTCGGGTTGGCTCCGGCCGTCCAGGCGTCCAAGCCTGAGATGATATCAGCGCTGAAAGGCGAGGTCTCTCTGGAACCCGGTGGCAAGAACCGGCTCGTCAGCATGCTGGTCGTGGCTCAGACCGCTCTCTCTATTCTGTTGCTCATCAGCTCTGGGCTCTTCCTGAGAGGGCTGCAAGCCGCGACTGCCGTGGATAAGGGATTCAACGAACAGAACCTGTTGCTTGCCTCGGTTGATCCGGGTCTTCAAGGTTACGATAGGGAGGAAGCAGAGACCTTCTATCGCGAGCTCGATGTTGCGCTGCGAGCGCTGCCAGGAGTTCAAGCCGTGGGCTATGCCAACTCGGTTCCGCTGAGTCTCAGCATGTCCGACCGGGGCGTGTCGATCCCCGGCTACGAACCTGCCCCCAATGAGCGAATGAGCATCAGCTACAATGTGGTGACACCTGGCTATTTCGCAGCCATGGGGATTCCGGTGCTTGCGGGTCGCGCTTTCAGCGAAGTAGACAGTCGGGACGGGTCCCCGGTGCTCGTGATCAATCAGAAGTTCGCCGACCGCTTCTTCCCAGGCGAGAATGCCGTGGGGAAGATCGTGCGGACCGCAGGCCAAGATCGAGAGGTGATCGGTGTGGTCAAGAGCGGGAAGTACCGTAGCCTTGGCGAGGAACCCCTGGACTTCATGTACCTGGCTCAGGCTCAGGTCTGGGACTTCCCAATGACAGTTCACATTCGGACTGCCGGAACTCCTGAGGCGCTTGCGGCGCTGGTACGCCGCGAGGTCCAGCGGTTGGATCCTGCCATGCCGGTCGCCGACCTTCGTAGTATGAGTAACCAGTTGGGTATCGCGCTCTTCCCGGCCCGCTTGGGTGGGGCGACTCTCGGCATCTTTGGGATACTCGGCATGATACTAGCCGCGGTGGGCATCTACAGCGTGATGGCTTACTCCGTGAGTCAACGGGTTCGAGAGATCGGGATCCGAATCGCCCTCGGTGCGCCCCGAGGGCAGGTTGTGTCAACGGTTATTCGGAGGGGGATGGTCTTGGTGGGGCTCGGTGTCATTCTTGGGTTGGGAGCGTCTTTGGGTGCCAGTCACTTCATGGCGAGTCTCATCTACGGTGTCAGCGCGGTGGATCCCTTGACCTTCTTCGGTGTGCCCGGTCTGCTTGGCGTGGTGGCGCTCGTCGCCACCTTCCTACCAGCCCGACGGGCCGCTTCGGTAGATCCGGCGCTGGCGCTGCGGGCAGAGTAGCGGGGGATTGACGAGTGACGATTGACGTGGACCTCCCTCGGTTCGGTGGACACTCGATAACGCAACATGTTGTGGTTCGAAGCAGCAAGGAGGTACGTGCAGACTGACGTGCCACATTCGAGACAGACAACCCTGACTCAATCTGATGCTCGGCCTCGAGTTCAGACCCCCGGCTGAACTGCCACCGCTTTCGTACTCCCACTAACACGCCTCCTCGTCGGACTAGCTTGACCAGTGCTTGACTACGTGTCCATTATTGCGGGGAAGTCCAATCATTTGGTCATGCGTCAATGGTCAATCGTCACTCGTCATTCGTCCCGGGGTACTATACGATGAGACGTACTGATCGCGAGGTGAAGAATCGCCAGGACATCGACGAGATCATCCAATCATGTCTCGTCTGTCACATTGGTATGTCGCAGGATGATCGTCCCTACGTACTGCCGTTCTCGTTTGGCTATGTCGATGGCCGCATCTACATACACACGGCGGAGGACGGGGCCAAGATAGACCATTTCACCACGAACCCAGACGTCGCCTTTTGTTTCGAATCGAATGTCGCACTGGCTGCTTCTTCCGAACCGCCGTGCAAGTGGTCGTTCAAATACCAGTCTGTAGCGGGTCAGGGATCGATCGCTGAAGTTACCACACAGGAAGAACGGATACGTGCCCTAGAGACCATCGTTTCCCATTACGGACCGTCGGACCACGTCTTCTCGGCTGAAGACTTGAAGAAGCTCCGTGTCTGGCGAATCGAAATTCAATCGATCTCCGGCAAATCGTCTCTGCCTAAAGATGCAGCATAGTCGGCGGCTTCCAGGGCGGTCCGTTAGATTCCGCTGAGGCCCCTGATCCTAGGTTGAATCCGTGCCTGGCGTCCGTCCTGCGACAGCAGACGCATTCTAGGTGTTGGGGGACCGACATCCAACCACGTCATACATGAGAGCTGTGTAGATCAGCTGCGGCTAGGGTGTCGGCGATTGGCGGCAGTGATAAGGAGTGACTGCGATGGCGGATAGACCGTTTGACGAGTACGCAGAGAAGTACGATGCCTGGTTTCTCAAGAACCGCCGGATCCTCGAGTCGGAGGTGCTTCTCTTGAAGCACTTCTTGGATAGCCCAGGGAAGGCATTGAGTGTGGGGTGCGGCAGTGGTCTGTTCGAGCACATCCTCCGTTCTGAGCATGACATAGACATTAGGCACGGCGTGGAGCCAGCCGGGGGAATGGCTCAAATAGCAGAGAAACGGGGGATGACGGTGAGGAGCGGGAGCGCGGAAGCGCTGCCGTTCGACGCTGAGGAGTTCGACACTGTCATCTTGAATGGGACTCCCGGCTACATCGATGACTTGAAGCAGGCGTTCTCCGAGGCGGGCCGGGTCTTGCAGCCAGGTGGTGCAATCGTGGTCGCCGATGTGCCAGCCGAGAGTTCATACGGACTCCTCTACCAATTGGCCACGGTCAAGGGAAGCTGGGACGACCCGTACCTCAGCAGCCTGGCGCCGGCGCATCCGTACCCAATCGAATTCGCTGCCGCGGCAAGGTGGCGGACGACGGCAGAGAAGATCGAGTTGCTAGCCGAGGTCGGATTCGTCAACCTGGAGTTCGCCCAAACCTTGACGGTTCACCCGAAGTTCTCCAACGACGAGGTTGAGCAGCCTGTGGAGGGCTACGACCGCGGTGACTACGTGGCTATCCGAGGCAGGAAGCAGTAGGCTGAAGCGTTGGCTCCCGCCTCGGTGGCGTGCCGGCAAGTCGGGTCTTCTAGCAGTACGGGAGTGATGCCCGTGCGAGCAACTGGAATGCGGCCCGCATTCACGGTCGAGTTGCCACATCGAGCCGACGAAGTGATGCGCCGTATCAGTTCCAATCTCAGCACTGCGGAGTTGGCCTGCCGCGCAATCTCTGCCGGCCGCTGCACGGACCTCTTCGTTGAGGAGCAACAGCGTCGCTTCTGGTCGTCCCATCTGTCTGTACGAGTCGACGATTCGGACCGTGGGTCAGTGCTGCGGGGACGCTTTGCACCAAGGCCGGAGGTGTGGACTCTCATCATGTTCCTGTACTTCCTGATGGTGTTTGCGATCGCCCTCGGTGCAGCTCTCGGATATGTGCAGTGGGTGATGGGCGACGTGCCGTGGGGGCTCCTCGCTGTGCCGATAGGCGCCGCAACGATAGCGTCGCTCCACGCAGCCAGTTTGATTGGTCAGCGTCTCAGCGCCGATCAAATGCAGCAGCTGCGGGAGGCCTTGGATCTGCTGTTGCAGCAAGCGCCCGGTCCGGGTGATTCGGGCCGTGGTGATGAATGACAACTGAACTGGTGACTCATGTGTAGAAACATCAAGGTCCTGTTCAACTTCGAACCGCCCGCTACCGACGACGAAGTCCGCGCGGCATCCCTGCAGTTCGTACGCAAGGTGAGTGGTTTCTCCAAACCCTCCAAGATGAATGAGGCGGCCTTCGAGTGCGCAGTGGAGGAAGTGGCGTTGGCTACACGCACGTTGCTCGACTCCCTTGAGACGAAAGCCCCTGCTCGAGACCGGGTGGCCGAGGCTGCCAAGGCCCACGCAAGGGCCGCAAACCGTTTCCAGCCGCGTGGGGTCGGCAAATGATGTCGCGCACCGTGAGGGTTGTGCTCATGATGACGATCATCATCAGTCTATCCAGTGGCTGCAGGATCCAAGAGGAGCCACCAACGGTTGAAGATCGGGCACCGCCGATCGACCGCCGTTCGTACAACCTCGGTGCTATCGGTGCGTTCGCAGAGATGGTAGATGCTGGTGTGAAGAGATTAGCGCTGAGCGCTCCGCTCAGCCCAGCAGAGATGGATGTACTGATGGAGGACGCGCGGCGGATAGCTGCCGATCACACGGTAGAGGTCTATCGGGAAACGGACTTCCTGGTCACCGATTTGTTCCCAGCGGAATTGACCGAGGGCAAGCATGTCCTGCTGATCTACCGCGGCGCGACCAAGCAGGAATATTTGGATCTCAAGGCGACGAGGCAGCGGATGATTGAATCGGACAGTTATGATGCCGCCGCCAGAGCCGCGGTGGCGCGCCGCTTGGGAAGCCTGTTGAGCTACACGGAGGAGAAGATCGACGCGTTGCTGGCTGCGAGTACTCCGGAGGGCTGATCGCGGCTGCGCAATCGGGGTAGCGATAGCAGGCGGCTCGACAGAACGGGCTGCGAGCGACTCCCGGTACCGTGGTCCCCGGGCATGTGAGCTACGTCCGGTCGGGCGGCAAGAAGCAGTGAGTTGTACCGCCAAGATCCGTCGAGTTCTCACCCCTGGTATCGCATAGACCAGGTCGCAGGTCGACAGACTGCGAGGAGCAGATGGCCAACCACAAACGCGCAGCTCTCGGCTTTGTTGTGGCACCGCTCGCGGCCCCGGTAGCCTTCTGGTTGGTGGTCACTTCGCCCACAGCGATTCGGGCCCCGGTTGATTGGTTCATGGAGTTCTTACTGGCTGTTCCATTCGCCGTGTACACCGGGGCACCTTGGGCCTACGGAGCGTCTGTCGTTGTCTGTGTGCCGACCTATCTTGTGTTGTCCCGCTGGAGCGAGGTCCGACTGTGGCCGATGATGCTCGCCGGAATCTTCAGTGGCGCGGTAACGTTGCCGTTCGCGCTGGGGCTCGGCTTGTGGACGGTCGTCGTGGGCATGACGACGGGTGCGTCGGGCGCCGGAGTATTTTGGCTTTGCTTCTCTAGTCGGCTTGAGAAGAGCGGCCGCAGCGATTAGCGTGGATACTCTGACGGTTCGTGCAGCTCGACGGCTGGCACTGTGCCGGGCTGGGTTGCTGAAGCCTGAGTGGGCTGGATTCCCTCGCGACGCTACGGGCCGTGGCGAGCGGGCCAGGGCAGCTGCCAGTGCAGTCATCGAACACTTTGGTTACCTCCAGCTCGATACGGTGTCGATCGCGGGCGCGCGCAGCCACACGATTGTCCTCATGTCACGGTTGGGCGGACTCGATCCGACTGTCGGTGAGGAGTTGCTCCGGCCCGGCGCTCCTCAGTTCGAATACTGGGGCCACGAAGCAAGCTGGATCCCACTCGGTCTCTATCCAGCCTTTGAATTCAGGCGACGCGAGTTCCGACACCACCCCTGGTGGGGCGATCTGGTCGGGAAACATCCGCACGTCGCCCGCGACCTGTGTCGCCGCATTAGGGTGGAGGGACCGCTCCGGTCCGCCGATATGGAAGAACGGGGTGGCAGCGGCTGGTGGAACCTCAAGGTCGCGAAGCGGGTAGCCTCAGCACTCTGGTCAAGCGGGGAATTGGCGATCCGCGAACGGAGGAACTTCCAACGGACCTACGACCTTGCCGAGCGGGTCATCCCCGAGGAAATTCGACGCCGCCCGCTCTCAAAGCGTGAGGCGATGGAGGTCCTGCTGCTCAAGGCGCTCAACGGCCACGGGTGGGCGACCACCGGAACGCTCGCTGCTACGTGGCGGCTGCACAAGCGGAAGCAGGACGTCGCTGCCACGTTAGACCGCTTGGTGGACAAGGGGATGATTGTTGCCTGCGCGCTGGACAGTCCGGATAGGCGTGCTGCCCCAGGGTGGATCCGACCGGAAGACGCGGTGCTCGCAGCTCGCCTTGAGAAGGTGCGACCACGGAGCGACAGCGGTGTGCTCCTGTCACCATTTGACCCACTGCTATGGGACCGGGCTCGGGTCAAGCGACTGTTCGGGTTCGACCAAGTCTTGGAGATCTTCAAGCCCGCCCACAAACGCAGCTACGGCTACTATTGCTTGCCGGTGTTGGCTGGAGAGCGACTCGTGGCGCGTTTCGATTTCAAGGCGGAACGCAAACTGGGAGTCCTGCGCATACTCTCCTGCCGGTTCGAGGGGACAGGGAACCAGCATCCAGCCGCGGCCGCGGACGGAGTAGCGGCGCGAACTGCACTCGCGCGCTACGCCGACGCGCTGGAGCTGAGACCGGCTGGATGGCGACGCCAGGCGGATCCTGAACGGTGAGAGCATCACTTGCGTTTGCTTGCTTCGTAGCTGGAACCGTGGCGTTCTCTCGTTTCTTCTACTTGGCACTGCTCGTGAGTAAGGAGCGGGTTGGCCCATCTGCCACGAGGTTACAGCGATGGTTCCCGTGGCTGCCTGGGCAATTCACTGCAAACGGTGAGCGGCTGCGTCGAAAGATGAACACACTCCTGATCCTGGGGTGGATGTTTCTGCTGGTGGGCTTGGTGCTGTCACCCCGTTAGCTGCTGCCGGAGTGTTCCATTCGTCGCGTAATTGTGTCTGCAGTAGAGCCTGGGAAGTGACGTGATTGAGATGAATGACGCACAGCTACGGTTGCCCTCGCATCCTTGCGCGTCGATGGGATTGCTGGATGCTGCGGTGTGTGATAGCTGGAAGAAGGAGCATTGCTTTAGATTCCCTAATGGGCGCAACTGTGGCATATGCTCAGCGGTTTGTCCCTTTGGATTGAAGGCCATCAGGGTAGGGTTAACGCGTGCCGGGTTGTCGTCACAAGGTAGGTGGCATCGGAGTGGAGCCATGGGTCGTTCTGGGCATACTTAGAGGAGCAGACTATGCAGAGATCGTTGTGGTGGTTCGCTTGGCCGAGTCCGATCGTGGCTCTCACCTTTTTTGCCTGTGCTACCGGAGTACCCAGAGAGTCCGGTACTCAGGCGGCCACATATGTTGGAGGTCCTGTGATTGGCGACATGGACTTCTATACGGGCGAGGAGACCATCGTTTCTTCCGCAATCGACGCTCCAGTCGAGAGCGTGTGGAGCGTATTGCCTAGCGTTTATGAGAGGTTGGATGTGCCGCTTTCCGTGCTCGACACAGTAGCCATGCAAATTGGGAACCGGAGTTTCAAACCTCGCCGGCTCGCAGGATCCCGTCTCTCGAAGTACATAGACTGTGGACGCGGCATAACTGCGACTCAGAACGCCGACGCATATGAAGTGACCATGCTACTGCTCACCAGGGTCAAGCAGGCTGACGGCGGAGGGACCATGCTTTCGATTGAGATCGGTGGTAACGCCAAGCCGCGGGCTGTAAGTGGGAACCCGGTCCGCTGCGTCTCGAGGGGCACGTTAGAAGCCTTCATGGCGGATTTGGTGCGGGAACAAGTCGCCGGTAATGCGCTGCCGAAGTAGAAGTCAGCTAAGGTATCAGGCCTGTCCGAAAGGGTCGTTGGCGCGCGGTCAAACCCTCTTGGGTCTGCACCACTAACCTTGTTTGGCGCTACGACTCGGCACTCCTCTTACTCCGGCTTTGGCAGGCATGCTCAAAACACTACGAGCCTAACGACGTCCGGCTGTGTGGCGAGAAGATGCTGTTGTGGCAAGAGCTAGCGGAACCGAGGGTACCTTGTGGGGTCACACGAAGCGATGTCCACCCCTCAGCTCTCCCGATCCGACACCATCTGACGTGAAAGACACAGTCAGAGTCACAGTGCACCGTACGGCCAACTGGCATGTGGACGTGAAGGTGCATCCCGGAGCTCGGTTCGCTGAGATACGGGCCTGGCGGGGTGAACGCTGGCCCGATCTTCAGAAAACGTGGCATGCGCGGATGCGATGGTGGATTCCATGGTTTTCACTGAAGCGGCAGGCTGTCAGGGCGGTGGAGTATGCCAACCAATGTGACGAGACGTACCTGACGCGGGACGACTTGCAGCAGAGAATTGCTGTCGCATTGCGCTGGTTGCGCGAGGAGTTGCGATGTTAGCGGGGCCGGGGGATGCACGATTCCGGCGGCTCGCGCTGGTAGCATCGCCGAGAACTCATGGCTGCTCTGATTTCTATGGGGCAGATTCACTTGACCACTGGCGATGTCGAAGACAACATCCACCTCTATTGGGGCAACGCCCTGAAAGAGCCCAGCAACCGGTTTGACTCTTGCCTCTCTTCGGATCAGTGTGATGCTTACGGCAACAGGGCGGATACTGTCTCGGGCTCAGGCAGAAGAGACCACGAAGTTCTTTGTCGCACTGAACGTTGGCAAGAGGACCTGGCCTAATCGAGCGTCGGCCGGAACAGGCGGGAACGAGCTAGGGCGAGGCTGGTGGATTGGGGAGCGGTCCGGGAGTTGCGTGGGATATCTGAATCAGACACCCTGGGAGAGTGGCTGCAGTGGCAACCAAGAGATCGGAGCGCGCAGAGTTCCAGCGAGTAGAGATCCAGCATCTTCCCGACGAACGCTGTCGGGTACGGGTGATCTTGGGGCGGCAGCTCGGTCCGAATCTGCACCAGACCTTTGTGGGGAAGGCTGAGTCCGTCTGGTCGCCAATCGGTGAACTGCGG
>Ga0209536_100008068_pt1 | contig 15864 bp, 12 predicted proteins | sample DeeMarSeWOR28_12_FD_187461 | JGI IMG/M metagenome (GOLD analysis project Ga0209536, IMG submission 187461) | Marine sediment microbial communities from White Oak River estuary, North Carolina - WOR-2-8_12 (SPAdes) (version 2) | ecosystem: Environmental > Aquatic > Marine > Intertidal zone >...
GGATGATCGTCTGATTACCCAACACCTTTACGGTGGCGACAGTCACACGCGCATTTGCCAGGAGGCAATTCTGGGCATAGGTGGATATAGAGCACTGAAACGATTGGAGAAGGGGATCACCACCTACCACATGAACGAGGGTCATTCCGCCTTCATAACGCTTGCTCTCTATCATGACTACGACGGAGATCTGGGTAGGGTACGTGATCAATGTACTTTCACCACTCACACCCCTGTGCCGGCCGGCCATGATGTTTTTGGTTATGATCTGGCGGAACAAACCCTCGGAGATTTCTTGCCATCAGGTATTCGTGAGTTTGTCGGAGGGGATGAGCTCAACATGACCCACCTGGCCTTGAATCTCAGTCGCGCTTGCAATGGAGTCAGTGAGCTGCACGGGGAAGTGACCAGAGAAATGTTCCCGGGTCATGAGATAGGCCACATCACCAACGGTGTACACCATCTTACCTGGACTGGTCCTGACTATGCTCGACTGTACGATCAATTTTTGCCTGACTGGCGGAGCAACCCCGGAGTGCTCGAAGGCGCCACAAATATTCCTGACGAGGTTCTGGCTGAGGCTGAACTTGCCGCCAAGCGTCGGCTTATTCGCTACATCAACGCCACTTCCAATGCTGGTTTTACTGAGGAATTTCTCACTGTGGGTTTCGCCCGCAGGGCTGCTGCCTACAAGCGGGCTACCCTCTTCTTTACTGACATGGAGCGGTTGCTGAACCTCACCCGCAATAGAGTCCAGTTTATTTTTGCCGGCAAAGCTCACCCCCGGGATGAGGCGGGCAAGAAAGTAATTCAGGATATCATCCACACGGCCCAGAGATACGAAGGCCGCTTTCGGCTGGTCTACCTGAAAAACTACAACATGTGGCAGGCTGCCCTCCTGACCCAGGGGGTTGATTTATGGCTCAACAACCCCAGGCGTCCCAGAGAGGCATCTGGTACCAGCGGCATGAAAGTCACCTTTAACGGCGGCATTAACATGAGCGTACTTGATGGTTGGTGGCGCGAGGTCTGTGAGAATCTTGTCAACGGTTGGGCCATCGGTGACGATGAGGATGCCTCCGATGAAGATACGGCAGCTGATTTCTATGCAGTGCTGGAGGAGGCAGTAACCACTTACTACGCCAACCGCCCCCAGTGGATCAAGATGATGAAGGCTTCTATTTCTGACTGTGCGCCGAGGTTTAACACCCAGCGCATGGTCGAGGAATATGCGGCGAAGTATTATAGGTAAACTGCAGGGGCGCACGGCTCAGGGCGCAAGGCACAAGGCGAATACTAGGAGTCAGAATTCAGGAGTCAGGAGAACGAAGCAAAGCGCACAGCGCCTTTTACTCCATGCTCCATGCCCTATGCTCTATGCCTTCTGGCCAAATGGCCAAATTATGTATTTAATCGATTTGACTAAATGACCAAGGATGATATGAATCGCATCGATCTTCACACCCACTCCAACTGCTCGGACGGAAGTTTTTCCCCGAAACAACTGGTACAACTCGCCAGCAAAGTAGGCTTGCGGGCGCTTGCTCTCACAGACCATGACACTGTGGCTGGGGTGGCTGAAGCTGTCGCAGCCGGAAAAGACCTGGGTGTGGAAGTGGTGCCGGGAGTAGAAATCAGCGCCGAATATCCTGCCGGCACCATGCACATTCTGGGCTACTATTTCGATACCTCCCATCCAGAGCTTCTCAAAGCTCTGGAAGAACTGCAACAGGCACGCGCTGAACGCAACCCCAAGATCATAGAACGGCTTCAATCGCTCGGGCTGGAAATAACCACTGCCGAAGTCGTGAATATCTCAGGCGGGCAGGTGGGCCGGCCTCACATTGCTCGGGCGCTGGTGGAAAGGGGATACGTGTCCAGCATTGACGAGGCCTTTTCGCGTTATCTGAAAAAGGGAGGGGTTGCTTACGTGGAGAAGTTTCGTTTTCCACCCCAGGAAGCAATTGCCATGATCCGCAGGGCTGGTGGACTTGCGACTCTGGCGCACCCATTCACCCTTGAAATAGAAGATTCTCGAGAATTGACTTCGCTGGCGAGCGAGTTGCAGGAAATGGGCTTGGAGGGCATTGAGGTCTTTTACCCCGACCACACAGAAGAAATGACAGTCCTTTATCATAATCTTGCCAGGGGGTTGGCACTAGTTAGCACCGGAGGCTCAGACTTCCACGGCAACCTGAAAGACCGCTCGTATCTAGGGGAAGACATCCTGGGACAAAAAGTAGATTATGGGCTGTTGCAGGCTTTAAAGGAAAGGTTAGAGGAGAGGTAAGATAGATATACGCAAAGGTAGCAGATCGCTCAGATGTGGGATGTGAGATATGTGATGTGAGATTCAATATCCTTCCTAAGGATCTGGTATCCCACATCTCACATCCTTTTTGAGTTAGTTTCAGAATAGCTCACCGCACAAAGGAACCTGCTGAGTAGTTACAGACGAGGACGTTAACAGTGAAGGAATCTGCTTCAAGACTTGAAGTTTGTGTCATTGGCTCTGGCACAGGGATTCCGAACCCGCGCCGCCGCCCGCCCGCTCTGGTGGTGCGACTGCAGGGCCACCTTCTGCTCTTTGATTGCGGTGCAGGTACCATTTGGGCCCTGGCAGAAGCTGGACTGGATTTTAAAGATCTGGACTGGGTTTGGCTTACTCATTTTCATCCGGATCACACGGGAGACCTGGTGCCTTTGCTGTTTGCGGCCAGATCGCCTCTATACGGACGAAAAAAGCCTCTAGTGATTGGTGGAGCTGTGGGGTTGAAGAATTTCTTTGAGCGGCTGCACGGTGTCTATGGTAATTGGATCGAGATGGATCCGTCCCTGCTCACTCTCAAGGAAATTGAGCCGACAGCAGCCGTTGAAGTGGATCTGCCTTTCGGCAGGCTGATTTCGCTGGCTATGGCACACACCAAAGAGAGTCTAGGATATCGTTTGGAGACCAAAGACGGCTTCGTCCTGGCCTATTCGGGGGACACCGACTACTGCAGTAATGCTGTGGCTCTGGCCAGGAACGCCGATCTTTTTTTCTGCGAGTGTTCTTTTCCGGATCACCTCAAAACAGACGGGCATCTGTCGCCTGAATTGGCTGCAAGAGTGGCCCGGGAGGCAAGATGTAAACGTCTAATCCTCACCCATCTCTATCCAGCCTGCGATGAAACCGATGTGGTTGCGGCCTGCCGCCAGGAATACTCAGGAGATATAGTGGTGGCCGAGGATCTCATGTGGTTTCGGTTGTAGGTTTTGGAGTAATGGAGTGATGGAGTAAGGCGAACTTATTAAATCCCAAACTCCAAGCATCAAATCTCAGGGTTTTAGATGTCAGGTTTCAGTGTTCAGGTTTCAGCTTCCCATGTTTCTTTTTCCTGACACCTGACACCCGACACCTGAAACCTTAGTCATTGTGATTTGTGATTTGGAATTTCTATTCGCTCAATATTCCAGTATTTCAACACTCCAGACCGTGCGTATGTTGGGGCGGGCTTTATGCCCGCCCGCCTGAACCTGTGGATCAAACTTTCCGGGCGGGGGTAAACCCCGCCCCTACTTTAGAAATCAAGTGCTGCCTATTACTAGCCACGATTTGGACTAAGTTGGAGTATAAATCCCCATGCCTGATGGAGCTGACCCCTACACCCTGACTGCCCAGGAAAGGGAAACTGCAAAAAGCAAGCTTGAAGCGCTGCAAAACCCTGTGATTATCAAGGTTAACCTGACCCAAAACCCACTTTCAGACCAGTTTCGTAAATTCATCGATGGACTTGTCCTGGCAAGCGACAAACTTCAGCCTCTATATATTACCTACGACGAAGACGGGTCTCCTGATATAGAACTGCGACCCAACCTGCGCTACTTGGCTCTCCCCGGCGGCCGGGAGCTGCCCCCCTTTTTACAAAGTTTAATTTACTATTCCCACGGGGCAACGGCACTCAAGAGCAGGAGTCTCTCCGCCCTGGAAGGCTTCATCACGCCCACAAAGGTCGAGGTTATGATGAGCCCGAATTGCCCTTACTGTCCTTTAGTGGTGGGCTTGGTCAGCCAATTGGCGCTGGCTAGCAGTTACTTAGAGGTAATTATCGTTGATGTCGCTTTATTCCCCGATTATGCCCAGCAGTACGGGGTGCAGGCGGTGCCCACAGTTGTCATTGATGGGCAGGACCAGCTTGTGAGTGACATTAGCGAAGAGATTCTGGTTGATAACCTTACTAACCGAGATCCGTCATCATTTCACCCGGAAACCTTAAAAAAAATTATCAAAGAAGGAGACGCAGAAAGGCTCGCTGGTATGATGGTTGCAGAGAGTGATCTTTACTCAGGAGCGCTGGAATTATTGTCCGATCCGGAGTGGTCGGTGCGAATGGGTATGATGGTTGTTCTGGAGGGGGTGGCTGAGCGCAGCCCTGATCTGGTGCGGAGCGGTTATCCCTACCTTCTGAAGCTTCTCGACCATGAGGACCGCAACCGACGTGGGGATGCTGCTTATCTGCTTGGACTCATTGGCGACGCTAGCATTCTGGAACGTTTGGAAGTGTTGCTAAAGGATGAGAATCCAGAGGTGGCTGAAGTGGCCCAGGAAGCAGTAGAGCAGATTAAAGAGCGCCAAGCTCTTGCAGAACGAACTAGAACTGAACCACAGAGAAGACAGAAAGAGATTTGAGATTTTAGATTTAAACAAGTAGGCACTAAAATATTCGCAATCAACAATCGGCGATCCATAATCTTAAACTGTGTGGGGGCGGCTTTCCAGCTGCGATTAGACAGACCAAATAGACACGTCATTCAGGAATCCGCTGTGGCGGATATCCGGAATCCAGAAAGGACAACACACGACGGGATATCGTCTCGTCCTGTATGACGATTAACGATTCTGGGCTTTATAGTGGTCTTCTGGTTACAAAACGTGGAAAGTAAAGTGTTGTGGAATCCGAATTAAGAAATACACAGCCTGCAGATGCAGTCTTGTTGGGATCGATACTCGAAGCTACGGTTGAAGGCATCGTTTTTGTAAACAGCGACAGGACGATCGGCTATATCAACCAGGCAGCTCGGGAGATGCTGAGTTGCTCGCGGCAGGATGATCCGCTTCCCACCTACGCTGAGTTGACGAATCTACTTGGGTTTGACCCCCTGGCAATTACCCGGGAAGATTCAGTGAGCCCCTGGGAGCAGGAAGTTACCATTTTTGGAGTACCCCATGTTGTCAATGCAAGGCCGGTTTCCTCTGCGCCGCCAAAGCCAGGTGGCACAGTACTGTGTTTGAAAGACATAAGAGAGACCAAACGAAAAGAACGGACCATCTCAGAAAACCTGTCATTTGCCAGCCATGAACTGATTACGCCCATCACTGCCATTAAGAATGCCCTGGATTTGCTCAGCGGCCAGCGTCTAGGCGACTTGAACGACCAGCAGTGTAAGTTCCTGCGGCTGGCTTCTCGCAACGTGGAGCGGCTCAACAATGTGGTGACTGCCGTTCTTGACCTCAGTCAAATGGAGAACCAGAGCCTTACCCTACACCTGGAAAATGTAGATGTGGCGGGACCTGTGGAACGGGCTCTAGCTACTCTCGAAGGTCTGGCCCAGGAAAAGGGGGTCAAACTCAAGAAACAACTGCAAGATGAATATCCTCTGCTGCTTGCCGACGCAAACCGACTGCGGCAGGTGATCTACAACCTGGTACACAATGCAGTCAAGTTCACGCCCGAAGGGGGAAATGTTCAAATCAGTCTAGAGGTTGTGGACTCTGTAAATCTGTCCGAACGAATGGAAGCGAACGGTGACACTGAGCTGCCGAGAGAGTTGGCAAGCGAATCACTTCTGCTCTCTGTTGCAGATGATGGAATAGGCATCCCTGCTGCCCATGTTGAATCTATCTTTGCCAAGTTCCATCAGGGGAAGGAACCTTCAGCAGAGCAGAGTATGAGGGGTAGGGGGTTGGGTCTGGCAATCGTGAAGACAATTGTGGAAGCGCATGGTGGCAAGGTTTGGGTGGAAAGTAAGCCTGGCCAGGGAAGTATATTCCGGGTACTGCTTCCGAATCTCTCACGTGAGGCATATTTGATTCGAACGGCCGAGGTTAGCCTGGAGCGGGTGAAGGTCATGGGTTCCTCGCTGACTCTGTTTATTCTGAAGGTAATGGACGCAACCAAGGAGGTTACCTCCGATCCCCAGATGGAAGGGGAGATGGCCAAACTTCTCAACCTGGTGGTGCCGGTAGTCCGGGACACGGTGCGGTTGAGCAGTGACCGGGTAGAAATATTAGATCCAGTCCGTGGGGTGTTTTGTCTTTTGGCCGAAATCAGTCTTGAAAATGCGCCCGCTCTGCTACATCGGGTAACATACAACCTCAAAAAGAAAGCAGAGCAGAATACTCAGATCTTGAATTTACAGCTTATTTGGGGTATGGCGAGCTATCCGAAAAATGTGAGCACGGCCGAAGAGTTGGTTGCCTCAGCCTTTAAGGCTGCATCAGGCACCAAGGCGAAAGTGATCCAGCTAGAGCAATGATAAAACATACTGAACCTGGCTCCGCTAGGTCTTGCCATTGGATTAACGGCATAATGAAATAATGGGCTGTAAGATGCATTATTGTTTTCAATCCCAATATTCCACCATTCCATTATTCCAGTGCCCCAGTGGAGCGAAGCCTCTAGATTCCCGTTTCCCCGAGTAGCAAGCTAAGGCGAAGATATGCCTAAGAGAATTCTGATCGTTGACGATGAGCCGGATCTTCTTGAAATGGTTCAGATAAACCTGGAGATGGAGGGTTATGAGTGCATGGTGGCGTACGACGGCTTCCGTGCTCTGGATCGCGCCCGTAAGGAAAAACCGGACCTCATCATCCTCGATATCATGCTGCCAGGGTTGAACGGCTACAAGGTTTGTCGGCTGCTGAAATTCGACGAGAAGTACAAGCATATTCCCATTATCATGCTGACAGCAGAGGCCCAGCAGGCAGATCGACTTTTGGGTGAAGCAACCGGCGCGGACTATTACATGACCAAACCCTTCGATGCGGACAAACTGCTGGCCAAGGTCAAAGAGTTATTGGGAGAGTGAAAGTCAGAGGTCAGAGGTCAGAAAGTCGTTCTAGACGATTTTAACGATTTCAACGACTTGAACGGTTTGAAGGACTAGATCGAATAAAGGTATGAATATTGCTTTCTGAACTAACCTGCATCCAAACTCATAGCGTTGAGGGGATCATCGTTTACGCCATGTGCGTTTGAGGATTTTATGCCTAGTTTTCAATATAGAGCCAGAGATTCAGAAAGCAAAGCCATAACCGACCAGTTGGATGGCTACGATAAGTCGTCGGTGGCTGAGCAAATCATCCGGCTCGGGTACATCCCCGTTGAGATCAAGCTAAAGCAGAAAGAGGCAAAAGCAAAAAAGGGGATGGGAGCGGATTGGGCTGACCGGCTGATGCGGCGGGTTAGTGCCAACGAGATCATCTACTTCAACCGTCAACTCGCACTGGTGCTGGGCGCTGGAGTTCCCCTGGCGAGCTGTCTCAGGTTAATGGCCAAGCAGGCCACCAACGACCGCTTGCGTGATATATTAATTGCTGTATCAGATGATATCGAAGGCGGCAGTGACCTCTCCGAAGCCCTGAGCCACTATCCGAATGTATTCTCTGTACTTTATGTGAATATGATCCGTGCCGGCGAGGCTTCCGGTCAACTGGAATCCACACTCAACCGGATTGCCGCCCTGCAAGAGTACGAATTTGAAACCCGGGACAGGATGAAGGCGGCCACCCGTTACCCCAAGATCGTTATTGGCACTCTGGTAGCAGCCTTCTTCGCAGTGGTCACCTTTGTAATCCCCACCTTTGCCAAGGTTTTTAAAGAATTCGGAGGAGAATTGCTACTACCTATCCGAATTAGGCTTGTGGCCAAAAGTCTTAATAGTGGGCAGGGCAGGCATTTGTGGTCTGCTTCGCCCTTTTTTCTTGCTCCCACCGAGTGATTGTGGGTCTTATTGAGCCCACTGTACTCAGCCTTATTTCTGGCGTGAGACTCAACAGTGAAGAAACTGGCGGTAATTCTTGGACTTTTTGCACTTACGCTCCTTTATTTCAGTGACGTCCTGAGTGGTCATTTGTTGCTGGTGGAACGGGACCTAACCAGCTTTTTTTATCCGTTCCGTTTCATCTGGATCGAGACCGCTCGCCAGGGGCATTTTCCTTTCTGGAACCCTTATATAAAGTGTGGCGTCCCACTTTTCGCCACCATTCAAGCCGGGGTTCTCTACCCGCTCAGTTTGCTTTATCTTTTCCTGCCGCTGGATCTTGCGTTTAATTGGACTATCATTCTGCATTTTTTTCTGGCAGCGGTATTCACTTACGTGTTCGTGAGAGAGCTTGGGGCTACTATCCAGGGATCGTTGACCGCCGCCTTGGCCTTACTCTTCAGTGGTTATCTAATTTCAGTTCATAATCTGCTCAACACTCTCATATCTGTGAGCTGGTACCCGCTGGCTATGTTGTGTGGCTGCCGGCTGGTAAAGTACGGAAAGTTAAGGTGGGCTGTGGCCAGCGCAGCCACTCTATTTTGCATGTTGCTTGGCGGCGGGGCTGAAGTCGTCCTCTTTGCTTTCGCCAGTCTCCTGATACTCTGCCTATATCCAGAAATATTGCCGTTGAGAATTGCAGGAAACTCTCCGAATCTGAAGCGTCGCCTTGGACTCCTGGGACTCACCCTGATAGTTTTTCTGGGTCTTTCCATGGTGCAGGTGCTACCTTTTTTGGAGCTTTATCCCCAAAGCCATCGCTACGGAGGGGTAGATCTTCAAGAGGCGACAATCTGGTCCTTAGCTCCGTGGGATTTGATTTACTTTCTTCTACCCGATCTTTTTGGCAAACGTGCGAGTCCTGATCTCTATTGGGAGATGCAGAATTACCTGAAGACCATCTACCTGGGTCCGGTAATCTTTTTGCTTGCGGGGGTTTATTTTGTTCGTCAGGGCAAGCGAAGTTTGCCCTTGCTTGCAGCCTTAGGTCTGGTTCTTCTTTTGGCCCTGGGCAAATACACTCCGCTCTATCCCTTTCTCTACAAACACCTGCCACTGTTTTCCAACCTACGCTATCCGGCAAAATTTCTATTCCTTCTTGTCTTTTACCTATGTGTCGTCAGTGGCCTCGGCCTGGACCTGCTCGCTAAGCGCTTTTCTGAAAAGCATAAGCCTACTCCCTGGTACACTGGTCTCCAGGTGGGACTAATCATTGTCCTGGCTGGGTTACTTCTGCTGGCCATTTTGTTCCCTGCCCGGGTGTTAGTCCAGGCGCAAGAGTGGGCAGGCAATACTCTGGATCCCGAGTATCTGCCCATGGTCCTGCACAACTTCAAGCGGTTGCTGCTTTTAATGTTTTTCACTCTCATTCTTGTTTTCTTTGGCCTCCTTCACAAGCTGGTCCGGTCTGGTAGTCCCCTGCTTCTTATGCTGTTGGCGCTGGATCTATTTTTTGGAAATCGCGGCTTTGCTCAGAAACTGGATGCCGTCAGTTTCCATGCTACTACACCCATGATCAGTACTCTGAAAGCTGATGCAGATCTTTTCCGGTTTCATGTCATGCCGGAAAAGAGAGACCTCAGTGTTATAACTGGAAAGAACTATAGAAAGTCTCATCTTAGGCGGAAGGATGCTCTCGGATACGACCTGATGATGGAGCACCATCTTTATGATATCGATGGCTACAACGTGCCTCTCCAACCCCGCTACGAAAGGTTGATGAGCGTAATCCGCAATGAGCCTTTGCCCTCGATTTTAGATCTGCTCGACATGCTAAACGTCAAGTATGTGCTTTCTGAAATCCCGGTCGATATTCCTGGTTTCAGCTTGGTTGGGGGGCAAGGGGGGACAAGTAAGTTGTACGAAAACTCCAATTGGCTGCCTCGAGCCTTTTTGGTGAAGAACTTTCAGATGCTGGAGGGAGACCAAGAATTTGCGAGGGCTTTCATCGAGTCAGAGATCAATTTTCGGGAGACCGTGCTCCTGGAATCGCAACCATTCCGCTTTTTAACGCTTAAAGAACAGCCAACCATCCCGACCCTTAGTCCTGCAGTAAGGATTGTTAAGTATGAAAACAATAGGATGGTTCTAACCGTTGATACGCCTGAGGCAGCCCTTCTCTTCATGAGCGAGGCCTTCTATCCAGGCTGGAAGGCGTATGTGGATGGTAAGGAGGAAGAGATACTCTGGGCAAATTACGTGTTTCGCGCCATTCCTGTAGGGCCAGGATCTCACCGGATTGAGGTTGTTTACCAGTCGCTGAGCTTCAAGGTGGGACTGGCTGTTAGTCTGCTGACTATTTTCCTGTTGATTGCAGGGTGGATAATCTGGACTAGAAAGCGAGGGCGTGGGGCGAAAAGCATGGGGCATAGGGCATGGAGCATGGGGAAGAGAGAGATCAGAGGTCAGAAGCCGGAGATCAAAGGACAGAGGGCACTAGGCACTGAAGAGAGAGAGCTGGAATTGTAGAAGTTTTTTGCAACGGACCAAGGACTACTGACAACCCCGATGGGAGGCTTATCGAAGCGAGACAAACGTTTGAACTGCTAATAAAAAACCCCATACGGCTACTGAGGGGCGAAAGCGGCTTTTCCATGCTGGTGGTGATTTTTGTCATGATGGTGCTCAGTGTAATTGGCTGCTCGATGACCAGGATGATGGCCACCAAACAAAAGTCGGTGCCGATTACGGCTCAGTCCAGCAGCGCCTTTTATGTGGCCGGGGGCGGAATCAATTATGCCGGAAAGTACCTGAGTGATGTAGTGTCTTAGGACCCAAACGATTGGCAAGAACCAAATCCGAGGAGCAAAAATCTCGGCAACGGGAGTTTCACCGTAGCCTTCTCCGACTATTGCTCTCATGGGAACTGTCCAGAACTCGGCACTTATATGTGCATCACCGCCACCTCCATTGGCACGTACGGAGATGGAACGCGGGTGCTCGCCTCGAGATATTGCCGCGAGCAAGGCTACGGGTGTAATCCGTGATGGCCAACCGAAGGTTGGCGTCCGTTGTCCGTAGTTGCTCACTCCGTTCGCCGCATAGCGCTAAGCGCATAGCGCATAGCGTGTCTGACCTTCTAGGGTGGGTTACTGTATCCGCCGAATTATCCTTAAAAATCCCCCTAACTCCCCTGCCACAACTCAATTCCCCTCCCCTGGCGTAGGGGATAAAGGGGAGGGGGAATTCATAAATAGATAAATACATCTTAGTTTCTCAACCCCACCCTACCCCTCCCCCGTCAAGGGGGAGGGAATTTTAGGTTGTGGGGAGTTTTTCGTTGGCCGGTACGGTGACCGGCCCTACACGAGAAGCCAGTAGCCAGAAGGGAAGGAGAGTCTTTATGTTTTTGCCTCCTGAATTCTGACTCCTTACTCCTTCTCTAACGCTGCTTTCTGCGTCCTGCCCCCTGATCTCTGTCCTCCATACTCCAGCCTCTGACCTCTAATCTCCGTCTCGCCGTTTCTCCGTGTCCCCGTGTCGTCTTCCTGTGCCTAGGTCCTCGAAAATTCAGAAAAAAACTGTTGACATATATTTTTTTGTTACGTAGGATAAGTTTAAACTTAAAATTAAACATCATTTTGTTTAAGCAAAAAAGGCAAAAGATATAGTAGGTTGCCTTAATTAGGACAAATTTAAATTTGAACTTAACCTCATATTGCAGGAATCGCCAGGTGCGACCGCAATTTTACAGTTTCGCGACAAGAATTCGTGAAACATGGGGATTAGACGGGAATTGTAAATGGCCACGAATCTTACTCATAGCTGGGCGTCTATTATGAAAACAACATCGGAAGTCGTAAGTGAAGTCGGGATCCCTCGCCAAAAGCTCTACTACCTTGAGCAGAAGGCTTTTGTGAAGCCAGAAACAGAGCTACGAGGTGAGAAAACATTTCGCTATTACCCTAACCGAGAGGTGGAGAAGATACGTGCCATCTGGAAATACCTCCAGCAAGGCTTCCGATACCGTGCGGCATATGAGAGGGCGCTTGAAGAGTTAAAACAACCAAGACTTTTATAACGCTAGCGCGTCTTAGGAATATTGGAATAGTGGAATATTGGAACAATGGGTTTCAGAGCTTGAAAGGATAGGAAACAAAACACATGAACTGAGGTTACTTCTCCAACATTCCACCCTTGAGGGGTTATGGCGAAAATCCTTAAAATGGAAGAACCCGATATCCTGAGCAAGCTGACGGGGCTTGCCAAGAAGCATCTGGCCATCGATATCGGTAACCACACTATCAAAATATTGGAGTTGCGCAGCACCGACAAGGGAATAGATGTCGTGCATCACGCCGTGGCTCCCACGCCCCCAGGTGGATTTCAGATTTCGGTGCTGGCGGCACAATTGAAGGAGATGCTTCAGCAACATCGCATCAAGACCAAACAAGCTGTGGCTAGCCTGGCTGGTAAAGGGGTTGCCACCCGACGTCTGGCCCTGACGAACATTCCCGAGGAGGAGATCCAAGAGGCCATCCGCAGGAAGGCTGAGGAACTGTTTCCCTTTTCCCTGGAGGATGCGATGCTGACTTTCCAGATCCTTGACAGGGAAGACAGCGGTGCTCAGGAAAAATACGAAGTACTGGTGGCTGCCGCCAGCAGGGAAACAGTTATGGAACATATAGCCGTGCTTCAGGAGGCGGGTCTGGAGCCTGTTGGACTCATGGCCGAGCCGCATACTGTAGAACAGTTGTGGCGCAGTGCAAGTTTGGGAAAGGATGACGAGAGGGCCATAGCTGTGCTTGACCTTGGAGCCCACAAAACCGGCATTCACATTTTTGAGGGTGATAGGCTTCGGTTTTCCCGGGATGTTCCGACTTCAGGGGAAGCTTTCACTATGGCGTTAAGCGGTATGATTCGGGCGGGTGAGCGGGACATTGAGCTAAATACCGCCCAAGCTGAAAAGCTCAAGCGGGAACACGGGATTCCTTCACTGGAGGATCGGGGCAAGACAGAGGAAGGGATTCCCCTTGCCAACCTGGCGGTAAAGATTCGGCCAGTGCTGGAGAAGCTGGAGACCGAAATCTCCCGTTCCTTTGACTACTACGCCTTTCAATTCCAAGGTGAGACCATCAGCAGTCTGCTGCTGACTGGCGGTGGAGCTCAACTTAAAGGGATTGAAATCTTCTTTGCAGACAGGTTCGATGTTAGGGTTGAATTTCTGGACCCGCTGGCACCAATTGTTATCCAAGACAGCCCGGTACTCTCAGAAGTGGATGCGGCCAATCGGCTGGTCCTGACCGTGGCAGTGGGCCTGGCCCTGCCATTTACAGAGAGGTTTAACCTTCTTCCCGTCGACCTAAAACCACATCGCAAGAGATGGAGTGTGCCAGCCCCGGTGGCCTATACCATCCTGGGCCTTCTTTTGCTGCTACCGGTGGGACAATACGGTTACCAGAGTCAGAGGCGCGTCAGTACTCTTAAGCGGGCGGTACATATCAGAAAGTCCACCTTCGAGCAATATCAGTATATTTTTCGAGAACACGATCGGTTGAAGGCAGAAAATAGTCAGTTAGACCTCAGGCTTGCGAGGTTGCCCAGCTTGGATTTTCGGTTGCCTCAGATGGCTGCAGCCTTACGGCTCATCAGCCAAAAGATTCCCGAAGATTTGGCCCTTACAAATATGGATGTGGAGGAGAGGGAGGGGGAGGATGGCCTCGAGGTTCGATTGAGCGGACTTATTTTTGGTCAGAAAGAAAAAGCTTTTCCCCTGGCTACCAAGTTCATGGAGGATTTGGAAAAGGCACCGATTTTCTCGAATGTACGGCTTAGCGATGCCGGGGACGAGAAAGCCCCGAACCCGGCTGTCATTGCTTTTGAGATTGGCTGTGTGCTTAAGTGAGAAGGTCAGTAGTCCGTGGTCCGTCGTGAATAAGGCATAGAGCATAGGGATTCAGCAGGCAGAGGATAGAAGACGGAAGACAGAGGACAAAGAGTACTAGGCACTGAGGAGTGAAGAATTAGAGGTCAGAGGACGGAGGACAGAGGAAAGAATTTTGAATTGCGGATTGCGAATTTCGAAATTGTGGGGCCGGTCACCGCACCGGCTGATAGAGCGTTTCCGTGAAAGATTGCAAGGCGGGTACGGAGATCCGCCCTAATCCTAAAGGATAGTCGCGGCTAGAAAGCCGCTCCCACAGAGGCTCTGGACGTGAAAAAACTCAGCACAAGAGAAAAGATAATTGCCGGTATAGTTGCCGTGGTTCTAGTTATCTTTTTGGTGAATCGTTTTGTGCTGGAACCGCAGTGCAAGAAGTTGCACCAGCTCCGAGAGGAGCTTGCATCCCTGAATGAGCAGACGGCCAGCTTCGGTCCCAAGCTGGTGGAATTCAACCGGCTGAAATCGGATTTGATCAGGAAGAAACAGCAGTTAGCGGCAGTGGAACAGGTACTGTCTCAAACGGTCGAGACGGCCGAGATAATTCATGAGGTAAGCAAGCAGGCTAGAACTCGGGGCCTACAAATCCAACAGGTTCGACCGCAAAGAAGAACGGTTCTGCGCACGCGAGGCGGGAAACAAGGAGAATTTTACCAACTTTTTCTCAATCTCGAAATCCACGGCTGGTATGAACAGTTGGTTCATTTTCTTGGTGATCTAGAGCAACAGCCATTTTACATCAAAGTGGCAGAGCTACATTTGGACCGGCGCAAGAAGCGTTCAGCGCTCCTGGAAATCCAGCTGAAGCTGCAGATTGTGGTGAGGAGTTAAAAGGAGGTCAGAGGAAAGAATTTCGAATTGCGGATTTCGAATTTCAAATGCAGGAATGATGGCTTTGCGATTTGAACGGTTTGAACGGTTTGAACGATTTGAACGATTTCAACGAGTTTAACGGTTTTAACGGTTTCAACGATTTGAACGGTTTGAATGGACCTGACCAAGTCTCCAAACAAGATTTTTATTTTAAGCGTAGTGGGAGTAGTGGTTTTTCTATGGGTGCTGGTGTGGTTGTTCGGGCCAAAGCCTGAGAAGATTCAACCAGGTGCTCCGGTGGATGCGATGCTGACAAGCTTGCTCCAGAGTGGAAAGAAAGGAAAAAAGGAGGAGGATAATAGCGTCGAGAAGCCCGTACCTGACACTTGGAGTCGGGATCCATTTTCCCTGCCCTATTGGGCCGATGAAGACGACGGAACCGAAATCCAACCAGTAAGTGTCGCTCGATCCGAGCCAGAGCGAACAGGAGACAAGCCGGAATACAAGCTTTCTACCATTTTGATCAGTGGCTCCAACCGACTGGCTGTCATCAACTACCAGGTCTACTGGGAGGGAGACAAGATTGGTGGCGAAAAGATCTCTGAAATTACATTGGATCACGTAGTCCTGAGCGATGGTTCAGAAGAACGAAAGCTGAGGATTCCCCAGTCGCAAACGAAAGTAACGGTTGAGAGCAGGGAATGATGGAATATTGGAATGCTGGAATGATGGGAACTGAAGAACCGTCCCCAATATTCCAATATTTCAGGATTCCATTCTTCCATTATTCCAACCAAGAGCGGAGAAAGATGCTTAGCCGGAAATTCTTTATCAGCGGCTTGGTGGCGATTGCTGCGCTGTCCTTCTTGTCCTTTGAACAAGGGTGTGTCAGCAAGCCCCAGTTAGTAACAGAAACTGAGGAACAGCCACCACGGTTAGCCGTTTCTGCTGATCCACTGGAGGAACTCACCGTTCCCCAGTTCCAGGAAGAGGAGCCGGCGCAGATCGCTATTGGGGCCCCGGGCAAGGTGTATTCCCTTAGAGTTCGCAAAGGAGAACTCCATGACGTGCTTCTGGGCTTTGCTCAGGAGAGCGGCGAGAACTTGGTGATTGATCCTGAGGTGGCCGGCATTGTGACCATGAACCTC
>Ga0209536_100008069_pt1 | contig 15860 bp, 12 predicted proteins | sample DeeMarSeWOR28_12_FD_187461 | JGI IMG/M metagenome (GOLD analysis project Ga0209536, IMG submission 187461) | Marine sediment microbial communities from White Oak River estuary, North Carolina - WOR-2-8_12 (SPAdes) (version 2) | ecosystem: Environmental > Aquatic > Marine > Intertidal zone >...
AAATAATTATATTTTTTTACGATATGCTCTTTGGCGTCGGGCCCGCTATGGGCCGACCCATTACGGATGAAAGTGCAATTTGATGTTTCCACGTAGCTCAGCAAATGGTTGATCTCGGCCTGCATCTCCGCAACCGCGTGACTAGTACTAAAAGCCAGCGAGCTGGCAAAAAAAAGCGCCGATAATGCGGTTTTTCTCATTAAGACTTCCTTGCGATACGTGTGTCGATTGCTTTAAATATCACAGTAATGGGATTGTGGTCAGAGGATGTCACTTGATGCGTTTCATGTGAGACTACCGATAAATCCCGATAAAAAATATGATCGATAGTGCTACCCAATACCATCGTGCGATTATGATTTTCGTAAGGCAATTGCTGTAATGACAGTCGTCCCACCATTTCCGCAATTAGCCGCGTACGAGCATCAGTCCAGTTGTTAAAATCGCCGGCTAATACTATTGGACCACCATGTTGCGCTAAAATGTCCTCCAGGGCATTCAACTGGTCCCGGTAGGCGTCCAATCCCAGGGTAAAGTTAATGCCATGAATATTGGCAACCAGCAACTGCTCTGACATACCCGCAAGCGTATAGCGACTAATCAATGTTGTTTTCGGTGTGCGAATGATGGGTTCGATAGCACGTAGCGCACAATGAGTATTAGAATCGACTTTGGCCGCGGTCATAACACCAGTTTCCTGGTCGCCGTAGTAAAATGCTGTATTCAGATGCCAGTTTAAACCTTGAGCATTCAAAATACTTTTTAGTTCAACGCTGAGTAATGCTTCCTGTAACAATACAATATCTTTCTGACTGCTGATTTTGATAAAATCGTCGCTCCAGGTTTTCCGGTTGCCTTTGTAGACATTCCAGTTTAGCAAGGAAAATCCGGCGGGGTTCAATGCATGTTCTATCGGCTGATTGACTTGGTGTGCCGGCGAAGTATTGCAGGACCCAGGCAGGGTGCTGATGTTACCATCACTCGATTGACTGATAATTTGCGGTTGTTCTGGAATAGAAACACAACCAGAAATTACGATCGCCAATGCTAGGCCCGTTAAATTATTTCGCAGAATTTTTTTCATGAGTCAGTGATTGGTAATGGCTATATATGGGCCAATATTCTACAGCTTATTTTAGTAATTATATCAGGCAAGCTTCAGGCCGAACTGTCCATTTGCGCCAATCAATAGTCACTATATAGCATCAACAGTTTCGTGAATTTTCGCAGTTAACTGATTGAATGAATAGAATATTAATCTTAAATGCGTTTTCAACCATTTAACATCCGGCGCACGTTAAAAGAAATAACAACAAAAGCTGTGTTCATTTTGGCTTGCTATTATTGCAGCCCGGTTCTTGCTGATGCGGAAGTGACCCGCATCCCTATCCTGGATGCGCCACCCGGTACCGTGGGACTGGGCTTTGGCGTAAGGCTGGAAACCTCACCATATAAGACGGGAAACAGCTCCTCCGATATGTTGAATATCGATTGGGTGCCCATGTTTCTCTACGAAGGAGAACTATTGTTCGCCCATGGAACGTCAGTGGGTTTGCATTTATTCAGAAACGAGTTTTTTAGTGCGGATATACTGGCGCGCTATCGCTTCGATCATTTGGATCCACAACGCAGTGACTACTATCAAGACCTGGAGGAACGGGAGCAGACGGTGGACGCCGGACTCTCGTTTACTCTAAAAGGCGCGTTCGGCTCCTTGAAGCTGGAATGGGTAACTGACACATTGAACAGGCACAATGGCGAAGAAGTGGATTTAACTTATCGCTATCGCATTGATGAAGGGCGCTGGGTCTATTCACCCTTCTTCAGCGTGATCTATCAAAGTGCCGATCTTAGTAATTACTACTACGGGGTGAGTGATAGCGGAGCCCGACCTGATCGGCCTGCCTACATGCCGGGATCAGCAACGTTCATGCGCATGGGATTGAATACCTCTTACCACTTAACCAGACGTTGGCTTCTCTACACGAATATTGCCTTTGAAGGATTGGATATTGATCAGCGCAACAGTCCATTGGTTGATAATGATTATATTGTATCGCTGTTTGTGGGAGCCAGTTATTTGTTTGGCGATGTTTATGAAGCCGATGTTGAAGATGTTACACGTAAAAAGGAATGGTCGTGGCGGATTAATTATGGGTACAACGCCAAGGAAAACTTTAATAACATCATTCGCGGTGAATTGAGCCCAGATAAGGAGATTGATACAGAAATTTTAGGCTTTACTTTTGGCAAGCTGATAGTGGGTGGCCCACGTGCCGACATCTATGGACGGTTGGCGTTGTTCCGGCGTCTGGAAGAACCCTATCAAAGTGATTTTTGGGAATATGTTGCATACGTAATGGCCATGGGTAAAGGCTATAAAGCCTGGTCCAATCAACTGGCGTTTCGTTGGGGTTTTGGCTATGGCGTTTCGTACGCGGAAGAGGTGCCTGCCGCAGAGGCCGTCGAACAGGCGGAGAAGGGAGAAGAAACATCGCGCTTTCTCAACTATTTTGAGATGCAAGTGGATTTTCCTATCTACAATATCATGCGGACCAAATCGTTACGCAACTGTTTTGTAGGAATGACTGTGGTGCATCGTTCCGGATTATTTGGCTCGTCGGATCTGTTTAATGATATTACCGGTGGCTCCAATGCAATTACCGGACATCTGGAGTGTTTACGATGACGCAAACTAAAATCATCTTTGCCTCGTTTCTGTTGTTGGGTGTGGTTTTATCGGGCTGTGCTTCTCAGCCCGTCTCCAGGGCGGACATACCCCAGGCAGAGCGTTCCAAATATCAAAAAGTGATTGGCGAGCTAAAACAAAACAAAAAACTGGCGCCTTACTTCGAGCAAGCTAAAGCCTACGCGCTGTATCCAGGGATTGGTAGGGCAGGATTGGGTTTTGGCGCCGCTTATGGCAAGGGGCTGGTATTTCAGCGCGATGAGATTATTGGCATGACTTCTGTGATGCAGGTCAATGTGGGAGTTAATCTTGGGGTCCAACTCTATCGCCAGATCGTGTTTTTTAAAACGCCGGAAGCACTGACACATTTTAAGCGCGGAAATCTGGAACTAGGGGGACAGGCCAATGCAGCATTGCTTACACTGGGAGGTGGTGTGACCCCGGCGCCAATCAGTGATATTGCCATTTTTACCCAACTGCGCGGTGGATTACTAATTGAGGTTTCCATTGGCGGGCACTATTATAGTTTTTCTCCGCGCGCGCGAGCGGATGATAATGCTTTGCCAACAACCTCTGATTCCGTACTTCGAACAGGCGCTAGTCAATAATGAAAAAACAAAGTAATCCTGGTTTGCTCATACTTCTGGCTTTTATCGGTCTGTTTTCCGTTTTCGCCATCAAATCCTATTTGTCTGAGCCTCAGCCGGATGATGAATCAACTGATGACGCCGCAAAAACATCGATTGTGGAAGAAATGGTGAAGTTGGCTGCGCTGCGGGAGCCGGAATACGTGGGGCGTGAACAATGCCGCTCCTGTCATGAAGCACAATATCAGGCATGGCAGGGTTCGCATCATGATCTAGCCATGCAGGAAGCCAATGATAATACGGTGCTAGGAAACTTTAATAATACCAAGTTTAGTTATTCTGGCGTGACATCGACATTCTTTAAAAAAGACGGAAAGTACTTTGTTAACACCGATAATGCCAAGGGAGAGTTACAGGATTTCGAAATCAAGTACACCTTTGGTGTAACGCCACTACAACAATATCTCATCGAGTTTCCCGGTGGCCGCCTGCAGGCACTCAATATCGTTTGGGATACGCATCCAAAAGAGCAGGGCGGTCAGCGATGGGTGCATTTGTATCCCAAAGAAAAAGTTGACCATAAAGATCCATTGCACTGGACCGGAGTCTATCAAAACTGGAACAACATGTGCGCCGAATGTCATTCCACCAATCTAAAGAAAAACTATGATTACGAAAAGGATTTCTATGATACGCAGTGGGACGAAATTAACGTGTCCTGCGAAGCCTGCCATGGCCCGGCATCCCGCCACGTGCAGTGGGCGCAAGCCATCGCCAAAGGCGAGAGCTGGCCAGCATCTGAAAATAAAGGTTTGGTTTTAATTTTAGGCGACGCTAAACAGGGCCAATGGATATTAAAAGAAGGGCAAAAAACAGCGAGTCGTTCAACTCACTTTAATACCGATACACAGTTGCAAACCTGTGCCCGCTGTCACGCGCGGCGCGCGGTGTTCAGTGATGATTATCGTCATGGCCGCCCATTGATGGATACGCATAGCCCGGCACTGCTGACCGAAGACTTGTATTACGCGGATGGGCAAATCAAGGAAGAGGTATACGTTTATGGGTCTTTTCTGCAAAGCAAGATGCACCAGGCAGGTGTCACCTGCAGCGACTGTCATAATCCACATAGCCTGGAATTAAAGCAACCGGGCAACGCAGTATGTACGCAGTGTCATGATAAAGCGGCTTATGATGTGTCCGAGCATCATCATCATGTTAAAGACAGCGCCGGCGCTCAATGTGTTGAATGTCATATGCCGGCCACGACTTATATGGTAGTAGATCCACGACGCGACCATAGTATGCGTATCCCCAGGCCGGACTTGTCCGATGAAATAAAAGCGCCCAATGCCTGCATCATGTGTCATGCTAAGGAAACTAATCAGTGGGCGGCGCAAGCAATTTCGAAATGGAAAGGCTCAGATGAATCTAAAGAGAAAAGCTATGGGCAGATTTTTTATGCTGCACGTATGGGGCAGCCACAAATTGATCTGGAGCTGGCTGAGCTCGCGCGCGACAAGCGTCAACCTGGAGTCGTGCGTGCGACAGCAGTCAATCTGTTGCGTAATTATGCCTATCCCCGCCTACCCGAGTTGTTGGATGCAATTTATCTTGACGACGATCCGCTTATCAGGGCGGAAGTAGCGAACCTGCTGGAAGTTGTGGAGCCGCGCATGCGGCTGAAGTATGCCAACCAACTGGTCCAGGATGCGGTGCGTACCGTGCGCATGAACGCCGCCCGCACGTTAGTTGATATACCCGAGAACCTGTTTCAACTGTCTGAGTATCAAGCGTTTCAATCTGCGCTTAAGGAATATATTAAGGCCCAGCAGTATAATCTGGACCGCCCGGAAGGTCGCGTCAACCTGGGTACTTTGTACATATCGTTGAATCAACTCGACAAGGCAGAGCAGTATTTAAAAAGCGCCATCGACATCGGTACAGCGCTAGCCCAGCCTTATGTCAATCTTGCCGATTTGTATCGTATCCAACAACGAGACAAGCAAGGTGAAGAAACTCTCCGTTTGGGAATTAAGCAATCAGAAAATCCGGCGCCCATTCATCACGCGTTGGGATTGTTGCTGGTGCGAGAACAACGTACTGACGAAGCGCTCAAAGAACTGGAAGCAGCAGTCCGCCTTGCACCCGGTGAGGCAAGATATAGTTACGTGTATGGTGTTGCCTTGCAATCAGTCAAAGGTCGCGATGCCGCTATTGCATACTTGAAGAAGGCGCACAAACGCCACCCAGCAGATTTAAACATTCTGTTTGGACTTGCCTCGTTCAGCCTGGAAAATGGCGACTTGAAAGCTGCGGCTGACTACGCCAATCAATTATTGATACTGGCGCCGCAGCATCTGGGTGCACAGCAATTGCTGGATGCTTTGGAGCGGCGGTAAGATTGCTTTTTCGCCGATAGAGCCGGTTCAAGAGATTACGCCCTTAAGGAACTGTGATTAACAGGCGGGATATATTCTCAGCTACCGCGGCAACGGGCCTGGTGCTGGTGAGGGTATCTCTCGTGGTGGTGGACCGAGATATTGCGGCGGCGTAATTGTGCCGCTGAAACCGTACCACGGATTGCGATAATGCATATCGAAATATGCCGAGCCGCCTCTCACCGGGGTGCCGCCACAACCAGGTATGGCAATGGCTACTATCAGTGCTAGTGCCAGTGTCATTGCTTTAGGTATTTTGCTGTTCAACTCGAACTCCCCTTTTACGGCTGTCCAATTTCAATGACGCCTAAAGCAGCGCCGCCGGGATCGGAAATTATGGCAAGCTTGCCACTGTGAATCCACATTGAAGGTTGCAACAACACCTGGCCACCCAATTGAGTCACTTTAACGATACTGTCATTGATGTTATTCACCCGTACATAGGGTAGCCAGTTCGGTATAATATCCTCCGCGGGTAATAACACTACGCCGCCGCGCGCCACATTATTGCTCTGCAGAAAATAATCTCCCGTTATTGCAGACGCGGAATTATTCATCACGGTGTAATCTGCGAGGCCCTTATAAAACTCGGTTTGCGCTTTTGGGTTTAACGCAAACAAATCACTCCAGATCCAGTTGCCAACATGGGGAAACACCTCCCGCGGGTCGCCGCTTAATGAATTAATTACACCAAACGGTGCGCCTTCCGGATCAGCAAAAATCGCCACGTCTCCAATCTGGTGAAATATTCTTGGACTCACCAGCACCTTGCCGCCATTTTGCACGACATAATTGTTCGCTGCGTCAACATTATCCACAGAAATATAAGACACCCACTGGTTTTCGGCGCCATCATTGGTATCCTGTTGCGACAAGCCGCCCACGCCCAGGCCATTACTGGTTATGTAATAGTATGCTCGCTCGCCAGGCCCGAACTTTCGGAATTCCCAGCCAAACATGCCCTGATAAAAATCAACCGAATCTTCAAGTTTGTCAGTGAATAAATCATGCCAGATAAACTTGCCCGGATAGTACTGTCCGGTTGCCGGCTGGTTAATCGGGGGGACCACAACTGACACCATGCGTTTTTCCGCGTGAGCGCCACCCGCTGCAAGCAAGCCTGTTAAAAGCAGCAGTCTGGTAATTGATATAAGACGGTTCATTCAGGTTTGCCTTTTGGTTATCGGGCCGACGTCAAATATCCGGTTGGATGATGGTTCTCTTTATATCATTAGCGGCGGAATTGCAGCAAGCATCCACCCATACTATGTACTGTAATTTTGATGTGGCGCAGCAAACTAACCCAGATTTGCCCTGTATCAATGGCCTGATTATTCAATCTGATATTTTGTTTACCATTAATATGGTTGCCTGATACGCTGCTAAAAGTGCCTGAATGAAGGACTAATCAAATTGCACAGGTTATGCGACAGTCCGGGACAGTAAAACTCTGTATTCAAATCCCTGTCTGGCTGCCATTTTCTTATAAACTAACGTTGTAAAAGGTGAGAACCAGGGGAAAATTGGCTATTGTATCTGTGAAGGAATAAGATTCTAAAAACAGCGAGGCGTTCGGGTTATGATAAGGATTCATGCAATGCGAACAGTTCTGATGGCAGTTATTTTGTTGCTGGTTACTCTTTCAGCTTTTGCGCAAGAGGCGGTGTCACCACCGCCACCAAATAAACTATATGATTCTGCTGATGTTGTGTTTAATGGTAGAGCGATATTTAAACTCATCGGAATTTCATCTCGGCCAGCAAAACAGCGCGCTAAAAATACTGCAAATCGCATAAAGGCGCTTGCCGATGATCCTGGCTTTGATCCTGAGAGCATAACCATCAGTGCGAAATCAGATCGAACACTGCTGTTAGCTGGTGATCAAATAATCTTGACCATTGTTGAACAGGACGCACAGAATGAAGGTGTTGAACGGCAAATTCTGTCGGAAGTGTATCTGAAAAATATCAAACGAGAAATTATCGCTTACCGTCACGATCGTCAACCCGAGGTTATTACCCGCAACCTGGTGTACGCTGCCATTGCAACGGCAATCCTGCTTGGTCTGGCGATTGGTGTTGTGTTTTTATTTCGGCGCATGACTGCTGCTTTCGAACGGCGTTTTAAGCGGCGAGTAGAAAAGCTGGAGGCGCAGTCACGGCGCCTTGTGCAGGCGGAACAAATATGGACTATGTTGCAGGGTTTCCTCAGGCTCAGCAAGGCGCTGCTAGTACTGCTACTAATTTATATTTATCTCAATTCTGTTCTGAGCTTGTTCCCCTGGACTCGCTATATTGCGCAAAGTGTTATTAACTACACTATTGAGCCGTTGCTGATCATGGCGAGAGCGGTTATTGACTATATGCCAAAACTGTTTTTCCTGATCATTCTGATTCTGGTGGTTCGTTACCTGTTGAAACTGAATCGCATGTTTTTCATGGGTATTGCTACCAGTCGGATTCGTTTTGAGCACTTTGATGCTGAATGGTCCTGGCCGACGTATCGCATAGTGCGGGTGCTGGTAATTGTTTTTGCGGTTGTTATTGCCTATCCCTATATTCCAGGGTCTGACTCGGCAGCGTTCAAAGGGATTTCAATCATGTTCGGGGTCTTGTTTTCACTGGGATCCACTTCGATGCTTTCCAATATTATTGCCGGCTATGGCATGATCTACCGGCGTGCCTTTAAAGTGGGTGATCGGATCAAGATTGGTGAAACGATCGGTGATGTGGAGGAAATGCGCTTATTGGTGACAAACTTACGCTCATTGAAAAATGAGCAAGTGGTGATTCCCAACTCGCAGATCCTCAACAGTGAAGTGACCAACTACACTGCAAAGGCGCTGAAAGAGGGGCTGATTCTGCATACCACGGTCGGTATCGGCTACGAGGTGCCCTGGCGCCAGGTGGAAGCTATGCTGTTGATGGCTGCCAGCCGAACGCCAGGCCTGTGCGCAGATAAAAAACCGTTTGTGTTGCAGAAGTCACTGGGAGATTTTGCGGTCAATTATGAACTCAACGTGTATTGCGATGTGGTGAGTGAAATGATGCGTATTTATAGTGACCTGCATCGTAATATCCAGGATGTATTCAATGAATACGACGTACAGATTATGACACCGGCTTACGAGGCGGATGCCCCGGAACCCAAGACGGTGCCAAAAGCCAGGTGGTTTGCGGCACCTGCACAAGCGCCAGCCGAGCAGCCGGTGCCAGATTCGCTCAAGTAAACTTCGGCCATACCTTGAAAGTTTAAAACAGCTTTATGTAACTTCCGGTGAGTAGAGCGGATAATACAGATAATAATGATGAGATCGCAACTACAAAGCCTGATCGAAAAATACCGATTTCAGTCTCTGTTGGTGTTTCTTTTACTGCTGCTTGCTGTAATACCTTTTTTGGAAATCAATGCCCTGACAGATATCGTGATGACGATCTTGTTTTTGGTGGCACTGCTGGCTTTTACGGAACGCCGTAACCTGCTGTTTCTTTGCGTGGTATTGGTTCTTATCAGCCGTGGCAGTAGTTGGGGCGCCTACTGGACCGGCAATGAGACACTGATCGTTATCTCCAAGCTGTTGAATGTCGCTTTTATACTCATTGTGTCCGGATTCATATTGACTATTGTGTTCCGGTCCAGGGAGATAACCCTCGAGACCCTAGCTGGTGCAATATGTGTGTATCTGTTTATCGGGCTCTTCTGGGCCGATGTGTACGCGCTGGTGGAAATCGCTAATCCTGGTTCGTTTTCGCTGCTTAAAGACGGAGCGCAAGAGACGATGAATATAGTTGCCCACAGTACTTCGCAATTCAATTACTTTTCTTTTGTTACATTGAGCACGCTTGGTTATGGCGATATTACACCACAAACAAGGCCTGCCCAGTCATTAGCAGCGATGGAGGCAATTCTTGGGCAGCTGTTTCTGGCGGTATTGATTGCACGCCTGGTGGGTCAAGTGGTAGTGAATCGAGAAGAGAAAGACAAAAAGTAGTATAGCCTAGTGATGCTAAAGAGATGGTCGACAGGAAGCGTTATTAAAGAATCCGCTGATAGGATTTTATTTCCGCGCTGATGTCCGTCCTCACTCCGGCGTTTCTCGCAAAGCTATCCCATTGTTCAACCGCGCTCATCACTTCATCGATTATCTCTTCTGGTTTAGGTAAGCTGATGGATTCGCCAATCACGATGAGATCTTCCCGGGTAAAATCATCCCGTTTGCCGTTGGCGCTCATCTGGTGCTGATTGGTCCACTTGCCCCGGGGGTTGTGCGAGTAAGTCACATCATACGCCGGTGACAACCGCCACTTGCCATCGGGCCCCATCAGGAACGCGATGTTTTTGGTGTGATCGTCCAGGTCGCGGGCGGCGATATTAAATATCATGCGACGGAATTGTTCCGCAGCATCCGCCTTACTCAGGCGCAGTTTACGCATTACGGCAAAGGCCTGTTCATAACTGTAGGCGCCGGCCAGATTGAAATCGTAATGCGCAATGCCGCATAACGATTGCATGTGCAGTTTATTGCCATCGACACGGTCAAACCGTTTTGTCATGAAATGGGCGCGGCCATGCTCTTCCAGTAAGCGGCATTCGCTCATCTGGATACCGGCGGCTTGCGCCATTAAATAATAAGCATATTCAATGCGGCCGAAGCCTTTGGGTTCACCCAGCTCCAGGTCGGTGACGCCATCGAATTTCAATATCCAGTAATCATAACCTGCGGGTGCTTCGGTTTGTCCGGACCTTACATTGCCGTTGGCATCCATGGCGATAACCGCCTTGGGACGCGCGCCGCCGGCGGAAGTGCCTACGCGCAAGATATCCATGATGGCATCGGCGTTTTCTTTTTCCGAATCACCCAGTGTGACATCCAGAGTTTTACGTTCCTGCATGATGTGTTGCGCGAGATTGACCAGGTCTGAAATTTCCACCGGCACCGATGCGTCATACTTGTCAATGGTTGCCGGTGAAAATTCCAGGGCACCTATGCCACGTTTACCGGTATAACATAAGCGTTCCACCGGACTGAAGCTGGCGCCGTCTCGACCCTGCCGCGCCAGCCAGGTATCAATGATGCTGTTACCGAACTTATCCGGCAGCGCATCCGCCAACATGCCGGGCAGGCCAAGAAAGGTATCTTTATTCAAGGCGGGAAAAGAAAAGATGCCGTCACCTTTTTGCGCTGCCTCCAGGCTCATGTGAACAGGGGAGACATCCAGGCCTTTTTTCAAGAACTCCGGATCGTATTCAAATACGCCGTAAGCCGGCTCATCCAGCCAGGATACCGCGCCAACCGTGTTGCCCCAGAGTTTCACCAGGGCGGTGTCGACTTTCTTTACCATTCGGTTTCGTCCCCGGTTTTATCCTTGCTACGGCTGCCCGATGCGCGTTCGCGTACCTTGCCCTGCATTTTCGCCAGTTGCAGCGGGCTTACTTTGGTTTCCGGGATAAAGTTATCCAGCTGATCCAGGGCGCCTAATTCCCTGAGTACTGCAATAATAGTCGAGAGCTTGCCACTTCCGGATTCCAGCGCCTTGATGGTATTGAGCGACAATAAGGTCGCATCGGCAAGTTCCTGTTGGGTAACGTTTTTTCGCAGACGCAGGGCCTTGAAACGCTCGCCCAGCGCGGTTTCAATGGCTTTATCCGAAAGGCTGTAAAAGTCCATAACAGATTATATTATGCCCATTATGTTAGTATTTAGATATTAATAGTTAGAAATACGCCTACTAAAGTATAGCTAATTCAATTCAATAATAGTCACATATTTAACTATTGCGGCATCTAATAGGACATAATAGTCTATATTTAAGCTTTTATTAACATCCTGATGATCATTTTGCGATCAAGTTTTTACTTTTATATGTGTAGAGCGATCGCCAGAAGGGTCATTACGCCAAGGCGCTAGTTTTTAATTCGCGTTTCAAGAGTTGAGGCACTACTCACCTTGACGTAGCCTGTTCGCTTAGCGGAGAAAATAAATTCCGCCGTTGTTCTCGTGTTAATGATCAATTGTAAAGCTATCTCTGTCATCGGTAGGATTAAGCGCCCAAACAATTTAAACTGACCATTAGCCTGTTTAAATCCCGCTGTTTTAATAACACCAATATAACAATGAACAAAATTCTTAAAGATCCGCTGTTTCATTTTCTACTGATAGGATTCGCCATCTTTGTACTCTATGGTGTGCTGAATAAAGATCGTGCTTCGGACAACATTAATGTGATCAGTGTTAACGAGTCAGATATCGAGCAACTCAAAGCGCTCTGGCAAAAACAGTGGCAACGACCGCCGACCAAACAGGAACTGGACGGGCTGGTGGAAAGCCATATTCGCGAACAGGTGTTTTATCGTGAAGCACTGGCCATGGGGCTGGACAAGGACGATACCATAGTGCGGCGCCGCCTGATGCAAAAAATGGAATTCCTGGTGGCCGATGTCAGTTTACCGGAAGACCCGGAAACCAGTGCCTTGCAGGAATATTATCAGAACCACCTGGATCGCTATCGTGAACCTGCGCGACTCAGTTTTTCCCATATCTATTTCAGTGTCGATCAGCGCGGCGAGCGTGCAGAACAGGAAGCGAAAGCCGCATTGGATTCACTAAAGAAAACCGGCGCCGATGCCAATTTCCCCGCTGACATGGGTGACCGGTTCATGTTGCCAAGTAATTATGCAAATCGCTCGACGGATGAAATCGCCCGTGATTTTGGTAAAGAGTTTGCCGAACAAGTGGCCGCTTCACCGATGCGCCAATGGCAGGGTCCTGTTGCATCTGGTTATGGGTTGCATCTTGTGTATATCAGTGAGGTGGAAACGGCGCACGTGCGTGAACTGGAGGAAGTTAAGGAGCAGGTGAAAAACGATTACCTGTTTGATCTTCGCCAGGAAGCCAATAAAAACGTGTATGACAAACTGCGCGAACGTTATGAGATAAACGTTGTGCCGTATTCCTAAATCAACGGAAGTAAGATACCTTCATGGACGAGCGATTTATAAAAATCATTTCAAATTTCGCAGTGCTGTTCAGCTTACTGTTGCTGTTACCAATTTGCTATGCCCACGAATCCCGTCCTGCTTACCTTGAGTTAAAAGAACACACTGCTAACGTGTTCGATGTGCAGTGGCGCCGGCCGGCGCGCGGTGACATGGTATTGCGTATGCAGCCGGTGTTTCCAGAGCATTGTGTTTCCAGCGACCAGGTAGCGTCATACATCATCCAGGGCGCGTCCATCGAACGCTGGCAAATCGATTGTGGCGAGCAAGGTCTGGTTGACCAAAGCATCACGATCGAAGGATTAAAAGAAACCATCACTGATGCACTAGTGCGCGTGGAAATGACGAATGGCGCGGTATATACCAAAATTATTAAAGGTAATGATCCTGTATTCGGAATTGAGGGGGAACCCTCTGCGTGGAAAGTCATTCAGGATTATCTGTTACTGGGCGTAGGACATATCCTCGGCGGTATCGATCATCTGCTGTTTGTGCTGTGTTTGCTACTGATAGTAAACGGTACCTGGCTGCTGGTGAAAACCATTACTGCTTTTACCGTAGCCCACAGTATTACATTAGGTATGGCGACACTGGGCTTTGTCAATGTGCCGCAAGCACCGGTGGAGGCGGTGATCGCACTAAGTATCGTGTTTTTAGCGGCTGAGTTAATGCGTCAGCAAAAAGGCGAGCGTGATATCGCCATGCAGGCGCCCTGGCTGGTGGCGTTTATTTTTGGACTGTTGCATGGATTTGGTTTTGCCGGCGCACTTTCCGAAGTCGGTCTGCCGCAAACCGAAATACCCCTGGCGTTACTTATGTTCAACATTGGTGTGGAAATTGGTCAGCTAGTATTCATATTGTTCGTTGTCGTTGCGCTCAAGCTCAGTATCCATATACTGAAAAGTCCGCAATCCTGGGCTAAACCAGGAACAACCTATATTATCGGGGGGATTTCAGCATTTTGGTTGATCGAGCGCATAAACGGCTTCTGGTAGTCAGCTTATTCCATTTAATTGTTGAGCTCATGGACTAAGTGCAGTGGTCCAAGCGCCACCCGTATATTGAAATAACAAAGGAGAATTTCATGAAACGACAGCGGAAATTGAGTTCACTTTTTCTCGGCGTGACACTGGTGCTTGGTGGTGCAGCAGTCCATGGCGAACAGATTGGCGTGGCGGTTTCTCCTGAGTCATTTTCCAAAAACTACAGCGGCAAAGTCTATTCGCCTTATGCGCAACGCAGTTTTCCCAGCCGCCCGCTGTGGGGCGACACTCATTTACACACAGGATTATCAGTGGACGCAGGCTTATTCGGTGCGCGCCTAGGGCTGGAAGAGGCCTACCGTTTTGCGCGTGGTGAGGAAGTCGTCTCATCAACCGGCCAGCCGGTGAAACTATCTCGACCACTGGACTGGCTGGTCATCGCCGACCACTCCGATGCCATGGGCCTGGTAAACGATCTTGCCACTGCTTCACCGGAAGTCACCAAATATGAACAGGGTGCGCGCTGGTCGAAAGGGTTGCGTGCCGGTGGTAAAGCTGCGGTGGATACGGCGCTCGATCTGATCACAACATTTTCCCAGGGTAAAGTGAACAAAGAATTGTTGGCATCCTATTCGCCGGGTTCCAAGATTTATGCTTCCACCTGGGAACGAGTGGTCAAAGCAGCTGAAGACTACAATGACCCCGGTCGTTTCACGGCGTTGATTGGTTTTGAATGGACCAGTCTGGTTAAGGGCAACAACCTGCACCGTAACGTAATCTTTCGCGATAACGGTGATCGCGCCGGCCAGGTGGTGCCTTACACCACACAGACACCGATTGGTAGCACCGATCCTTTGGATCTCTATAAATGGATGGACAACTATGAGAAAAAAACCGGTGGCACAGTTTTGGCGTTAGCGCACAACGGCAATCTTTCCAACGGTCTCATGTTTCCTGTCGACAAACAATACACGGGACGCAAGCTTGATAAGACTTATGTGCAATTGCGCGCAAAGTGGGAACCGTTGTATGAGGCGACGCAGATCAAGGGTGATGGAGAAGCCCATCCCTTGTTGTCGCCCGACGATGCCTTCGCCGACTATGAAACCTGGGATGTCGGTAATCTGGACTTAAGTGAAGCCAAGAAGCCCGAGATGTTAAAAGGTGAATACGCGCGCGAAGCATTAAAAAATGGTCTTAAGCTCGAAGCCAAACTGGGTACTAATCCCTACAAGTTTGGCATGGTGGGTTCCACAGACAGTCATACCGGGCTGGCAACCGCAGAAGAGGATAACTTTTTTGGCAAGCATTCAGGTGCAGAGCCTTCGGCCGAACGTATGCAGCATCCATTTACCAAAACCAAGCAAGGGGAATTCAAGGGTTGGCAGACGGTAGCCTCAGGGCTCGCCGCAGTGTGGGCGACGGATAATACACGCGCGGCAATTTTCGATGCCATGGCGCGCAAGGAAGTTTATGCCACCACCGGGCCGCGCATGATGGTACGTTTCTTTGGTGGCTGGGATTATAGCAGCGATGATCTCAACAGCCGTCAGCCGGCATTTGTTGGCTACGAAAAGGGTGTGCCCATGGGTGGGGATTTACCAAAACAATCCGGCAAAGCAAAAGCGCCTACTTTTATGGTTTATGCATTGCGTGATCCCATCGGCGCCAACCTCGATCGCATTCAGATCGTTAAGGGCTGGCTGGACAGCAAGGGCAATACCCATGAGAAAGTCTATGATGTTGCCTGGTCGGATAACCGCAAGCCCGGTACAGATGGCAAGCTACCGGCAGTGGGTAATACCGTAGATGTCAAGAACGCCAACTGGACCAATACCATTGGTGCTTCCGAGCTTGGCACTGTCTGGACGGATCCCGATTTTAATGCGAAGGAGCGCGCCGTCTATTATGCCCGCGTCATTGAAATCCCAACACCGCGCTGGATTGTGTACGATGCCTTTCGTTACGGCGTGGAAATACCCAAGGATGCGAAAACCATCCATCAGGAACGCGCCTATACATCACCAATTTGGTATACGCCTTAGAATCGCTGTAATTAGCTTAAATGATAGCTTTTATATTTTGATATGAATTGGTTGTTCATCACAGTGCCTGGGTAACCAGGTACTGTTTTGTTTTGTTGCCATAACACACTATACTTAAA
>Ga0209536_100008070_pt1 | contig 15860 bp, 9 predicted proteins | sample DeeMarSeWOR28_12_FD_187461 | JGI IMG/M metagenome (GOLD analysis project Ga0209536, IMG submission 187461) | Marine sediment microbial communities from White Oak River estuary, North Carolina - WOR-2-8_12 (SPAdes) (version 2) | ecosystem: Environmental > Aquatic > Marine > Intertidal zone >...
TGATGGATTCGGTTGAATTGATGTCCAGGGTTAACGGAGAAACGGCCGCACAGCAGTGATGGGTGATCAGCGGTCGCTCCCGGTAGGCCTCCTGTCCGCCGGCAATAATGGCGCCCAGTTCCAGCACCCGCTTCAGGTCCTGCATATCGGGTGTGTTGCCGCGCACCGGTTTGAGGCAGTTTTTAAGGGCCGGATAAAACCGGGCCAGGCTGAATTGCCCTGGTGGCGCATCGTGGGCCAGAGTTGATGTTGAAAAGATGTCATACCCCGGTAATTCGTTGATCAGATAGGCAATATTGGCGATGTCCGCCGAGGTGGCCCGCCGCAGGTCACCCGAGAAGGGATCTAGGATATCCGGAGCCGAACTGGCTGTTACGATCACCGGGCTGTCGCCTGGAATGGTTTTGTCAAACTGGGGATCGCGCCCCTTGAAGGTAAAGGTGGGTACAAACGCCTGCTGATATTTTTCCACAACCGCCGGCGGAAATTTAACGACGCCGCTTGCGGCATCTACCCGGCACCCATGACGGACAAAAATGCCGCGGGCTTTTTCACTGTGAACCCGTATGCCCACAGATTCCAAAAGCTGTTTTGAAGCTTCGTGAACCTGTTGGGCTTCTCCTGGATTTAGCAATTGCGCATATTGCATACAGGCCTCGCTGATTTTAAGAAGAAATCAATTCGTATCCGTTCAGATGAGATTTTTCTTTCGCTCCGGGTCGCAGCGTGGACTAGGCTGTCAAATTTTGTCTAGCGATTTGATATGCCGGTATTTTCTTTCTATTGTTATTTGACCACCAGATCCAAAGAGCGTTTTGACAGGGATTCGCATCCGGTTGCGTTAACCACGACGGTGTGTCCGAAGCACATGGCGTGATTGGTGTCACTGTCCATCAGAATCATATGTAAAAAGAACACCATGTTTTCTGCGGCCAGGACCGGGTTGCCGTGGTAAAACATCGGCCAGTCCATCCAGTTGGGAGCAAAGGTGGTGCCGAGGCTGTAGCCCGTGGCATTGAGGCGGTGCTCTTTCATTCCCGCGTCGTCGCAACAGCGGGCATAGGCGTCAAACACTTCGCCGATGGGTCGGCCGGGTTTAAGGGCCGCCATGCAGGCCGCCATGGCATCCATATTCACCGCGTGCATCTTTTGATGAAGCGCTGTGGCTTTTCCGATGGGGATGGTGCGCATCATGGCAGCATGGTAATGCCGGTAGGCGGCCGCCCATTCAAGGGTCAGTTGATCCCGGGAGTCGAGCTTGCGACGCCCGGATTTGTAACGGCATAAAAGCGCATCCTGTCCTGAGCCGATGATAAATTCGTTGCCCGGATAGTCACCGTCACCGGCAAAAATGACCCCTTGCATGGCCGCCAGAATATCCCCTTCGTCCGTTCCCGGTCCAGCCAGGCGGTGAGCTTCATCATAGGCCAGGTCAGCCAATTCGGCTGCCTTGCGCACATAGGCCAGTTCGGTCTTGCTTTTGACCACCCGCAGCCGGCTGACCAGATCCGATGCATCCTCGAGATCACAGAAGCCGGAAAGGGCGTCTTCCAGCAGCTTGCCGTTTTTGGCTGTTAATCCATAGGCATCGTATTCGACACCCAGGCGCCGGCCCCGGCAGCCGAATTCATCCAGGATCTGTTTTAGCTGAACCGCGGGATCGGCTTCGGAATTGTCCTGCCAGATGCGGATATCTTCAATAACGGACGTGTGACGTGCCTGACGCAAATCCGGAGCGCGGGTTAAAAGCATCAGGTTTCCGTCTTTATCAAGATAAAGACACTGGAAAAATACGTACCCGAAGCTGTCGTAGCCGCTCAAATAGTACATGCTTTCCTGTCTAAACATCAAAAGACCGTCCAACTGCCTGTTCTCTAATTGCCCGATGGTCCTGTGCTGCCGCTCGCTGAATTCTTCTGCGGTGAAGTGTAAAGCCATAAATTACTCCCGGTGGATCAATTTCTGGTTGATATATCAAGTTAACTGCTCATATATATGCAACGCGATCGATTGGTTTCAGGTGTCAGGTTTCAGGTGTCAGGGATAATCTGAACTATGAATACAGTAGGGCGGGCAACCGTGCCCGCCGGTCCCAAATCATTGCTTACGACAGAATATGGTCGGCACGGAGGCCGACCTAACAGATCCGCGTCGATCCTGACACCTGACACCTGACACCTTGAAATGCTAAAGCACCCTAAAGAAAGTAAAATGATATTCTGAGCCACACTAGCTTGGAATTAGCGGGATAGTATCACCGGTTACTCCATATTCGGTAAAATTTCCTCAGATATTCCTAACCCATCAACCAGGATTGATTTGTAGATATCAAAAACGTCCGTGGTAATATCGTCATTGAGCTGAGGCGGTGTCTGGGCGACCATGATCCCGCTTTTGAAAATGCATGCAGTTATCCCCTTTGAATGTTCGAAAGTAATGCCGAACATTCCCGCTGATTTTACCGGCAGTTTTTTTTTCTTGATCACCTTGCCAAGTTTTTCAAGGTTGACCTCAAGTCGCTTTTTGGGGGCAATAGAGTAGGTTCGGCCTCCGTCTCTGGCGCAGGATTCTTCAAACCACCGATCGGTTAACTTGGCCGGCGCACCGTCGGGCTTCTGACCGCATACTTTGCAGGATTCAAGACGCGAGATATCCAGGATGTTAAATTCAAATTCTTTGAGATCAATATAGAGCAGTTTGTTAAAAAGTTTTGGCTTCAGGCCTGTCAATACCCGGATTGCCTCGGAGACCTGGATGGAAGCAACCATACCGACAACGGAAGGGTGGACACCGACCAGGCCGCAGGACGGAATATCCTCGTTTTTTAAATCGGGCATGAAACACTCCAGGCAGAAGGTCTGGTCGGGGATCAATGTCGACACATTGCCATAGGATGCGGTTGCCGCTCCAAACACATAGGGAACCTTCAATCGGTTGCAGGTTCGATTCACTATATAGCGGGTCTCAATTCTGTCCAGACCGTCGATGACAATGTCCATGCCGTCAATCAATTCATCTGCATTGAGGGAATTCAAAGCCTCCGCTACAGGCTCCAGTTTTACGTCAGGATTGAGGCGATTTAATCTTTTAAGCGCCACTTCCACCTTGGGCTGGCCAATGGTGTCGACATCGTATAGGTGCTGGCGATGCAAATCCGTGCGGGAGACGACGTCCCGATCAACAAAGCGCAGGGTTCCAATACCCATTCCCACCAGTTTCAGGGCGATGGGGGATCCCAGACCCCCCACCCCGATGAGGCAAACCGTGGCGTTTTTAAGCGCCAATTGCCCATCGTATCCAATGTCTGCTAGAACAATTTGCCTGGAGTATGTATTTAATTCTTCGTCGGTGAGTTCTTTGTGCATGGTTGGTCACCTTTCGTCGCTTAGTCCGCCTAAAGCGGATTGTGCCGTTTGCGGCAAATTTTTCTTATGGGTCTATTTTCCCAATTTTCAAATGATTGAATAGTTTTAAGGTTCGATGGTCAATTCCGGTTACAGGCATTGACTATAGTACTAACTATTTCCGCCGCATTTGTAAACAGGGTTTTCATCATACGAATACGGCCTTAAATGGTTGCGGTCGATTGGCGCTTGACCCGGGCAGATAGCCATCTTATCTTCAAGGGCATTGATTATCCAGCGGCAAACCCCACCGCTTTGGGGTGAAATCGAAGCCCGCCCCTTTGGGCAAGGATTCGTTACTTTAGCCGGCCAAGGACCATAGGAATGGACGCCCAAGAATTGAAAAGTTTAACCCGTCAGGTTCTTCAAAATTGTGACATATCTGATGCCACTCATGCCGGACTATATTCAATCTGCGGTTTGGCCTTGCGATTGCGCGATTTATACAAATGGGAAAAACAGCTCTCGCCCTGGGAGGAACGGGATTCATCTGAAATTTTGGACTGGATTGATGCCAAAGAAACCCGGTGGGAGGCCTTTGCAGAAAACGATTATGGGCAATTGTGCCTTTTCGGCGAAAACTTCGATCCGTTTGATTCCGATGGGATCAATACCGTTTTGGAACCCCACCAGATCTACTACGGTGCCGGATATGCCCACAGCCTTAAACCCACTTTTTTTCTGGCGGTCATTGAGAATAAAACCCGTTCAAATGGATACAATATTTACACCCTCGGTCGGGAGTTGGCGCGGGATTTGTTAACCATTCCGGCGATGTCCCAGAAGGACAGCGTTCTTTTGCGGCAGGAATCCGCCTATCTATTCCTGTGGGATAAAATATTTTATATAAAAAAATCCGGCCGCCATGCCCTCTATTTTGCGTTGGAACACTTAGGAATTAGCGCCAAAGATCCCGGCGTGCTGCGGCAGCACCTGCCGGAAATTTTTGCGGCTGTGAAGGACACTTACATATATCACGAGCTGGGCGAAATACAGGATGCGACATTTGACCGGCAAAGCTGGCGGGAGATGGTTGCGGCGTTCCCTTTTTCGCCGCTTGAGCTCATCGCCCGGGCCGTCAAAGATCTTCTGGCGGATACCAATGAATACGGAACATTGCACCACATCATTCAAAAGCGTCAGACCGCCGGCCTGGCTTTCTATGTTGCATTCATCGACGGACTGGCCAAAGAATTTTTTCCGGAAATCAGCATCGCTTTTCAGATGTTTGTAAAATCGGGAGATTGGGGCATTATCGAACAGGCTGTGAAGGATGGTTATCAAACCGCCCAAAAGCATACGGTCCTGTTACTGGATATCTATCGCGACGGTGTGAACAAAGATAACCTGGAATGGGCGGAAACAGAGATCCAAAGACGTCTGCTTGGAAAATACACGAGGAAATCGTGAAAGATTCTCCTCGTTATTTATAGAATGGGTCGTGTTTCTATTTGGCGAGCCATTACTTTGGGGGTGCCCCTATCACGATTTCAGGTTAGAGGGTTCAGGGGTTCACCGTTCAGAGGTTGTGGGTTCAGTAGTTGCTAAAATCGGGAGGTAAAAGCTTAAAGGCCAGGGATTCGCAAGAAATCTAAGTCAATGCGTGAGTAACCTTGAACCCTGAACTCCGAACCCTGAACCTTGCCTTATTTTCCCAGTTTAGCACTTAGCACTAGTCCAATTTTACAAGGAGAACTATATATTGACAGACCCCTCGGATTCTATCAAGCGAGGCTACGCCTATGTATCCCTGGCCGCAATTTTATGGGCCGTATCCGGGTCGGCATCAAAGTACCTGTTCAATAACGGGCTTTCGCCGTTCCAGGTAGTCCAACTGCGGACAACCATTGCATTTGTGGGCCTTTTATTGTGGCTGAGTTTCAGGCACCCTTCACTGTTGCGGATCGCTCCCCGGGACAGTATTTATTTTCTTCTGTTAGGCATATTTGGAATTGGAGCCGCTCAATTTTTCTACCTGTTTGCTATCAGCAAGATTAATGTGGCGGCTGCCATCCTGCTGCACTACACCGGCCCCGTTTTCGTTACCCTGTATTCGGTCGTTTTTGCACGCTATAAGCTTCGACCGGCAACCATTACAGCAATCCTCGGGACTTTGACCGGCTGCTTCCTTGTGGTGGGAGCATATAATATAGACCTGCTGGGGGTGAACCAGGCCGGAATTATCGGCGGTCTTCTGGCGGCGGTTGCTTTTGCCACCTATTCACTTTTCAGTGAGTATGGTATGCGCAAATACAATCCCTGGACGGTGTTGTTTTATGGCTTGCTTTTTGCCGCCCTGATCTGGAACATTCTGCATTTTCCATTGGAGGCTTTTTTTCATACATATTCTCCGGTCACGTGGTGGTGGATATTCTTTATAGGCGTGTTGGGCACCATTCTGCCATTCGGCTTTTACTTTGAGGGTATTAATCTGATCCGCTCCACCCATGCCAGTATTACCGCCACCCTGGAACCGATAACGGCGGGAATTTTATCTTTTCTCTTTTTGAAGGAAACCATGGGGCCATTGCAGATATTAGGAGGGATTCTGGTAATCGCTTCCATTATTTTGCTGCAGTTCAAGCAGGATATGGATGAAAATGCTCCGGGAGTAATTCGTGCGCAAAGTTTTAAAAAATGAACATCGAACTTCGAACGCTCAGTCTGTTCGCCGCTTACCTGCGCAGCTCGGCGGTGACCGCCTGTCCGATCTTTTCGATTGTGTAGGGCTTTTTTACATAGGTGCCGGCACCCAGACGCTGTGCCTCTTTGACCCGCCAGGTCTCTGAAAAGCCGCTGGCGATAATTGCTCTCTGGTCGGGGTTAATCTGGAGGATTTGTTTATAGGTTTCTAAACCGTCGATGCCCGGATCCATGATCATATCCAGTACGATGAGGTCTGCTGAATGTTCCTGCAAAAACGCTATCGCCTCTTGCCCGCCGGGTACTGAATTGACGTCGTAACCCAATTTTTTCAGCATGAGGGTGGCGATTTGACGCTGCTCCGGGATATCATCTACCACCAGGATCCTCTCGCCCTTGCCGTTGCTTTCGACGGTCTTGCCGGCGGATTGATCATCGGCCAGGGATTCTCTGGTGACCGGAAAATAAAGGGTAAACGTTGTTCCTTCGCCTTCGGTACTTTGGAGGTCAATATATCCCTTGTGATCCTTAACCGTGCCCCACACCACCGCCATGCCCAGTCCGGTGCCGCTTCGGCCCATAATCTTTTTGGTATAAAACGGCTCAAAAATTCGTTCTTTGTCCGCAGGACTGATGCCAATTCCGGCGTCAGATATCTTTAACAGTACGTAATCGCCTTCTTCTATTTCATCATATCCCTCAACGGGCTGGTCAAGATATTTATTTTGCGTTGATATATAAATGGTGCCGCCATCGGCCATGGCCTCGGCGGCATTTGAAACCAGGTTCATGACCGTTTTTGACAGGTGAATCGGGGAGCCGGAGATATTTAGAAGATCAGCTGCAAGATCGGCATCCACCTTGAGCCCGGGATGGAATTGCTTGATTTTCTCAAATTCCGGCGTATCCAGATGTTCGGATATGATCCGGTTCAGATTTACGATCTCGGAGATCGACACACCGCGTCGGGCCAGCGTCAGCAGATCCTGGACAATGGCTGCAGCTTTAAAACCGGACCTTTGGATGGTTTCCAGAGGTTCCTTTAATTCGCTGTCTTCGGGAAGATCCATTAGCAGGATTTCAGGGTAGCTGACAATTCCCGATAAAATATTGTTGAGATCGTGGGCCACCCCCCCCGCCAGGGTGCCGATGGCTTCCATTTTCTGGGCCCGCTGAAGCTGGGTTTCAAGCTTTTTTTTGTCCTCCTCCACCTTTTTCCACTTGCTGATGTCCCGGGTTATGGTCAGTAGTTGGTTTTCACCGTTCAGGTTAATGATGCGGGCGGAAATTAATCCGGATTTTATCTCACCGTTCTTGCATCGAAACTTGGATTCGACATTGTCTGCAAAGCCGGTTTTGTTCAGTTGCGCTAAAATTTTTTTGCGATCTTCAGGGATGTCCCAGATTTTAATATCCCGGGAAGACATTCCGATCACATCGGCCCGGGTGTATCCGGTTAACATGGTAAAACCTTCGTTAATCTCAACAAACTCGCCGTTTAACTTGTTGATGTTGACGGCATCCGGGCTGGTGTGAAAAACCGTGCGAAATCGATGCTCGCTTTCTCTCAACGCATCATTGGCCCATTTGCGCTGTTCGATTTCAGCAACTAATTCGGCGTTGGATTCTACCAGTTCGCCGGTCCTTTTTTTGACGCGAAGTTCCAGTTCTTCATTGGCGATTTCAAGGGCTTTTTTACGATCTTCAGCAATTTCAAATAGCACCATGTAGTTTTTTAAGGTGACATACATGATGGCGGTGGAAAATCCCCAAAAGCCGTACTCGATTAAAAATTGGATCGTCGTAAATCCTAACGTGGCCGCCGCATCGTGGAGGCTCAGAATAGCCCAGAGGAGGAATCCAAGGATAAATATTTTTGCCCCGGATTTCTGACGATTTTTATACCTGACCCAATAGGTCAGACAGAACGCGGATGCCAGGGCAGAATAAACTAAGACGAAAGGTCCCAGCATGCCCAATTCGGGTTCGATATAGGGTTTTTTCAGCCAGAGGAAATTGTGATAGGTAAAATCATTGGTGATAACGAGATCGGTGGACCAGAGGATCGCCAAAAGAATCAGGTGAAATATACCCGCAATTTGATGATAGCGTCCCGGTTTTATTTCAAGGTAAGTAAACGTGAACCCATAAATGGAATGGACCAGTAATATAAACACTGAATACTGAAATAACTCGGCGATGTGATTGGTTAAACTCGGAGACGAGTTAAATTGGATAAATACCGTTACGGCATAGATAAAGGTAGCCAGGGACAGCGAGGCACCCCATTTGCTCCATTTGAACAGGGGGCCTTTCAGGTAAATCCAGCCCTGAAAAATAAAGAAAAACAGCGCGGTAACCGCCACAGACAGTGAACCGGCGGATGATAATACGATGTCTGTATTCAACATTTGGTCAGTGAAACCTCAAAAACCCTATTCATTTACCGGTCCTGAAAATTAACCCGGCCATCCCAGGAATTAATGGGGCGGGTTGCAGACCGCAGTCAAAGGTATAGACGGTCAAATTCCCAGCAAACTTTTTGATATTGCACTCTATAATATCGGTCATAATCTAAAAAACTTAAATGACCAGGGGTTGCATGCCGCCGGTGTCTCAAATGACCGGAAAATGACACCTGGAATTCAGCGGATCGGTGGTTTCTTTGTCCTGGCGATGCGGGGGCACGGTGGCTGAGCGCTGTTAGCCTTTTGCGGGTTGGACTGGATGGGAGGTGACTGACATTATTTATTTATTGAATGATCTCTGAATGTTATTTAGCATTCGGTACAAAAACTTTCTTTCGGGTCGGTGCGCTGCGGGTTGTGATTTCTCATAGGCCGATTTAAGATGGCCTAAAAATTCTTGGATATATCCGCGGGTCCTTCTTGATTCCAAATGATAATGGGTTTGAATCGCGTGTAGAAGGCTGTGGATTTCGTTTTGCCTGGAGTGAAATGGCGACCGTCCATGGAACCGCCTGGTTTCTAAGAATTGATCAATTCCTAAATATTTTAAAATAGTTGCAACGCCCATTGTCCCGTGGCGCAAGGTTACTAAAAAACGGGAGTACCCGTGCCGGCTGGGAGTTTGCGACTGGTTGATATTGATTGTTGGAAATATCTCTGATTTTATTTTTATCATTTGATCAATCGACCGCCGCGCTTCGTTTCCGAGAAATCTGCTCCGGCGCGCGAGCCGGCTGACCCAGTTTAAAAAATGATCAAATACTGCGCTGTTTTCCATACCAGGCGGCGGTCTTCGAAGGGCTTGCCAGTACATGGCTGAATATCCGTGGAATAAAAGTTTTTCGATTTGATCCGGCGGATGGTTTCTGCCGGCAGATGTAAGCGTATAATTGGCTATAAACTCCACGGTAATGCGGCTAAACAGCTTCAAACATGACTCATTGGTTTGGCTGTCGATGGTTTTTACATAGTGAGGTAAATAGCGGCACTGGTCTTTTTCCATAAAACGAAATGCTCGCGGCAGGGTTACCCATGAGGTGGCGATGCCATCGAGCAAATCAAACAGGTGTTCCGGTGACGCCCTATCGGTTATAGTTCCAGTCTTAAATGGCGGAGAGGCACCGTCTATCGGGGACCAGTCCCCATTGTGTTTGCCAGTTTGACCCTCGAGTCCCTTTAGCACCTCGTCCAGTTCAAGATTGATTTCGGGGTGAATGGCGATAATTTTATCGTTTACCGGCCCCATGAACTTCCAGGCCGCGGGTGTTAATTCAAACAGGGTTCTGGCAATCTGCTGACCGCATCCGATGCGATCAAGGGTTGGAAGAATGCGTTGGTCCAGCATCCGGCCTAACCATCCCGAAAGGTTATCGAGCCCAAGGGTATTTTTAATTTCCAGAAAGTTTTGGCGGTCAAAATCCTCGTGTTCCTGAAGTTGGCTGTCTATATCCTGCCCGCTGCTGGATTTATCGATTGGACCGGGGAGAGTGCTATTTTTTTTTGACCCTATAAAGTGTTGATATCTGCTGCGGTCATTGTGGTCGAATGATGAGTTTTTGCTGGGATGGAAGTCTTCGTAGCGGATTAGTTTACGCGGGACGAGGGAGCTCATTGCATATTTCCCTTTCGTTTTGAGAAGAGATGGTTTAAAACTTCCAACGATGGGCCGGGGAGGAATTTCCACCCCTCAGTGTCTAAGTGTATGCCACAATGTGCCAGTAAAAAATTTGACTTATGTCAAATACCTGCCTTGAAAACCGAAATATGGTGCCCGCTTTCCAGGCCATTTATCATTCTTCCAAATGGATCAAAATCGCTATTGATTTTGCCCGGATCGTGATTAGGTTAACTTTCAAAAATATGTAGTTGGCATCAGAACTTTTTTAGAACTAGTAAGTTTAATTAAAGCGGAGGATAAGAATGTTTTGTTATCAATGTGAACAAACTGCCAAAGGCGAAGGGTGTACCAAAATCGGTGTTTGCGGCAAACAGCCGGAGGTGGCCGCCCTTCAGGATCTTTTGAACTATGTCGTCAAGGGGTTGTCCCAGGTGGCGGTTGAAGGCCGTAAGGTGGGTGTTAATGATCAGCTGGTCAATCAGTTCACCTGTAAGGCTATTTTTTCAACCCTGACCAACGTGGACTTTGATCCCGCAAGATTTGTTGATCTTATCACTGAGGCGGCTGAAAAACGCGACGTCCTGAAGCAAAAAGTAAATGCTGCCGGCGGCAACACTGACTTCGGCGCTGGCCCTTCGACCTTTGTGCCTGAATCGACAACCGAAGGCCTGGTGACCCAGGGAGAAAAGGTCGGTATCCAGGCGGATCCGGACGTGAATGCGGATATCCTCTCGCTGCGGGAATTACTGATTTACGGCATCAGGGGATTGGCCGCCTATGCCGATCACGCTGCCATTTTGGGCCAGGAAGACGATGCTGTCTATGCCTTTGCCCAGGAAGGGATGGCTGCCACCCTCAATAAGGGACTTTCCGTTGATGACTATATCGGGCTGGTGATGAAATGCGGCGAGGTCAACTTAAAAGCCATGGAACTTCTGGATGCAGCCAATACCGGCACCTACGGCCATCCCGTGCCGACTTCAGTTCCCCTGGGCGCTAAAGCAGGCAAGGCGATTCTGGTCTCCGGTCATGATCTGAAAGATCTGGAGGAGATCTTAAAGCAAACCAAGGGCAGGGGTATTAACGTTTATACTCACGGGGAAATGCTTCCCTGCCATGGATATCCGGAACTCAAAAAGTATTCCCATTTTTATGGCCATTACGGCAGCGCCTGGCAGAACCAGGCCAAAGAATTCGACGCCTTTCCCGGCGCAATATTGATGACCACGAATTGCATCCAGAAACCCAGAGACTCTTACCATGACCGAATTTTTACCACCGGTCTGGTGGGATGGCCGGGTGTCAATCATATCGCCGACAAAAATTTCACTCCCGTGATCGAGAAGGCCCTTGAAATGCCAGGTTTCACCGAGGATCAAAACGGCAAACAAGTGATGGTCGGTTTTGCCCGCAATGCCGTGATGGGTGTGGCCGATCAGGTTATTGAGGCCGTTAAAAGCAAAGCCATCCGCCACTTTTTCCTGGTCGGCGGCTGCGACGGCGCCAAACCCGGTCGTGATTATTACACTAAATTCGTCGAGCAGATTCCCGATGACTGCGTTGTGTTGACCCTGGCCTGCGGCAAGTTTCGTTTCTTTGACAAGGATCTTGGCGACATTGGGGGGATCCCGCGCCTGCTGGATGTCGGGCAATGCAATGATGCCTATTCGGCCATCAAGATTGCAACGGCACTGGCCGATGCCTTTGAATGTGGCGTCAACGATCTGCCCCTGTCCATGATTATTTCCTGGTATGAGCAAAAAGCCTGTGCAATTCTGCTGACCCTGCTTTACCTGGGGATAAAGGACATCCGTCTGGGGCCCAGCCTGCCGGCGTTTGTTTCTCCCAATGTTCTGAATGTTCTGGTGGACAAGTTCAATATCATGCCGATCCAGACACCGGAAGAAGATCTGCAGGCCATCCTGGGGTAGGGGTATCCCAAATGGTTAATACCCATTGGATGTAAGCGGTTATTCATTATGCGTTATTGGTTTAAAAGAAAAGAAATCGAATACCAATAGCGATTAATCCAATAGAGCCTAATTGAGCAATATTTGCTCAATTAGGCTCAGTTTTTCTTGGGGGTGATCAGCTATCTTTCACGGTGGCTGATCACAGTTTTCTGCCATCTCCGGCCGACCCTGAAATATTACCCGCCCCACTCCCCTTTTTTTATGGATTGTACAGAAAAGAACACATCACTTGTCTGAATGTATACACGCAGAAAACCGCCGGACCTTCTGAGCAAACAAATTAACATACTGAAAATATGTCATAATTTATTTTTTGACGGATATGCATGTTTTTTGCAATTAGTATTTGCCCGATATTGCCACTATAATTTTGCATGGACCAGGGTTGAATTGGTTTAGAATGCCGGGGGGAGGCTAGAAAAATGCTTGCACCAATTTCAAGCCGGGAAAGTCACCTTATTCAAAATCAGTCGATCCGGAGGAAGGAGGAAACCAAAAATAGACAGGAATTTTCAATGGAAACCAAAGTGATTCGTTACTGCTTCCAAATGCCGGACAACTCCCGAGCAGTCTTTAAATTTGAGCTGAACGCCAAAAATCTTGATTTGAAGGACAGTGTTCCAAAATGCCTGCCGCCCTGGACAAAGCTGGAATCCCACCAGTGCGCCAATTGCCCGCTGGATGCCGCTGCGTATCCATACTGCCCGCTGGCGGCCAATATCTATAATATCGTGCAGCGGTTTGACGGTTTGAATTCTTACGATGAAATCACGGTGGAAGTTGTCACCGAGCAGCGCTGGATTGCCCAACGCACAACCGCCCAATCCGGAATCAGTTCGATGATGGGCCTGGTCATCGCCGCTTGCGGCTGTCCCCACACGGCGTTTTTCAAGCCCATGGCCTGGTTCCACCTGCCCCTGGCCAGCGAAGAGGAGACACTTTTCCGCGCCACGTCATTTTATATGTTGGCGCAGTATTATTCTCAAAAGGATGGTCGTGCTGCCGATTTTGAGTTTGAAGGTCTGGCCAAAATCTACCAGAAAATGCAAACCGTCAACTGCGCCATTGCCCAGCGACTGCGAGAAGCCACCGCCAGCGATTCCTCGGTAAATGCCATCGTCATCCTGGACAGCTTTGCCCAGATCGTGCCCTTTGCCATTGAAGAGTCCCTGAAAGAATTGCGCTATTTGTTTTCACCCCATTCTGCAAAAAAAATCTAACCAACTTTTACATGTTGCATCAGTACATCCAAACAATTTGCAATCCCTTTCAATTTTACCTGTAAGCACACTGCACATAACTTAATGCCTCCCCGATAGTATAGACGTGAATTCCTCAATTCCTAAATCATTACATTCCTGAAACTTGACACCCAACACCTGGACTCATATACATATAGAATAGAATAAAAGCGTTGCGGTATTGAACGGGTCTTTCTAAACCACTTATCCCATTATTTCGTGTTACCAAGCAGGCCTAAAGAAAGCGGTATAACCCGGGGTTAAGGCGATCGTAAAAAATGAAAAAAGAAATAGATGCTCAAACGCCTGCAGCCGGCAAGCCGCATCGGAGCTGCTGGTGTTTATCGGTGAGGCGGTGGCTGCATTTCTGAAACTTCCGGCGGGCAAGGCCAGCTTTCGCCGCAGCGATCTGATGGTCCTCATCCAGGAATGCGGCCTGCCGATCGCAACCCTGATCAGTTTTCTGGTCGGCCTGATCCTGGCCTTCGTAGGCGTCGTTCAGCTGGAGATGTTCGGTGCCCTCCCAGAGCATCCCTGCGATATCCAGAGCATCGGGCAATTGGGGTCACAGAGCCCGGCCTCTAAATAGCCGGGCAAATCTATTATTGCATTGATTAGCATTAATTCCTTCAGTACAGTGAGGTGGGTTGGGCAAAAGAAAGTAGATCTTTACCCGGCGGCCGGGGGAAGCATGGAGGATTAATGTTCGCTCAAATAGGGAAAAACGGATGCAGAAATTAAGAAAATATATACCTGTTTTGTTGGCATTGTTGAGTTTGGCTGCGGCAATACCGGCAACGGCAGCAGATGAGCTTACAATCGTATACAACGTGGGAGTGGCGCCGCTTGAGTTTGAAGACGCTGCTGCGCGTCCGGCCGGGCTACTTCCGGATTTTTGGCGACTGTGGGCCAAGAAGACAGACAAGAAAATACAATTTGTCAAAGCTAAGTCGTTTAAAGAATCGCTGCAACTGCTCAAAGACGGCAAAGCCGATCTGCATGCCGGGCTTTTCAAGACTCCGGAGCGCGAGAAATTTCTGGATTATTCCGAACCGCTGTTAGCCCTCGACTATTACATATTCACCCACCCGTCGGTCTATCCGATCAGGTCGTTGGAAAAAACATCGGGCTTTTTGGTCGGCATCCAGAAAGGCGGGTCTACGGAAAAATTAGTGCGCTCCAAAGTGCCGGCCAACCGCATTGTTGTCTATGACCGTTTCCAGGATCTTTTTCGGGCCGCCCTGGAGGGCGAGGTAAAGGTATTTGTCGCAACGGAGCTCAGCCTTTTGTACTTTCTTAAAGACAATTTCCAGACCAACATCTTCGAATACGATCAAGACCATTCGCTGTATTCCCAGGAATATTTCACGGCCACAAAAAAAGGAAACCCGGTGCTGATTCAAAAGGTCAATGCGGGGTTAAAAGCTATCGGCCACGAGGAAAGAAAACAGCTGGAAAACAGATGGATTGTACAGGATTTTGAAGAATCACCCCAGGAAACAGCAGCCGCCCGGTCGGAACTATGGAAGATTGCTTTAACCGATGCGGAAAAACGATGGCTGGACGCGCATCCGGTCGTCCGGGCTGTCAACGACAAAAACTATCCGCCCTATGATTTCTATCAAAATGGAAAAGCAACAGGATTCAGCGTTGAGTATCTGGAGAAACTGGCCAAAATGGCTGGGTTCAAAATCCAATGGGACAGTCGCGATAATTGGGACAAGGCCGTCGGTGATTTTAAATATAAAAAAGTGGATCTGCTTCACGCCATTTCAATGACTGAAGAACGAAAAGCATTCACCCTTTTTACCACGCCTTATTTTCGAAATTTGACAGGCCTTTTTGTCCGTGAGAATAATCAGGAATTGCGCACCATGGCTGATCTTGCCACGGCCAAAGTAGCCATTCCAAAAGGATACGCTGATATTGAGCGTATCAAAAAATCATACCCCACAAGCACCATCATTGAAACAGATGGGCCGCGTGAAGCACTAGAGATGGTAGCCCTTGGCCAGGCAAATGTAACCGTATTGAACTCCGGCGTCGGCAATTATTTGATTCTTGAACATGGTTTTAACAATTTGAAAATTGCCGATTACGCTTTTATTGGAGAAACCGGGGATGAAGATGCCTTTTTTGTCGGGGTTCGCAATGATTGGCCCGAGTTAGTCAGCATCCTTAACAAAGCCATTGGCGCCATAGATAAAGCGGAAACACATAATCTTATCCGAAAGTGGGCTGTTGGCGGAGATGACAAAAAACAAAGTTTTGGCATCCTGTCTGAAGAGGAGCAGACCTTTCTAAAAGCGCACCCGGTCATTCGGGTTCACAACGAGAAGGACTGGCCGCCGTTCAACTATTTTGAGTATGGCACCCCCCGGGGGTTGTCCATCGATTATATGAATCAGGTGGCTGAAAAGCTGGGCATCAAGGTCGAATATGTCACCGGGCCAAGTTGGAACGAATTTTTGGAAATGGTAAAACGCAAAGAGCTGGATGTGATGCTCAACATC
>Ga0209536_100008071_pt1 | contig 15859 bp, 12 predicted proteins | sample DeeMarSeWOR28_12_FD_187461 | JGI IMG/M metagenome (GOLD analysis project Ga0209536, IMG submission 187461) | Marine sediment microbial communities from White Oak River estuary, North Carolina - WOR-2-8_12 (SPAdes) (version 2) | ecosystem: Environmental > Aquatic > Marine > Intertidal zone >...
TGACTTTAAATGTTACGGGAACTTTCTTAATTCTTGGTGATATTACCCTTCAAAATAATGCATCCGTGGATATTTCAGGGATAGTAGGGGTGGTAGGCAATATCAACGGTGGAACAAACACAGATATGAATGTTGATGGTTTTCTAGGAGTCGGCGGAAATGTAAATGTTGGCAACAATTCCGATTTAACAGGGAGTGGCACAGTTTTCATCAATGGTTCTTGTTCTGATGGAGGTAGCGGTTCATTTTGTAGTTCGGGACCACTACCTGTTGAATTAACATATTTTAAAGAATTAGTTGAAAGAGAAACCGTAAAATTATTTTGGGAAACTGCCTCAGAACTTAACAACGACTACTTCACCCTTGAAAAATCCAGAAACGGAAAAGACTTTGAAACAATTGGAATAATCGAGGGTAATGGTACCGTGACAACAACCTCAAATTATAGTTTTACTGATGATCACCCCTATTTAGGATTGTCCTTCTATCGTTTATCACAAACCGACTATGATGGCACTACTGAGGTTTTTCCTATGATTTCAGTTTTATTCTCGCCAGATATTCATGATTTTACTGTTAGTCCGAATCCAGTTAGAACTTCTGTTATACACGTGCAATCCACAGGAAAAAGAAAAAATGAACAACTTGTTTTTACCATCGTTGACCTGCAGGGCCGGATGTTGGAACAGAGGCAATTAATCGCAGACGATTACGGTAACCTGGATACAGATATTCACCTAAATAAAAACCTTCGCAAAGGAACTTATATTTGTGAATTGGCTTCTGAAACAAGCAGAGAAATACAAAAGGTAATAAGTGAGTGATCTTAACCATTAGTACATCTTGTTGATCAGGAGTTCCCAGGATTTTCTGTTTTTTACCTTGAATTTAAGTTCCTCACCTCCATTAGTTACAATATTCAATCCGTTGGGGATTATAGCAAAACTATTGAATGGCAACACTTCGCGGATATTGGAGGGCTGAATTTCCTGGTTGTAATGCTTATCTTCCTGTTCTATAGCCTCAAAATACAACCGTTGATTTGTTACAATCAATTTCCCCTTTACATCTTTTCCATTGAGGAATTTTGTGTCTCCTGCTTTTACTACCAGCTCGTTTGGTTTAAGATCAATTTTCATGATGATGGTGATTGATTTCCTTTTTATAATAAAAAACCATGCCACTTATTTGGATGTATTGATAACCAAATACTTACCGTTTATACGGATGATGTCTTCAAGTTTAATGTTCGATTACGAACACTAGTTTGTCCTGTTTCTGAATGGATCGCAAATCCTTAGAGTTAATTTTAAAATAACTTGGCGTAATCATCATTTTATGAAAACCAGTATCCACTTTGGTAAAAAAAAGCAGTTGTTCATAACGAACAACTGCCCAGATTATTTACACATTTTTAAAATAACTAAAGAACCTTAAGTGCTTCTAAAATACGCTCCGGAGTCATAGGCATGCGTGTAACTCGAGCGCCACAGGCATCATAAATTGCATTGGCCACAGCACCTCCTGCACAAATTATAGCCGGTTCACCGCCACCTTGGGGAGCAGCTTCCTGATCATCAATGGTATAAAACTCAATTGATGGTGTCATGGAGAATGTGGTGATATGATAATCATCAAAATTCTTTGATTGGATATCGCCGCCTGTAAATTCAATGTCCTCAGATAAAGCATATCCCAATCCCATGGTTATACCGCCTTCTGCCTGTATTGCTGCACCATGAGGATTAACCACCAATCCCATATCCTGGGCACAAACGATACGTTTTACCTGGACATGACCTGAAAGCTTGTCGACATTCACCTCTGCAATTAAGGCAACCCACGCACCGGCATCAAAACCGCAGGCAATCCCCCAACCTTTGCCGCTTGGACCTTTTATGGGTTCCCATCCAAATTTATCAGCAGCAAGCTTTAACGTTCGGATCATCTGTTCATTTTTCAGGTTTTTCAACCTGAACTCCAATGGGTCCATGCCAATTTTACCAGCCATTATATCCAATGAAGATTCTCGTGCAAAGGTGTTTGTATTATTGGCCGGAGCCCTCCATGCACCCGTATTGAACAAATGTCCCTTTTCTCCACCTTCTCCATCATCCAGCGTCCGCACCAATTTATTTGGGGTATCATAAAAAAACTGTGAACCGCGAGCTCCGGCATAATATACATCATAATTCCAATGCTTTAGTTCACCTGTTTTTGCGCCAGAGGATTTTACTTTTACAACGGCGGCAGGGCGGAAATAATCATTGAAAAATTCCTCTTTTCTGCTGTACGCAACCTGGATGGGTATTCCTGTAATTTTTGCCAGCTTTGCTGCTTCCATTACCTGAGGATTATAAATCTTGCCTCCAAATCCACCTCCCAGAAATATTTCTTTCAGGTGCACTTTATCCTCTGGCATATTCAGCTCCTTGGCAATATCACCCCTGCTTCCAAAAGGTGTTTGCGAAGACGCCCACATGACCAATTTATCCCCTTCCATCATGGCTGTTGCGGCATGTGGCTCGATGGGTGCATGTGCTTTATATCCATCAAAAAAGGTTTCTTCAACAATAATATCTTCGGAATTTTCAGCTATAGTCTTTTCCCCCAATTCTTCAACAACCCTTTCCTTCACACCTGTTTTTAATAAGTGATCAAAAATACTTTCATCGTTTACCTCACTTGGTGGAAAATCCCATTCAGCTTTCACCTTGCTTATAGCCTGAGATGAAATTTCAGGATCAGCATGTAAAACCGCAATAATACCATCCTGGCTAATAATTTGTACTCCTTCAATTTTCTCTGCCTCGGAAGTATCCGAACTTACCAATTTTGCCCGATGATCAGGGGGCCTCAATATACTTGCGTACATCATTCCCGGTAATTTTATATCTGCAGTGTATTTTGCATCACCTGTTACCTTCATTTCAGCGTCATGGCGTTTAACAGATTTACCCATTACTTTGAATTCAGATGGCTTTTTAAGCTCTTGCTTTTCTGACACCATTTTTACCACCTGCTTGCCCTTCACAAGTTCCACATAAGTCACTTGCTTTGTTTTATCATCTTTCTTGAAAACAACTCCATCTTCAACAGCTAATTGATCCTTGGTAACTTTCAATTCTTTTGCAGCAAGATCCAGAAGTGCAGCACGACCGGCAGCTGCTCCCGCACGTAAATCCGGACCAAATGCGCGAATACTCAATGAACCCCATGTCCCTTCGTCAAATGGGCACAGCTCAGTATCTCCCATAACGATATCCACAATCTCCAAAGCTACATCCAACTCCTCAGCCATTAATTGCTTAAGTGAAGTATACACACTTTGCCCCATTTCAATTTTACCAACAAGGCAATCCACTCTTCCATTTTCCTTGATACGTATAAAAGCATTAAACGCTCCATTTGCTTCTTCTGCACTTGTGCAGCCCTGAAGTGCTGAATATCCCCCAACAGTCACTGCAATCGTAACTCCTCCACCTAATCGTTTAAGAAAGCTGCGACGGCTAAGTCCGGAAGGTATCCTGCTCTCATCAATAATAATATCTGATTCTCTAAATTTTGTCATAGCTCCACTCCTCCTTTCACTTGTTTGGAAGCCGTCTGAATGGCATCTATAATTCTACCATATGATCCGCAACGGCAAAGATTTTCTTCCATCACATTGATGATTTCCTGTCTACTTGGTTCCGGATTTTCATAAAGCAAACCAGTGGCATTCATGATCATTCCGGGAGTACAGAAGCCACATTGAAGTGATTCATGTTCAATAAATGCCTTTTGTACAGGATTCAATTCACCGTTTTTGCGAAGTCCTTCGATGGTCACTACATTTTTTCCCTCAACAAAATCAGCTGTAACCATACAGGACCTTACAGGTTTTTTCTCCACTAAAACAGTACAAGCACCGCAATGTCCAAAACCGCAACCGTATTTGGTGCCGGTTAGCTCAAAATCTGTCCGAATCACCCACAGAAGTGATCTTTCCCGAGTCAGCTCAAGTGTCTTTTCTTTACCATTCAGGGTAAATTTTATTGTTTCTACCATATTGATCTTAATTAAATATTTATCTTAACTTTTATTAGAATGCTAATGACGTCTGGGTGTTTGATCTTTGAATACTTGAATCATAAACTTGCTGGGAACAGCTTTTCCAGGAAAAAACGGTAACAACAATTAAAAGGATGACAAATATAACCACAAAAGAAACTCCTTTGATTTTAATGTTTTTCATGACTTTAGCCAATAACAAGTTTTATTTACTTGGTTAAAAAAATGGCTCTAAACAGTTGTTAGTTAAGAATTAATAAAATAAAAAAAAATTTACAATTGCCTTAATTAAATTTACCCTATTTCAATCCAATAATCAAATGAGAGCGAATTAAAAGTGATTTTTCACAGTTTTTACATAATGAATCTAAAAATAGTGAAATGAAGAAATTATTTTTGTATTAAAATGAATAAGAAATGGCCTTTGAATCAACTGATTGCCAGACAAGTTGTGACTGCTCCCATAATTTTTTGCCCGCTGCCGGATCATACACTTTTTCATCCATTTGCTTTTTATTGAACATATGGAGATACTCTGCAGTCCTACCTTCATAATCAGGCGAGATCGCCATATATACTACAGCTTTTGCAGCATCCTCAGGTTTTTTAAAAATAATACTGAAAATTCCTCCCAATACTATCCTCAACAACCATGGAGCTTCTTTAATGATATTGGAATGTACCGGTCCCGGACAAATTACATGTACACCATATTTCACCTCATCGGAATTCAACCTCCTGGAAAATTCAACGGCCAACGTATTGAGCACTAGTTTATAATAGCTGTAATAATTCATCCCCTTTGAAACACCATAATCAAAATATTCACCAAACTCATCAAAATCAATAGCTGATGATCCCTGATGCGAATCGGAAGAGATAAAGACGATCCTTGGATTATATTTGAAATTATTGATCAGATTTCTTTTCAATAATAAATTCAGTAATATAAAATTGGATAAATAATTTACCAAAAACATTTCTTCCAATCCGGAATCTGTCTTTCGTGCTTTCGGCAGGGCAACACCTGCATTCAGAATGATGATATCCAGTTTTTGGTCTTCTATTTTAAGCTTATTTACAAAATCATGAATGGTGTCAATCTTGCTCAAATCCAGGTATCTGCCATAGATATTATGGCTTCCACTATCTTTTCGTGCCCGAACTTCAGATTGTTCCAGCTGTCGCCGGTTGGCCATAATTACCTCACCTCCCCTTCTGGCAAGTTCTACTGCCAATGCATACCCAAGGCCAGAGTTCGCCCCGGTGACGAGGCATCGTTTGCCATCAATCCGGTCAGTATCTTTCAATTGACCTGCTAAATCTTGTTTTCTGAAAAAATCCTTTACCCCTGCAAGAGCAGCAACTATGGGATTGTCAAAACGACCATGTGCCATATTATTTTTGAATTGTGTGACATACCTGTATCTGGAAAATATCCCAAATAACACTTCAATTGAAAATAACGGTGAAAATACTAAAAAATAAATCCTCTAAAATTCTCGGGACATTTTTTCAAAGTTCAGGTATAAAGATTCTTCGCCAAAAGCAAAGTGAAAGGATTTAGCTTTTTTTTCTGCTGTACAGTAAGGTGATTCAAACCTTGAATATTCTGTATTTACGTTTTGCCCATTAAGCGAAAAATCTCCTCTGAATTGTAAACTATGGCTCTTGCCCTTTGATTGATAGGTCAATGTGAGGGTTTCTTCATCAAAGAACAAGTTGTTTTGTTTTATACGCTGACAAAATTTTTTGAAGGAACCATCCTCATTTCTTGATCCTGCTTCTGTAATCCAGTAAACCTTTTTACCAGGTTGGATCAGATCTTCTGTGGTGTGTTCTCTGAATGACAATATATTCTTCGTAATAAAAGCACAATAGGTTTCTCCTTTTTTTCCAAAAATATAATTGCTATCCAAATAGGTAGTATCAAAAAGTTCCGAAGGAAAATATGCATGTGTATAATCCAGAAGTGCTTCCTCCATAATTCCTTTCTTTTCCGGGATAGCATAAATTGCCAGGGACACATTGCTGTCCTGTACAGCATGCGGTAAATGTCCATAACCTACCCAATAGTTGGGTGACTGCTTTTGTTTGTCCTTTTCCAGGGCAGGATGATTATGAAAAATACTGAATGAATTACCAATATTCATCCCTGCGACATGTTGCTGATCTCCATAATCGCCAGGATGATATTTTTGGACCGTATACAGCATATAATCCTCGGTTTTATATGTATAGGTATTCCCCTTTTGAATGGCTACCCCATTGGATTGCGGATTAATCATTTTCGCCAGGGGAGGTTCCAAGCCTAGCCACTTTAATAAGGTAAAATCCAATATTTTAAAATCCTTGACAAACTCATTGGAAAACATCTTAGAAGATCGAATATGAGACAACGAATTTCGTATCACTTCCGGATTGGTAAATGCCTCCATTCCCCATTGCATCATCATGCTCCTGTTGTCGCGACCGAAATAATTCTCATCTTTTAATTGTATGACATCCAATCCATTACTTTGTCTGATCACCACATCATTCGTATCCCTGGCAATGGCTGCAATTACCGGAGGCAGGTTATAATTTTGCGTTGTCATCATGCCATACATTATGCCGGGTCGTATTTCTTCACCATCTCCCCAAAAATAATTTGTAAGGCCTCCAAGTGTAGAACCTGGTCCACCCATGCGATTACCCGTATAGGCTCTCCCACTAACCGTAACGAAATAGGTATTTATATTTTGACTGCCAACATCATAGAATAGCAGGTCCATGATCATCTTCGATTTCTCAACAATTTCTTGGTCTTCTGCATGATCAATCAGGTTGATCAAAGCGCCGATATCCTCCTTATAGTAAACGCTGGAGTAGAATTCTGTAAATCCATAATTCCATCGCATCTCCAGCCAATCAAGAATTCGTTGTCTGGCCTTTTCTTTATGTTGATTTCCAGATAGACCGCTATTGCTAAAAACAATTTCCGGATACTTTTGACCCACGAGGTATTCAGCTGAGGCAAACAGTATCTGATGGTTTTCACTCCAGTAGCACATTGAGTTTTCACCGGGATCATCCCACCAGAAGCGGAAATTAAATAGGGTATCCTCTATTTTAATTAACGTGCTTTCCGGGATTTGATCATTAAATTCATATAAGATTCTGAGTAAATTAACTAGCCGGAAATCCGCACAGTCATATTCCTTTTGAATATATTCCAAAGTTCCATCCAATCTGTTCCAATCGATATTCTGGTTACCTTTCACCAACTCATAGTAAATTTCATCCTGGGCCAAGTGAATATTTTCTTGCGGTTTCATGGGATAAACGACATATGAATTTATGCGCACAAGGTCAATGATGGTGATAATCGCGACTACCACCGCCACTAGAATAAGCATGTATCTCCATTTAAATTTCATTTCTATATTTTTAGACTAAAATATATGCCTGAGATTCCCGGCTTCTTCTCATTCACCAGAAGCACTCATTTATACCTTTTCCTGGTTTCTACCTTTTTTAATTCGCGTTCGATGATCAATTCCGCCAGGCTGATTGCCGGATCATCGTTTGTAAAAGCTATTTTAGTTTTTTGTTCGTCCACATCAATCCGGTATAACATATTTAACAGTTTCTGAAAATCGCGATCGATCATCATCCGTATTTCTACAGCTAACCAGGCTTTTAACTTCTCCAATGTTGAAAAAGTCAATTCTCGATCATCAATGTCAAGATCTTTTGTGACTAAATGCTGAATGATTTGCACCTTCTTCTCCAAAACATATCGAATTTAATTTATAAAAATATAAACCGCAGACCTTCAAATGAAAATCTTCGACTGATTTGATGTTAATATCGATATATTGGGATAAATGGATCCTTCTTTTCTGCCTATTGATTGGAGGCCCCTGGTGTTGGTGAATTAAATTTTACCCAGTTATCACTGCCGTCGGGACTACGGCCTTCGGAAATATCTGCACTTTGAATCCCAAAGGTATGTGAATCGATCAACCTGCCATCTTTATAATATAGACTGATCGTTTCTCCATCTGCGCTTAGCCTGAATTTCAAATGATTGGGTCCCTGTTCCGTATCACTGTCAGCCCAGAATATTAGAAATTCTCCTGGTTGAATCGTGGTTTTCTCGGAAAAATCTCCTGGGATCCGATCATCAAACGGATCTTCTGAATCACTGAAATAAAACCTGCCCATATCGACGGGTGTAGTTCCTGCATTATAAATTTCAATCCAGTCGTCATATTCATCCACGCCATCCGGATCAAGCAGTGAGGATTGATTACTGGCCATAATTTCATTGATCACCAAATTGGGGACCTCTCCTGAGGTGATGGTGATATCATAAGGATCCATTAAAGCATCGTGAGGTAAAACAACCTCACTGCCTCCGGAATCAATGAGCCTGAAGTAATAATATAATTCACCATCAGACATAAGTGCTGGCACTAAAGCTAAGTAATTCACTTTATCACCTGAGGTCATGTCGATAGCAACAAAAGAGTCATTATCGACCGCATAAAGTAATTCGATTTTTAAAACGTTAGTTACAGTAGAAATTTCTAAAGAAAAGCTGATATCATCACCAACCATGGGAATTTCTGGTGTATATGAATAGGATTTAAAATACGAGATTGGGCCACTGCCATTTGTTATATTTTGTGTTTCAAAACCAGTAACCTCCCACTGACCACTTCCATCCGGAAACCTTGCATACGTTTGCCCATTATCCATGGCCGGGAAAACGACATGATCGATCATTTTACCATCGGGCCGCTGGAGTGTAATACTTTCGCCAAGTGAAGACAGTTTAAAAGGCAGGTTCAATCCGGTACCCTGATCATCACAATTCAATATCAGAAAGTCTCCCGGTTTCAATATGTGCCCCGAGGGTAGCGCATATTTGCTGGCTTCAACATCAAATACGATAAATCCTTCCAGATCCACATCTTCTTCACCATAATTGTACAATTCAATCCAATCCGGATTTCCAGTAGAACTTAATTCATTAAATGCAACGGTTTCTGGTATCGGATCTATAGTGGGTTCCTGTGGATCATCTTTGGAACAAGCGGCTATGCCAAGTAATACAATAAAAAATACGTATAAAATAATTCCCTTCATCGACATAGTATTCACTTTTAAAAAATAAAATTTTTAAGTATCTATTCTTTATTCCAAAAGAACGCCAATGGTAATAAAAAATATACATATTCATAACAATAAATACCAATAATGATCACCTTGGAGTTTTTCAATATGCAAATGCCCATTTGCAAAAATTTACTTTTCTGATTTTTTTACAATATTGCAAACAATATGAAGAAAATCTTATCCCACATTCTCACTCCGGTTTACTATATCGTATTTGGTCTTTTATTAGCCATATTCCACCCTATCCAGGTAATAGGTTGGAAGATATGGGGCTATCCTGGTCAGAAGCGGGCAGTAGAAATATTGAATTTACTCATCATCCGAAGTCTGATTATTCTTGGATCAATTCCAAAATTTCGAGGTTTTGAAAAACTTCCTGAAGGCAAACCATTAATCATTGTGTCCAATCATCAAAGTCAGTACGACATTCCGCCTGTAGTTTGGGGATTCAGAAAGCACTATCCAAAATTCATTTCCAAAATAGAATTGGGAAAAGGCATCCCTAGTATCTCTTACAATCTTCGGAAAGGTGGATCGGCTTTAATTGATCGAAAAAACAGGTCTCAGGCCATAAAAGAGATCATTAAACTTGGAAGGCAAATTGAGGCCAACAACTACTCTGCATGCATATTTCCGGAAGGTACGCGAAGTAAAGATGGTAAAGTAAAAAAATTCAAGGTGGGTGGAATTGAAACCTTACTTAAAACCTCTCCATCTGCTGTAGTAGTTCCCTTTGCGATCAATGGAAATCACCTGTTGCAACGAACGGGATTCCCCATGGGAGTTGGGGAAAAGCTCACCTATACTGTACTTAGCCCGATTGAAAGAGAAAATCGTACCGCTGAAGAAATCACTTTTTTATGTGAGCAGGCCATTAAACATGCTTTAGGACAGGCCTAATAAAAATTTATATCCAAATTAATTTTCCGGCACGCTATTTGGTTCCTGTACCCTTAAAATCATGACCTGAGTGACGATGAAAAAATGGTTGACAACATTACTACTGCTAATAGGTTTAATAAAACCAATAAATGCCACAGATAAGAATGATCCCAATTCCGAAAAAACCACGACCAATACATATCCGGAACATGGAATTTTTACTGGGGAGCAAAAATCTAACCTGATCTCGAATGCAGGATTTGAAAATCGAACAAGTAGCTGGACTTTAGGGAAATTCAATGGAGGTACCGGCCTTTTTACTACGGATACCATTCACCAAATTTCAGGAGAACAAAGTGCTCTGGTCATCACAGAAAATACAACCCAGGATTATACAGATGTGCAATTATTTACCTTTTTCCAGATTTCCGGTCAAACCCGATATTCCATATCCTTCCAGGCAGAAGTAGCTAATACAAATCTGGTTTCTTTAACCGTAGGCAATGGATTTGAGACGTTTTTTGAAGAGAAATTTTTGCTGAGACCTGAACAAAAACTTTACGGTCCCTTTAATTTCAAAAGTAGCAAGGATGATCAATTTACCTTTCTTGCATTTAATCTGGGAAAAACCAAAGGCGAACTTAGATTTGATGATGTTGTGATCCAGGCAGATTATACTGATAAAAAATTTAACCAAATACTGGCAAATACGGGTATCAATCTCTGGCCGGTAGACAAATACAGGGAGTTTTATTTACAATTACCCACAGTGGCAACAGAAGATTATCCCGTTGTATTTTTAAATGAGCATGGGAAAACAGTAAAGATGGATAAAATCAGCCAGGGTATCCAAGAAAAACAATTTTATCTTAACGAAAATTTTGAAAAAGGATCCTACACGCTTAAAGTGTTTACGCCCTATAAGACATTGGCCTATAATTTTGAATTGGAATAGCTAAGCAATTCATTCATCCCTGCTAAAAATATTTAATACGGAAACCAATTAATGACGGAATAATCCTCCAGAGTTCGTTTTTTTTATGATATTCATATACCAATTGGGCTTAATAAATATGTATAACATGAGAAAAATACTTTTAGTAATGGTAATGGCATTTAGTTTTCTTTTGACTAACGGTCAAAACGCGCTTACCAACATGGAAAAAATGGAAGGATTTCAATTACTTTTTAATGGTGAAAACCTTGACGGATGGGTGGGTAACATAACCGACTATGTTGTAGAAGAGGGGATGATCATAATCTATCCTGGTAAGGGAGGTAGTGGAAATCTTTATACGGAAAAGGAATATGCCAATTTTATCTTCCGGTTCGAATTTCAATTAACCCCCGGAGCTAACAATGGGTTAGGGATCCGTGCTCCACTTGAAGGTGACGCCGCATACGACGGCATGGAGTTGCAGATCATTGATGATACTGAGGGTAAATACAAAGGAGAGCCCCTGAAAGAATACCAATATCATGGATCAGTTTATGGGGTGATCCCAGCAAAACACGGATTTTTAAAACCTGCTGGCGAATGGAACGAGCAAGAAGTAATTGCAGCTGGGAATAAAATTAAGGTGATCCTGAATGGTGAAACAATAGTTGACGGTGATATAAAAGAAGCAAGCAAAGGTGGCACAATAGACCACAGAAAACATCCAGGCCTAAAAAACAAAAAAGGGCATATTGGTTTCCTGGGTCACGGGGATATAGTGAGGTTCAGAAGTATTCGAATTAAAGAACTGTAAGGCCTTTCGATGCCAGGAATTAATTTCTTAGTCCTGTTTTTATCTTTGATTGCATTTCCCTCATGGGGACAAGAGATTAAAATATATCTTAGCCCCGTAGGAAATGATATTAATGATGGCACCCAATTAGATTTCCCAAAGCGGACATTAGGTGAGGCCCTTGAACAGGTTAAAAAACTAAGAAGTAACACGGAACTGGCCAGTATCATCCTGTTACCTGGAGAATACTACCTGAAGGAACCGCTCACACTCGGAACGGAAATTGGCCCATTATCGATCATTTCCTCCAATGATGGAAATGTTGTGATCAAAGGATCAGAAATTCTTTCTGGCAAGTGGGAAAACTTTTCCTCTCATATCATGATGATGAAATTGAATGATGAAATATCCCCATTCTCAAACTTATATATCAATGGGATAGAACAACACCTGGCCAGGTATCCGGATTTTGATAGTGCTATAAGCCCATTTAGTGGTTATGCTGCAGATGTCATATCTCCTGAACGCGTACTTCAATGGGCACATCCCGAAGGCGCTATATTGCATGCGATGCATCAGGGAGAATGGGGAGATTTTCATTACGTAATTGAAGCGGTCAATAAAAATGGGAAAGTCAAACTTACAGGCGGTCACCAAAATAATCGTCCCGCTCCCATGCACGAAAAATATCGCTTTATAGAAAATGTATTTGAAGAGCTGAATGCCCCTGGAGAATGGTATTTTGATAAGGAAGACTCAACATTATATATATATCCTTCTGGATCAATCAATTTAAATGAAGCTAAAATTGAAGTCACTAAGTTAGACCGCCTTTTGGAAATAAAAGGATTAATGGATGATCCCATCAGGAATATTACCATAGAAGGAATCAGGTTTGAGCATGTCAATCAAACATTTATGGAGCAATATGAACCTTTGCTCCGAAGTGACTGGACGATTTACCGTGGAGGTGCAATATTTTTTGAAAATGCGGAGAATTGTCAGGTGTTGAATTGTGAATTTATTGATCTTGGTGGAAATGCCATATTCATTTCCGGGTATAATAGAAATATCACGATCCAGGGAAATCATATCTACAATTGTGGCGCGACCGGCATTTCTTTTGTTGGTTTTCCATCTGCTGTTCGATCCCCATCTTTCAATTATAACGAGTTTGTTCCTTTGGAAGAAATGGATTTTGGGAAAGGTCCCAAAACCATGGATTATCCAATGAACTGCACAGTAGATAACAACTTAATTCACCATACAGGAAGAATTGAGAAACAGACAGCTGGGGTACAGATCTCCATGGCGATGAATATCACCGTCAGTCATAATTCAATTTATGATGTTCCCCGTGCAGGGATCAATGTTAGTGAAGGGACATGGGGTGGGCATATTATTGAATTTAACGATGTCTTTAATACCGTATTGGAGACTTCCGATCACGGTGCATTCAATTCCTGGGGCAGGGACAGATTCTGGCATCCTGACAGGAAGACCATGGACAACATCACCAAAGAAAATCCAGACATGCCCTACCTGGATGCTGTGAATACGACAATTATCAGAAATAACAGATTCCGTTGTGATCACGGTTGGGACATTGACCTGGATGATGGATCATCCAACTATCACATTTATAATAATTTATGCCTGAATGGTGGAATTAAATTGAGAGAAGGATTTTATCGAACGGTTGAAAATAACATAATGGTAAATAATGGATTTCACCCTCATGTATGGTTCGACAAGAGTGGTGATGTCTTCCGTCGAAATATTGTCATGACAGAACATAAAGACATCAGGCTCCTGGGTTGGGGAAAGGAAGTGGATTATAATTTGTTCCCTGATTCAGCAGCACTGGAAAAGGCACAGCAAAATGGAACTGACATGCATAGCGATTTTGGAGATCCAATGTTTTTTGATCCAAAGCATGGTGATTTTTCCGTATCAGACCTATCTCCTGCCATTGAATTAGGCTTTATTAATTTCACCATGGATCAATTTGGTGTGCAAAAACCTGAGTTGAGGAGAATTGTCAAATCCCCGGTAATCCCGGAATTACTTTTCCCTGCAGGAAGTTTTGAAAGTATCAATACAGCTGATTGGCTTGGCGCAAAGCTTAAAAATATTGAATCATTAGAAGATCGGTCAGCCGCCGGTTTATTTGCATCGGAAGGTGTAATGATTACCAATTTAGATAAAAACAGTCTTAGTGAACTTGCTGGCCTTATGGAAGGTGATGTGATTATCAGATGCGAGGAGAATAAAATTGAAAACATTGGAGATTTATTAAAATGTTACCAGGGAAACAACTGGAAGGGTAAGCTTAACATGATCATTATCCGAAACCAACAGGAACAAGAGATTTTACTGACAACTAAATGAGATGATCCTTTGCCAAAAAATTGGGCTATTTTATCAATCAATAAGTATATTTATTAAAAAGGATATAGAAAAAATCCTGGATTTGAAAAGTACGCGATGCATTTGATGAAATATATGGATGGATTTTGCATGAATTGTGAATAGCAGATTAAATTTTAATGATTTATCACACACATTATGAACGGATTTGAGCGAATACAAAAAGCGTTACGCGGGGAATGGCCGGACAGGAGACCGGTAATGCTTCATAATTTTATGATGGCAGCCAAAGAAGCGGGTTATTCCATGAAGGAATTCAGGGAAGATCCAAAGAAAGCTGCAGATGCCTTTATCCAGGCGGCCGAAAAGTATGAATTGGATGGCGTTATGATCGATTTTGATACCACGTTGATTGCCGGGGCAATAGGTGTGCATGTTGATTATCCTGAAGACGAACCCGCCAGAATTCCAAAAGGCCTTCTCTCCTCCTGGGAACAGTTGGATGAGTTGGGCAAAGTTGATCTTTCAAAAAATAATCGCGTTCAGATATGGCTGGAAACCTGTCGACTAATTAAAGAGCATTTTGGCGATGAAGTATATGTTCGTGGTAATTGTGACCAGGCACCATTTTCGGCAGCCAGCATGGTACGAGGAACCCAGGAATGGCTGATGGACCTGATGATGCCCGGAGAAGAGGTAGAAAAACTGTTGGAGTACTGTACCGGGGTTTGTATCCAATTTATCGATCTGATGGCAGCAACAGGAGTGGATATGGTTTCCAATGGAGATAGCCCGGCAGGGCCTGATATGATCTCACCGGACATGTTCCGGCAATTTGCTCTTCCATATGAAACACGACTTGTGGAAGCTGCCCATAAACATAATTTACCCTACCTGAATCACATATGCGGGAATACAAACCTGATCCTTGAGGACATGTTGAAAACAGGGACAGACGGCCTGGAACTGGATTATAAAACAGATATCAGAAAGATCCATGCACACATGAGCAAACACAATCTTTTTATTGGCAATATTGATCCCTCGGGTGTATTGGCTCTAGGCTCAAGGCAGTTGGTTCGAAATAAAACCATGGAACTACTCGAAGCTTATAAAGATTCTCCCCGATTGATTATCAATGCAGGATGTGCAATTCCTCCGGGTACACCTTCGGAAAATATTCAGGAAATGATCAATACCGTTCGCAATTTTTAATGTTTACTTAATGAAAACTATCAATCCTATAATATTTTTTCTGGCGTTGGTCATCTATCCCGCCACCATGTTCAGCCAGGGACTTACACTCACAATTTCACCATCGGGTAATGACAGTTGGTCCGGTACTGAGACTACTCCATTAAAAAGCCTCGAAGGTGCCAGGAATAGGATCAGGCAACTTAAATCTCAGAACGATTACGAGGATACGATCAAGGTGATTATTAAAGGAGGTATTTACCACATGACTTCAACTTTCGAACTAACCTCTGAAGACAGCGGTACGCCATCAGCACCAATCTTATATCAGGCAGCTCCCGGAGAATCGGTAATCTTTAGTGGTGGCATTCAAATAACTGGTTTCAAACAACTTGATAATGGATTATGGATGGCCCGTCTACCAGAAGTTACTTTTTGGAACTGGACATTTGACCAACTCTATG
>Ga0209536_100008072_pt1 | contig 15857 bp, 12 predicted proteins | sample DeeMarSeWOR28_12_FD_187461 | JGI IMG/M metagenome (GOLD analysis project Ga0209536, IMG submission 187461) | Marine sediment microbial communities from White Oak River estuary, North Carolina - WOR-2-8_12 (SPAdes) (version 2) | ecosystem: Environmental > Aquatic > Marine > Intertidal zone >...
GCCAGCCAGCGGACGGTGCGCTCGATCATGGCTTCGTCCACCGGATAAACCTTCGCCATGTCGCTGATCTCCATCAGGCCGTAGGTTGAGGTCTTCAGGTCTGCGCCGGGAAAGAACAGCATTCAGAGGCCCGACGATAAGTGCAACCACCCCTGCCAGAAATAGATAGGTGGTGCGCCAACCAAAGGATGCAATGGATTTTTCAACCATGGGAACGATGACCAGCATACCGAAGCCGATACCGGACATGGCAATTCCGACCGCTAATCCTCTTTTGCGTTCGAACCAGCTGGGAAGAAATGCGGAGTGAGAGGTGAATCCGAGAAGACTTACACTAGCGCCTGCAAAAACACCATAGGCAACGTAGAAATGCCACAAGCTGTTTGAACGGCTCGTTGACACCAGAGCAAGGGCCAGAATAATTGCACCAAGGGGAATGACGATTCTGGGACCGAATCGATCCTGAAGATAACCGGTCAAAAGACCCGTCAGCGCGTGACAGAGCAAAAAAATTGAAAATATGCTCGAGGCCGAGCCTCTGCTCCACCCGAATTCGTTTACGATGGCCAAGAAAAAAACAGAAAATGAATACCATATGCCGAAAGCGATGCTTAAAGTCACAAAACCAACGGCGATGACAATCCAGCCATAAAAGATTGGAGACCTCCTACCGGCAGAAGTGTTTGAAAATGTAAGATCTATTCCTTTATTAAAACCGACACCTAAAGCAACTTATTCGGCAGCCAAAGCGCAATTTGAGGGAAAATCATAACCACCGCCAACCCCGTTGATTCAACCAGCGTATACGGAATAACCGAACGGTAGATGTCTCCCATTGTGATTCCGGGCGGCACAATTCCCTTGAGATAAAAAAGGTTAAAGCCGAAGGGCGGGGTCATATAGCCGATTTCCATGTTGATCACAAACAGGATCCCGAACCATAGCGGATCAAAGCCATGGGCGACAACGACCGGTAAAAAGACGGGAACACATATCATCATGATGCCGGCCGGATCCAGTACCATGGCCAGAACAAATATGACGATCTGGATAAAGATAATCGTGCCCCAGGGGCCGCCGGGTATATAGGTCATTATGTCTTCTATGAACCGGTTGGCACCCATCCCGTGGTAGGCTGCGCTGAAGCAATAGGCACCGAAAAGGATCCACATGATCATTCCGGTTAGGCGAAACGTTCGGATAGCCGCTTCCTTGATTAACGCCCAGGTGAACTGCCGGTAAATAAGTGCTGAGATAATCGCTCCCAAAACGCCCATTGCAGCGGCTTCGGTGGGCGTGGTAACACCGCCGATAATACTTCCCAACACCATCACCACGATAACAATAGGCAAAAAGACGGCTTTTAGCGCCAAAAACTTTTTTTTCCAATCGCCGCGTTCCGCTTTCGGCAGCGCCGGTCCTAAATGAGGTTGAAAATAGCAGCGCACGGCAATGTAAATGGAAACCATTACCAGCAGCATCAATCCCGGAAAAACCCCGCCGGCAAACAGCTTTCCGACGGACTCTCCGGATATGAGCGCATAAAGGATCATAATGACGCTGGGTGGGATGAGAATGCCCCAGCCCCCGCCGGAATTGATGCATCCCAGGGCCAGTTCCTTATCGTAATTGCGTTTGAGCATGGAAGGCAGGGCAATGGTTCCCATACTGACCACGGCCGCGCCGCTGATGCCGCACATGGCCGAAAAAATGGCACAAATCACCACGGTACCGATGGCCAGGCCGCCGCCCACCGGTCCAAACCAAAGATACATCATGTCGTAAAGGTCTTTGGCCACCCCGGATCTTTCCAGAAGCATGGCCATGAAAATAAACAGCGGCACGGCCACCAGGGTGAATTTGTTCATGGCTCCCCAAGCCTGAGCGGCGACCATGTAAAAGGCTTCCGGCCCCCAGGTGAAATAGAGGAAAACAATCGACACGCCGCCCAGCACAAAGGAAAGGGGCAATCCGAGAAGCAGAAACACCAGAAGCGACAAGAAAAACAGGAACGTCAACAATTCGATACTCATACCGTCTCCCTTTCACCGGCATCCTCGGAGGCGAACTGGGTGCCGTAAATCAGGGTGAGGATATCGCGAATCAGCTTGGCAGTCCCTTGCAGAAGCAGGAGAAATGCACCGATGGGGATCGCCATCTTTACTGGATATATGGGCGGGCCCCAAGCCGAGTTGGAATGCTCCCAGATGGAGATGGACTCCCAGGCCAAGGAACCGCCATACAAAACCATCATCCCGCTAAACAGAAAAAAAAGAATAAAGGTACAGATGTCGATAATGTTTTTGGCCTTCATGCTCAAACGGTTGTAAAGGATGTCCACGTTCACATGCCCGCCCCAGCGCATAATATACCCGCCGGAGAGGATCACATACACACCGAATGTCAGCTGGGTAAGTTCCGTGCCCCACACGGTGGGGGCGTTAAAGAAGTAACGGCGAATAACCTCGCTTAAGACCAGCAAAAACATTAACAGGATCCCAAACGACAGTATCCTGCCCACCCAATCGTTGAGCGCGTCCACGAATTCAAGAACGGCGATCAGCTTGTGCATCCCTTTTCTCCATAGCCGGAACACCCACGTCCGCCCCTTATAGATGGTGCACCATCGGAGCGGGCGGGGTATCCTGAATAGGCCTGCGATGGCAGGCGTTGAACAGTTCGGTTGCCGCTATTGCGGTTTTTCCTATTTGATTCGACCCATCTGTCTGTTGAAGTCCTTGAGCATCTCCACCGCCTTGGCACATTCCGGTGATTTTTGGGCAACCTCGTCCCATATCTTGAGGGCTGCGGTCTGCATCTTGGCATACTCCGCCGGCGGCAGCGTGATGAGTTTTACTCCCTGCTCGTTGATGACTTTGCTCAGGGTCTTGTTTTCCAAATAAATATACTGATTGGTGCGCATCCAGAAGTGCTCTTCGAGGGTTGAAACCAGAATTTTCTGGATATCGTCGGGAAGTTTGGCAAGCGCCTTTTTGTTCACCAGCCAGATATCGGTGCCGGCCACGTTGAGGGCTGGTCGCAGATGGTATTTGTTGACGTCATAAAACTTCATACTGTAGCTGCCCTGAACAGCGCCCCAATGAGCCCCGTCCATCACTCCCGAGGCCAGAGCTGCGTAAATTTCGCTGCCGGGCACGTAGGAGGCCGCCGCACCGATAGACGTCAAAAAGGTCTGCAGAATACCGGAAGAGCGCAGCTTTAACCCCTTGAAATCTTCGAATTTTTCTACTGGCTTCTTGAGCGAAACTTCGGTGGGGTAGACCTTGTCGGTGAAATAGAGCATGCCGTGCTTGGCCACCTCATCTTTCAGCATCTGTTCAAAACCGAGCCACTGATAGTAATAGGCCGCTTCCCACACATCGCCGAAGTTCAGAGGCAGTCCCGAGGCCACATTCATTAGGGGGACTTGGGCCAGGGGATAGGCCGCGGAGGTGACGCCGATGGGCACCATTCCTCGCTTGACGGCGTTGAACTCCTCCTTTGCCGGCACCAACGCACCCGCCGGGTGAGGCTCGATGATAAGTCTGCCGTTGGTGCGTTTCTTAAGGCGTTCGGCCACTGCCAGCAGACTGCCTTTGTAAGAGGAACTGGCCATGGGCCAATGACACACGCTTTTCCATGTGATGACCTCGTCTGCTGCCTGGACGGTATTGGTTGCCGGCGGCGCTAAAACTAAACAAAGGACTAGTGAAGACAATAAGACAAAACTAAAAATTCTATTGACTCTCATAATTCGACCTCCTTTCGTGGCGGTTAAAAGGTTAGGATACCCGGAGGATTTCAACCCTCCTGTCTTATGAATTAAAGCGATTTTATTTTGCTTTTTTGTGGGAGCGGCTTCCAGCCGCGACAGAGTTCTTTTCATCGAGCTGATTATCGCGGCTGGAAGCCGCTCCGACAATTTAATAATTTCTTAAGTCAACATCATTGTGTCTTAGGCCGAGCAGCCTCGGTTGGCTGCTCTGTGTTCTATTCTAATCAGCCGGACCCAGATTTTTACCACTTTCGTCATATTTGTACCAGCCGATGCCGGTCTTGCGGCCCAAGTGTCCCAATTTAACTTTACGCTGCAGCAACATGGGGGGATGAAATTTTTCATCCTGGGTTTCTTTATAAACTACCATCATCGCATTGAACCCGACATCCAGACCTGCCATATCGGCGGTTTCAAAAGGGCCCATGGGTCTTCCAAACCCCAATCGCATCCCTTTGTCAATGTCTTCCACGGTGGTTACTCCAGCCTCTACCAGTTTGATGGCCTCAATCGTACTGGGAAAATTAATGCGATTGAGAACAATTCCGGCCACATCGCGATTAACCCGGATGGTTTCCTTGCCCAAGGAATTGCAGAGTTTTTCGGCAATTTCAACTGTCTCCTCTGTAGTGCCTAAACCTTTTACGATTTCCACGGCCTTCATCATTGGAACCGGACTGAAAAAATGCGTACCCGCCACCTTGGGAACTCTTTGGGTTGCCTCTGCAATTTCGGTGACAGGGATGGCCGAACTGTTTGTTGCTAAAATGGTGTGCTCCGGACAGATGTTGTCCAACTCCTTGAATACCTCTCGTTTCGCTTCCAGATTTTCTATGATAGCCTCGAAAACGAAATCAGCATCGTTGGCGTCGGAAAGATCCGTTGTGGTTTTGATTCTTCCCATAATTTCACCTACAGAACCTTCAACCCGTCCTTTTTCAACCAATTTGCCAACCGACCAATGAATTGCCGTTAAGCTTTTTTCAAGTATCTCCTCGGTAAGGTCGCGCATGGTGACGTCATAACCGGCCTGGGCACAGACCTGAGCAATTCCGCCGCCCATCAGACCCGCTCCGGCGACAAATATTTTTTTAATCTCCATAGATTAGATCTCCTCACTTTAGCTCATTTTAGCTCACTTCTCCAGTTTATCCGGTTTTGTGTATAGTTTCCTGATTTCCTTTTTTAATATTTTTCCGGTACCGCTTTTCGGAAGCGGCTCTTGCAGAATTTTAATGATCCGCGGATATTTGTAAGGTGCAACCCGTTCTTTGACAAACTTCTGAATAGCCTTTGTATCGATTTTAGTGCCTTCTTTCAGAACAACCACCGCGGCGACTTCTTCTCCAAGATCATCGTGCGGAACGCCAAAAACGGCTACCTCCAGAATTTGCGAAATTTGGTACATCACTTCCTCGATTTCCCGGGGGTAGACATTGTATCCGCCGCGAATGATAAGATCCTTCTTTCGGTCAACAATATAGATGTAGCCATCTTCATCCATGCGGGCGATATCCCCGGTATAAAGCCAGCCATCCTTAATGGTTTGCTTTGTTTCTTGCGGCCGGTTGAGATATCCCTTCATGACACCGGGGCCTTTGATAAGTAATTCGCCGGCTTCACCCTGTCGGACCTTTTCTCCGTTGGGTTTCACTATTTTGGCGCTGAATTCAGGAATCGGAAGTCCGATGGATCCCGGTTTGGTCAGGCCTCCGTAAGGATTCTCTACACAAACCGGCGCTTCAGTCAGCCCATAGCCCTCATAAATTTTAGTGTTAAATAAATTTTCAAATTGATGCAAGAATTCAACCGGCAAAGATGCACCGCCGGATATGCCAAATTTTAAAGAAGAATGTTTGGGTGGATTTTTCGATGCGATTTGAATCAAGCGGTTGTACATGGTGGGAACGGCAAACAAAATGGTCTGTTTTTCTTCTTGCGCTAATTGAATCACTTTTTCAGGATCAAACTGAGAAAATAGCTCGATCGTCAATCCACGATACATTGAGACATTCAGAACACTGGTAATCCCGTAGACATGGTAAAGCGGAAGAACTCCAATTACAACAGTTTGCGGATCCAGACGACCGCGCATTTCAGCGAGTATTCTGGCCTCACTGGCCAGGTTTTTATGGGTTAACGTAACACCTTTGGGCACTCCGGTCGTCCCCGACGTGTACAGAATCTTCAGCGGATCGTCATCATCAGCCGGGTATGTGGGATATTCATTTGCTCCGGAATACGCATCTTCCAAGTCTGTGAAATTGCTGTTGTCTGATATCCCGATGGCCAGTCGGATTGACGGCTCCGTCAAGTCATTTAATAGTTGACTAATTTCTTCCAGGTAAGGATGGGCACCGATGAACGCCTTGGGTTTTGAATCTTTAAGTATATGTTCCAATTCATGCTTTTTGAATAGGAAATTTACGGGAACAACGACGGCACCTAACTTTGTCAGGGCATAGTAAACCGTAATAATATGGATGCTGTTTGGCATCATAACCATGCAGCGATCGCCGGCAGTCAATCCAAAATGACTTAATCCGTCGGCCAGGCGATTGCATTTGATATTCAACTCATGAAAGGTTAACCTTTGCCCTTCATGCCGAACAGCAATTTTGTCCGGAAAATTTCGGGCCGAATTTTCCAAATATTGCGCCAGATTCATTCGAGACCTCCTCGGCGAGGGTCATGAAGAAAAAATTTAGGAATTTTTTCAATTTAATGTAATGTTGACAATTATGGATAGCTCTTTTTATGGATATTCAAATCCCAATGTCAAGTTAATCTTTGCAAAATAATATTGACAGGTTCTATCCACTTGAGTACGCGCTAAATTTGTGCTTTAAACCTTTAAGGTTAAACCTTAAAGTGGATCTCAGAGGTGATAAGATGAAGCTTAAAAATAAAATTGCGCTGATTACCGGTGCCGGCAGGGGAATCGGCCGGAGTATCGCCATTGCTTTTGCCGCACAAGGGGCGAATATAGTTCTGGCGGCCCGCACCGACGAACAATTGAAGACAGTCGCACGGGAAATAATAGAAAAAGGGCGCGAGGCTTTAACGATCACCTGCGATGTGGCATCAACGCAAGCGGTTGAAAACTTAGCCAGGACAGTGCAGCAAAAATTCAGCAGGATCGATATCTTAGTCAATAATGCGGGTATTTCAAAGCGCTCAAAGTTCTTGGAATATGAGGATGAAACCTGGTTTGATGTGATCCGAATTAACCTTTTCAGTGTCTATTTGTGCACCAAGGCTTTTTTGCCGATGATGCAGCAAACCGGTACCGGCCGTATCATCAATATGGCTTCTGTGGCCGGTAAAGCCCCTGTTCCGTTCAATACAGCTTACAGCGCCTCCAAACATGGAGTTCTGGGTTTAACGAAATCACTGGCCAGTGAAGTGGCCCTGACCGGGTATTCCGGAATTACGGTGAATGCGATTTGTCCCTTTTTTGTGGATACGGAAATGTTCAGTGGACCGAATGGTTATATTGCCCAAATGTCAAAAATGGCCGGTATTTCCGAAAACGAGACCTTAGAGAAGGTCGTTGGCCGTAACTTGCAGCAACGCGTTTTGGAACCCGATGAAGTTGCCGCCATGGCGGTTTTTCTGGCCTCCGATGATGCGCGCGGCATTACCGGCCAGGCTTTTAATATTTGTGGTGGACGGATTTTTCATTGAAGGATGCTAGCACTGAAGCGACATTTTTGAAATTATCGGTGTAGGGACAGCATCTTGCTGCGACTGTTTTCGCGGCTGGAGGCCGCTCCCACAAAGCAACAATGATTCAGCCAAAAAAACCTAAATTTCACAGCCAAGCGCCTAAACATGAATATCGGATACCTTCTAAGCAACTCGGCCCATAAGTACCCTGAAAGATTGGCCATCATCTCAGAAGAGGGCAGATGGACCTATAAAGCATTCAATGAGAGAGTAAACCGGCTTGCCGGCGCCTTAATGAATGTCGGTTTAAAAAAGGGAGATCGAATAGCGATTCTTTTCTACAATTGCAGCTACTTCGTCGAAGTTTATTTTGCCGCCGTTAAAATCGGCCTTGTTCCTACACCGGTTAATTTCAGATTTGCCGGTTCCGAGATTGTATACGTTCTCAATGACTCCCAGCCACGCATGCTTTTTTACGGACCGGAATTCGAAAAAACTCTGCTGGGCGTTCGCGATCAACTTGTGTCGGTTCGGCATTTTGTTTCTCCCCACAACGGTGCTTCCTTTTTGGCTGCTGATTATGAAGATTTCCTTTCCGGGGGCGCACCGAACGCTGTCATCCCTGATTCGAATGTCAATGAAAACGATCCATGCCAGCTTATATATACTTCCGGTACAACAGGTAAACCGAAAGGTACAATCCTGACTCACCGCAATGTGCTTTGGAATCTTTTTAATACTATTTGGGCAAGAGAAGACAAATCCGGTGAAAAAGCCCTGATTGTCGGTCCCCTTTACCACACAGCCGCATTGAATAACCACCTTGCCATTCAGGTGGCCCTTGGTGGGACCAGCATTATCATACGTAAATTCGAACCGGAATCGCTTCTCAGGACAATAGAACAAGAAAATGCAACGCTTATTTCCGGTGCTCCGGCACTTTATAACCGGCTCATGCAGCACCCTAATGCTCATCAATACGATACCCGCTCAATCACCAAATGCACTTCCGGCTCGGAAAAGTTGCCGCTGGAAGTCAAAAAAAAACTTCTTGAGTTTTTCCCCAACATTAAAGGTGTTTATGATGTCTACGGATTAACTGAGGCCTCCCCGAGTATCGCCATCCTCAATGCGGAGGACTCTTTACGCAAAGATGGATCGGTGGGCAAGCCCTTGCCGTTTTTGGAAACTCGTATCGTTGACGAAAACCACAGATCCTTGCCGCCGGGTGAAGTGGGAGAGTTGATTTGCCGAGGGCCAAACGTCATGCAGGGATATTTTCGCAACCCTCAGGGCACAAAAGAAGCCATTCAAAACGGTTGGCTTTTCACCGCAGATCTGGCAAAAATGGACGAGGAGGGGTTCTTATATATTGTCGATCGCAAAAAAGAAATGATTGTCAGCGGCGGGGAGAATATATATCCGCGAGAGATTGAAGAGGTTCTCATTCGACATCCTGCGGTGGCAGATGTCGCCGTTATTGGCATTCCCCACCCAACGTGGGGTGAGACGGTTAAGGCCTTTGTTGCCCTCAGGGAAGGACAAACAATCGACGAACAGGAGGTGATCAATTTTTGCAAGAAGTATCTTGCCGGTTATAAAAAACCGACGGTGGTGGATTTTGTGCCGTCAATTCCCAGAAATCCGTCAGGCAAGGCATTAAAACGGCTGTTAAGGCATTCAAAAAAGAACGCGACCCAATCAAAAAAGGAGGGCATAAAAGAATCTTAATCCAGCGGTACAATCAATTAACCGAACAATAAGGAGGGAAAAAATGGAAAAAAAAATTACAATGATCGCGATTGTCTCACTTTTGGTAATTGGATTGGCGATGGCTGGAAGTTTCAATCCGGCCGAGGCGGCTGACAAGCGCCTGTTATCCATAGCTACTGCCAGTACCGGCGGCAGTTGGTATCCTGCGGGTGGCGCAATTTCAAGTATCATCAATAAATATATACCCGATACAGAGGCTTCCGCTCATCCATCTGCTGCCAGCCGGGAGAACATCAGGCTGTTGGAGGAAAAGAAAACAGATCTGGCCATGGTCATGCCGGATGTGGCCTACTACGCTCAAACCGCAACAGACATTTACAAGGGGAAATCCCGCGCAAAAATCAGGGGGCTTTTTTCGTTTTGGGGTATCGACTTGCTCATCATTGCCCGCGCCGAAACGGATATCCACAATGTAGAAGATCTCAAAGGGCACAAGGTCGGTTTCGGGCCTCCCGGAAGCGGAAGCGCCAACATGTCAAAAAAGATACTGGCGGAATATGGAATGACTTATAAGGACGTCAAGTCGCAGTTCATTTCAGCCACCGAGCAATCCCAGGCATTGAAGGACAAAACCCTTGACGCCGCCATGTATACAATCGGAACCCCCGCCGCGACCTTTGTTGATCTGTGTACCTTGAACAAAATGCGTATCATACCCATTAAAGAAGACACGATGGGAAAAATTCTAAAACGTCACCCTTATTACGCACCATCCGTTATCCCGGCCGGTGCCTACCCGCAAATAGATTATGACACGCCTGCGCTGAAATGGTTAGGATTGGTGGTTACCTATGAGGATCTTGACTCGGAGCTTGCCTACGAAATCGTCAAGGCGGTTGCCAAGGATCATTTGGCAGAGTTTAAGCAAGCCCACGCGAAGGCCAAAGAATTGACGACGGCTGAAATGGCAAGTGGAATGTCTATTCCGTGGCATTCCGGCGCAGCCAAATTCTGGAAGGAAGTTGGTCTTTTAAAATAAGCCCATCTGATCTTCATCGATATCAGGTTATCCGCAGGAAGTGCTTCAGCCTAATTGAGCGACTTTTGCTCAATTTGTAACGTGATGCACTTCCTGCGGAGTCTCTATGGTGTTGTTTGGTGGCCAAAGAAAAGTTCAAAAAAAGAGTAATTATCGCAGGAGGGGTGAGTATTATCCTTTTAGGGGTAATCATCTATTCAGGGCTTTTCTCTTTTTATATTCTGAGCATCAAAGATATAAGTAACGGAAAAACGGTGATAGAAATACCCACCACACCCGGCGATAACCTATGGATTGCATTTATCAATTCAGTCGAAAATCTTCCGGTAGCCGATCACTTTGTTGTGAATGACAACTATAGGATCCTGTTTACTGAAACCATCTTCCAGGCGCCCTATGCCGGTTACGACCACTCAGAGAGAGCTGAGTTGATTGCTCCGGGAACGATAAAAATTTCCGGTTATGATCGCCAGATGGACGTATACACCTTCTATGCCGGAGATATATCTAAACACATGCTCTTTTTGAATGGCAACTGGTTGCCTCTCTATGAAGTGGCACGGGGGGGAGATCTCGTACAGATCAGCATTAAAAAAAGCTCGCGACTGGCTTTTATGCTAAAAAGGATACTCTCCCATGAGTGATAAAGTCTCAGGATCAAAAATTGCGCTGTTTATCTCTATTATCGCCGTAATGATGGCTCTTTTTCATCTCTATACGGCGGGATTCGGGAGATTTCCGGCATTACAGCAAAGATCCATCCATTTGGTCTTTGCCCTGATACTGACGTTTCACCTATATCCGGTTAGAAAAAATGGGTTTTCGACAAAATGGTCATCTGCCATTAATTTTGTCTCATCCCTCGGGGCTCTCATCAGTTGCGGAAATATTGCCTTTGTCATCTATTACGTCCTCTACGAACGTGCCGGCGCAGCAACCGATATTGACATCGTCCTCGGCACCCTATTGATCATTCTGGTAATTGACATGACCAGACGGATAATGGGATGGACCCTTCCCATTATCACGATAATATTTATAGCATACGGTTTTTTAGGATCTTACATCGATATCCCTTATATCTCCCACTCCGGAATGGATCTATCACGGTTTATCGCATATATTTATTTGAGCACGGAAGGTCTTTTCACCATTCCCTTGGGCGTGTCGGCGACATTTATTGCTGTTTTTGTTATTTTTGCCGCTTTTCTGGTTAATTCCGGGGTTGGAGATTTTTTTATGGATGCATCCACGGCGATTGCGGGAGATAAAACCGGCGGAGCTGCTAAAATTGCGGTTGTATCCAGCGCCGCAATGGGATCTGTTTCAGGCAGTGCGGTCGGCAACGTGGTTACGACCGGTTCGGTCACCATCCCCTTAATGAAAAAGATGGGTTTTCCGGCATTATTAGCAGCCGGTATTGAAGGAACAGCGTCTACCGGCGGCCAGATTATGCCACCTCTGATGGGTGCAACCGCCTTCATTATTGCCAGTGTGGTCGGAAAGCCCTATTTGACGATTTGCATCGCAGCTTTCGTTCCTGCCGTACTTTCGTTTCTATCTGTGTATATCATCGTACACTTTGAAGCTGAAAGACATGGTATTAAAGGCCTGCCAAAAGAAGATTTGCCCAAGCTGCTGCCGGTATTAAAGAAAAAAGGTCATTTAATCATACCCATCCTTGTGTTAATCGCTATGTTGGTGATGGGATTTACAGCGATGAAAGCCGGCTTTTATTCCATCATTTTCGTGGTTCTTATCAGTGCTTTTCAAAAAGATACACGTATGGGATTCAAAACAATCCTGTTGGCCATGGAAAAGGGTGCCAAAGCAGTGCTTCCCATTGCAGCTGCGTGTGCCTGCTCGGGTATTGTTGTCGGTGTGCTTACGCTGACCGGTCTGGGATTAAAAATATCCTACCTGCTGGTTGAACTGGCCCATGGCAGCCTGCCTGTTTTATTGGCGCTGGCCATGGGGGTATCGATAATCCTCGGAATGGGCATTACGACTACGGCAGCCTATCTGTTGGTTGCCATTGTTGTCGCACCGGTGCTTGTTCGAATGGGGGTGCCGGAATTGGCTGCCCACATGTTTGTCTTTTACTATGCCGTTATTTCTACCATCACACCGCCTGTTGCCCTGGCGGCGTATGCGGCCGCAGGAATTGCAGACACCGATCCGTTTAAAACCGCGCTGGTCGGGTTTCGCGTGGGAATTGCTAAATTTGTGGTGCCCTTTTATGTCATATACAGACCTGAAATATTACTGATTTCGGCCGATCCCCTAAAAGCCATCTATGCCCTGGTCATGTCCTTGGTGGGCATATGGGCTTTGGCAGCCAGCGCATGCGGATATGCCTTTAGAGAGCTCAAGCACTATGAAAGATTGATCCTTTTCGCCGGCATACCGCTTACGATCCCGTATAGTTTTATTTGGAATATTATCGGCACAGTTATTATCGTTTCGGTAACCGGCTACTTATGGCTGAACGCGAGCAAAGCAAAATTTCAACAGTTTGCATCATAAATTCCGGATCGCGCAGGACGTTTTAAATGTAAGGAACAAGATTTTTCATCGGACACAGATGGACACAGATGAACAAAATTCTTAATTCAATCAACAACAGCTTTATCTGAGTATAACTGCGAAAATCTGCGTTTAATTTAACTTTAGAAATAGGAGTGAGAATGGCGCATTTTAAAGTTAACCAGAAAGACATTTTTTTTGTTTTAAAAAATCAGCTCAACTACGGCTCCCTGTGTTCGCTTGAACGGTATAAAGGGCTAAGTGAAAAAACTTTGGATTTGCTGGTGAACGAGGCAATTAGTTTTGCCAGGGGAGTGGTGGATCCGCTGCAGGAAATCGGTGAGAAATGGGGTGTGAAATTTGAAAACGGCAAGGTTTCCTGTTCGTCCGAGTTTCGTAAGGCTTTTAAACAATACGGTCAGGACGGCTGGACGGCGGCTGCGCGGGATCCGGCTTACGGCGGGCAGGGATTTCCTCACATGATGCGCATTGTGATCAACGATATGATGTATGGAGCCTGCCAGGCCTTTAACATGGCCCCCAGCCTCACCCATGGTGCGGCGCATCTAATTGAAAGTTTCGGTACCGAAGCGCAGAAAAGGCTTTTTGTTCCGAAAATGTTTGATGGAACATGGGCCGGCACAATGTGCCTGACCGAACCGGATGCCGGCTCCAATCTGGCCGCTATCCAGACAACGGCTTTTCCGGACGAGGATCATTATAAGATAAGGGGCGTGAAAATTTTTATTTCCTGGGGAGACCATGATCTGACAGATAATATTATCCATCTTGTGCTTGCTCGCATTGACGGTGCTCCCGAGGGCGTAAGGGGGATTTCTCTTTTCATTGTTCCGAAAATGCGGGTTAACATGGATGGAACTTTAGCGGCTCCAAATGATGTCTGCTGCACTGCAGTGGAAGAGAAATTGGGACTGCATGCGTCGCCGACGTGTGCCCTGACGTTCGGTGCCAAGGATGATTGCATCGGTTATTTATGCGGTCAGGCCCACAACGGCCTAGCGCATATGTTTCAGATGATGAACGCCGCCAGAATAAATACCGGGGTTAGCGGTATGACGTTGGCCAGCACCGCCTACCAAAATGCTTTGGAATATGCCAAGGCGCGCACCCAGGGCAAAGATGTCGCCGGCAGAAAATCAGGTGATGTCCCAATTATCGACCACCCGGATGTGCGCCGAATGCTGCTATGGATGAAAGCCATGGTTGACGGTATGCGCTCCATAATCTATACCGGAGCATTCTGGCAGGATTACGCGCTGGAGCTTCCCGACGGCGAAGATAAGCGGCATTACCAAAATCTCGTCGACTTCATGACGCCGATTATTAAAGCCTATTGTTCCGATATGGGGTTTAGAGTATGCGAGACTGCCATTCAATGCTTGGGCGGTTACGGATATTGTAAAGACTATCCCGTAGAACAGTATTTGAGAGATGCAAAAATAATGTCCTTGTACGAGGGTACCAATGGCATTCAGTCCATGGATCTTATGGGACGCAAAATGCGGATTAACGATGGAGCGCCCTATTTAGCATATAAAACCGAGATCCAGAAATTCCTACAGGTAAATAAAGAAAACCCGCAGCTAGGCGATAAAATCGAGCATCTATCCAATGTTTTCAAGCGGATTGATCAGACGGCTACTGAACTTAAAGATAAGATGACATCTGATCCCTTACAGTGGGCGTCCAATACATACCCTGCATTGCTGGCTTTCAGTGAGGTTACGATGGCATGGCGTCTTTTGGATATGGCCATTATCGCTTCAAAGGCAATAGAGCGGGGTAAAAAAAATGACTTTTATATTGGAAAAGTCCTTCAAGGGACATATTTTGCCGATGTCACCTTACCGCATACCCTGGCAACCATGGAAACGTGTTTGCGGGAGGGAAGGGAAGTCGTCGAAATGCCCATGAGGGGATTCTAAGATGAATCATATGCTTACCGAAAAAGAAAAAGAGATTCGTGACAAAGTAAAGCGGTTTGTCGAGGAGGATCTGAATCCGATATCGCTGCAGGTGGAGCTTGAGGAGCGCATTCCTGGAGAAATAGTTGATAAAATGCGCGCCATGAAGCTTTTCGGATTAGCGATTCCTGAAGAATTCGGCGGGCTGGGACTCACCACATTAGGAGAAATTTTAGTTTATGAAGAGCTGACCAAGGCAAATGCCTGCTTCCGTTCGCGAATCGGCACCAGCAATGGTATCGGGTCGATGGGCATCCTGTTTGACGGCACACCTGAGCAGCAGAATAGATATCTGCCGCGCGTTGCTTCCGGTGAATGGACGGCGGCCTTTGCCCTGACGGAACCCAATGCCGGCTCCGACGCCGCTAGTATCTCCACCAGTGCCGTTTTAGATGGAGATCATTGGATTATTAACGGAACAAAACAGTTCATCACCAACGGCGATTGCGCCGACTTCTTTACCACAATTGTCGTAACAGATGAAGAAAAACGAACACGGGGAGGATTTACAGCATTTATTATTGAAAGGGACTCGCCCGGCTTCTTTGTTGGAACTCCGGATAACAAAATGGGAATAAAAGGATCTCACACCACGGAATTGGTATTTAAAAACTGCTGCGTGCCAAAGGAACATGTAATCGGCGGAATGCCTATGGTGGGTCAGGGATTCAAGACCGCCATGCGTGTTTTGGATAAAGGGCGACTGACAATGGGTGCCTGTGCGCTGGGAGCGTCACAAAAACTTCTGGACATGTGCGTGGCCCATGTCAAACGCAAAGCGAAGTACGGGAAATCTTGGGATGATTTGCAATCAATTCAGTTCGTATTGGCGGATATGGCAACGGAGATTTATGCCGCCAGGCAGATGCTTTATAACTCAGCCCGGCTCAGGGATCAAGGCAATAAGGTGACCCATGAGGCCTCCATGGTGAAACTGTTTTGTACGGAAATGGCTGACAGGATAGCAGATAGGGCCATGGACATATTTGAAGACGAAGGCTATTTAAAAAAATCTCAGATCGAGATGTATCTGCGAGATGTCCGACTTTACCGTATTTTTGAGGGAACCAGTGAAATCCAGCGAGTTGTTATTTCAAGGAATCTTTTGAAAGGATGAGGAGATTGCTCATGAAGAAACCTGTTATCATCA
>Ga0209536_100008073_pt1 | contig 15856 bp, 15 predicted proteins | sample DeeMarSeWOR28_12_FD_187461 | JGI IMG/M metagenome (GOLD analysis project Ga0209536, IMG submission 187461) | Marine sediment microbial communities from White Oak River estuary, North Carolina - WOR-2-8_12 (SPAdes) (version 2) | ecosystem: Environmental > Aquatic > Marine > Intertidal zone >...
TTGGGGCCTTTCGGTTTTTCGGGACAATGCCGGTGTAATAGATTTCGATGGCCGCTATGCCGTCTGTTTCAAAGTGGAAACACACAACCATCCCTCGGCAGTGGAGCCCTATGGAGGGGCAGCAACGGGGATAGGCGGTGTCATTCGTGATATCCTAGGAACAGGACTGGGGGCTAAGCCCATACTGGATACCGATATTTTCTGCTTTGCGTCTCCTGATTTCCCCGATGACAAACTCCCTCACGGGGTGTTGCATCCGCGCCGTATCTTCAAAGGCGTCAGAGCAGGTGTGGCCGACTATGGAAACCGACTCGGCATACCCACGTTAAACGGCGCTGTCCTCTTTGATAATCGATATTTGGGCAATCCCTTGGTCTTCTGTGGGACAGTGGGTTTGTTGCCCGCGAGCATGAGCCAGAGGGGTGAGCAGCAGACCGGCGACTTGGTAGTTCTGGCGGGGGGTAAAACCGGACGTGACGGCATCCATGGTGTTACTTTCGCCTCAGGAGAACTTACCAAGGAATCGGAGGCCGTCTCAGCCAGCTCCGTCCAGATTGGCGATCCCATTACGGAAAAGAAGCTAATAGATGTTCTCCTCAAGGCGAGGGATCGGCAATTATACAGGCGAATCACCGATTGTGGAGGAGGTGGCCTTTCATCGGCGGTGGGTGAAATGGCTGAAGAAACAGGCGTACGTGTTTACCTTGAGCGGGTTCCTTTGAAGTATTTGGGGCTCTCCTACACAGAGATATGGATATCCGAATCTCAGGAACGAATGGTATTAGCTGTACCACCAGATGCAGTTAACCAGTTGATTTCTCTTTTTCAAAGTGAGGGCGTGGAAGCTACGGTCATCGGAGAGTTCACGGATACTCGACGCCTTGAGCTTCTCTATGAGGGCAATCTGGTCGGTAACCTCGATATGGAGTTCCTGCATAAAGGATTGCCCCAACGCGAGAATGAGGCTGTCTGGGAGCTGCCACAGCATACAGAGCCAGGTTTTCCGCCGCCAATTGACCTGCGCGAAGACCTAAAGCGTATTCTGGCCTCGTGGAATGTTTGTAGTAAAGAATGGGTAATACGCCAGTACGATCATGAAGTACAAGGTGGTAGCGTTCTCAAGCCTCTCACAGGCGTAAACAATGATGGCCCCAGTGATGCTGCTATTGTTAAACCAATATTGGATTCAGATATGGGCATCGTCGTTGCCAACGGCATCAATCCGAAGTATGGTGACATAGATCCTTACTGGATGGCCGCTTCTGCCATAGATGAAGCTTTGAGGCAAATTGTGGCCGTTGGGGGTAATCTTCAAAGGGTAGCCCTACTGGATAACTTCTGTTGGGGTAATCCAGACAAACCGGACAGATTGGGAGGCTTGGTGCGAGCAGCGCAAGCCTGCTACGATATTGCTCTAGGTTACGAAACTCCCTTCATCTCCGGAAAGGATAGTCTATATAATGAATTCGAGACTGAAGAAGGGAGCATCTCGATTCCACCCACTCTACTAATCTCGGCAATGGCAGTTATGAAAAATATAGAGCACGCTGTCACAATGGATTGTAAGCGAGAGGATGATCTGGTCTACATTATCGGTACCACATTAAATGAGCTTGGTGGCTCACAATACTACGGTGTTCATGGCTATATTGGGAATAGAGTTCCACAGGTCGACTCCAAGAAAGGAAAGAAGCTTATGGACACCCTCGGCACCGTAATGGAGCATGGTTTGGTTAAGGCTTGCCATGATCTGAGTGAAGGGGGTCTTGGGGTAGCTGCTGCCGAGATGGCCTTTGCTGGTGGTTTAGGGATGGTAATCCATTTGGGGCAAGTACCATTGGGCGAAACCATTAATCGAGACGATTACGTGCTCTTCTCTGAATCAAATACCAGGTTCCTGGTAGAGATAGCGCCGGAAGATAGGCAGCAATTCGAGAATATGATGGCCGGAGTCGATTTCGCCGCTATTGGTAAAGTTACAGATAAAGGAAGGCTCGATGTCTACGGTATTGATGGAGAAACAGTGCTTTCAGCCACCGTTGCTGAACTCAAAGAGGCCTGGCAGAGACCTCTTCGCTGGTAGGATTTGAGATGGTGACCAAAGTGAAGGCGTTGATACTACGAGCTCCGGGGACGAACTGTGACGTAGAAACCGCATTTGCTTTCAAACAAGCCGGAGCACAAGCGGACTTGGTGCACGTGGGTGAGCTTATCAATCACCTGACGTCTCTCTCCAATTACCAGATAATGGTCATCCCCGGTGGTTTTACTTACGGGGATGATATTTCAGCTGGTAGAATCCTTGCTAATGAGCTGAGACTCAAATTAAGGGATGAGATCAAGATTTTTGTTGACGATGGGAGGCTCATTCTGGGGATCTGTAATGGTTTTCAGGCCCTGGTGAAAGCTGGTATGTTACCCGAGTCGAGGAATGAAAATGCACAACCGCTTACCATAGCGGGCAACGATTCCGGCAAGTTTGAGTGTCGCTGGATCTACCTTCAGGCCAATAAAACAAGCCCTTGCGTTTTCACAAAGGGAATAGACCTTATGTATCTTCCAGTGGCTCACGGAGAGGGCAAGGTGGTAGTTGAGTCGGGTGTACTAGAAGGGCTAAATGTGGCACTGCACTATGCTGACGAGGCAGGAAACATCCAAGCCGACTATCCTTGCAACCCCAATGGTTCAGTGAACAATATAGCAGGTATCTGCGATTCCACCGGTCGTATTTTTGCTTTGATGCCGCACCCGGAGCGATTCATCCATTGGACGCAACATCCAAGGTGGACAAGAGAACCCCGACGGGATTATGGGGACGGCTTCCGCATTTTTCTGAACGCAGTGGAGTGGGCTAAGGGCATTTGAATAGAAGAGCGATCCATCTCGAATTAGTCTAAGTAGATTAAGAAAAATGCAGATTAATGTTTTGCTATACTATTCATTGCCATAAGGAGGCAAATTGCACAATATCAGGATTGGTATAGCTCAGATTAATTCCACTGTAGGTGACCTTACCGGAAATACCAAAAAAATAGTGGAATACATTGACCAAGCGAAATCCCTGGGCGTTGACCTGCTGACCTTCCCTGAACTGGCTATAACTGGCTACCCCCCAGAAGATTTACTACTTAAACCCCAGTTCATTAAGCAAAATAAGGAAAGCCTTAATAAAATTATGGGCCATAGCTCGGGTATAGTAGTAGTAGTCGGCTTCGTTGATAGCGATGGCGATATATACAATGCTGCCGCAATTCTCTGCGATAAAAAATTGGTGGGCGTATACCATAAATTTTATCTGCCGAACTACGGCGTATTCGATGAAAATCGATATTTCCAAACGGGTGAGGAGTGTCCCGTTTTCATCATTTATGGCATCGGCATAGGTGTAAATATTTGTGAAGATATGTGGTACGAAGCTGGGCCAGCACTTGTCCAGACTTATGCGGGAGCTGCCGTGCTCATTAATATAAGCGCTTCTCCATATCATGCCGGGAAAGGGTTCTTTAGAGAAAGGATGCTTGCTACCAGAGCATCTGATAGTGCGGCTATTGTTATCCACAATAATTTGGTTGGTGGGCAGGATGAGCTTATATTTGATGGCAACAGTCTCGTAATCAATGAAAAGGGAGAAATCGTTGTTCGTGGGAAACAGTTTGAAGAAGACTTTCTAGCAGTTGATTTGGATACGGAGGCGGTGTTCCGCTCTCAGTTGCGTGACCCTAGACGAAGGAAAGAGACGCGATGGGTCAAGGAGAAGCTAGAAAAAGCTGCTGAGATAGAGATATCTAGCGAGTATCCGGAGGTGTCCAAGCCTTCTTTACCGCCAAGAAAGGTTGATAAACTGGATGAACTCGCTGAGGTATACCAAGCCCTTGTTCTCGGTACAAAGGACTACGTGCATAAGAATGGCTTTGAGAAAGTAGTTATAGGTTTATCGGGTGGAATTGATTCCAGTCTAGTAGCAGCCATAGCAGTTGATGCCCTTGGTGCTGAAAACGTCACAGGGGTTTCCATGCCCTCTCGCTACTCATCACCTGACAGCAAATCAGACGCTGAAGCTTTAGCAAGAAACCTAGGCATAAAGTTTAAGGTAATTCCCATTGAGAAAGCATTTACTGCGTACCTGGAAACGCTGGCGGAGCCATTTAAGGATACCGATCCTGATGTGACTGAGGAAAACATTCAGGCAAGGATCAGGGGCAATATTCTTTTTGCTTTGTCCAACAAATTTGATTGGTTAGTGCTCGCTTGTAGTAATAAAAGCGAAACAGCTACGGGCTATACTACCCTTTATGGAGATATGGCTGGAGGTTTTATTCCCTTGAAGGATGTCCCTAAGACACTGGTCCTCCAATTAGCCAGATATAAGAATCGCCAGGCTGGAAATGAAGTGATACCATCCAGTGTCTTAAACAAAGCGCCGTCAGCTGAACTTAGACCTAACCAAAAGGACACTGATACACTGCCACCATATGAAGTGTTAGATCCGATTTTAAAGGCTTATGTGGAAGATGACGTTACAGTTGACCAGATTGTAGCTATGGGGTTTGATAACGATACGGTTACAAGAATTGTTCGCTTAGTAGATAGGAATGAATATAAGCGTCGACAGGCTGCCCCCGGTATCAAAATAACCCCCAGAGACTTTGGTCGGGATAGAAGATTGCCAATCACTAACCAATTCAGTGGGGAGTAACATGAGGAAGATCGGCGGTATTTTACTGGCAACCGGTTTGTGTATCTTGGTAGGCTGGGGTCTTTATTGGTTCTTCAAGCTAGCTTTCTTATCATTACCATTGCCCGTTAAGATTGCCATCGCTGCTATAGCCGTAGGGCTTATTGTTCTTCTAGTATCACTAGGTAGGGAGAGGTATCGAGCATCCAAAGAAGAAAAAGAGAAATTCAAGGAGGTGGAAAAATGATTGTGGTTACAACAGAACAAATAGAAGGCAAAAGGATAACAGAAACCCTGGGGTTAGTTAGAGGCAGCACTATCAGGGCCAGACATATGGGTCGTGACATTATGGCCGGATTGCGCAACATTGTTGGTGGTGAGGTTAAGGAATACACGTTAATGTTGGCACAGGCTCGGGAAGAAGCAATGCAAAGGATGATTGAGCAAGCTGAGAAGCTAGGGGCAAATGCCATAGTAAGTGCTAGATTTGTCACGTCGATGGTAATGTCTGGAGCTGCCGAAATGGTAGCCTATGGAACGGCAGTGAAGGTGGGCTGAGTTTAAATTAGCGAATATTGATATATTTATAGTTATCTAATTGCTTTGAGTCGATTCCACAATTTGTGGGGTAACTAAATTTTTGAATGCTCTCTTTTTCGAAATATTCGTTCCTTTAGCATATATTCATACTTCCCATATTCCATTTTAACCTACTTCCCACTTGACAATAACCAGGATATATCTTATTGCCATTGGACAAGGATGTGAGCTTTATGCTATCATCTCCTCGGTTTATGATTAAGAAAGGGGAGAAAATCTCGGAAGGAGGACGTGAGATGTTGTGAGGTAAGCAAGATGAGCATGATCTGGGGTTGTCTACTTCCCTTTTTTTAATATCAACAAGAGTTTACTTATCTTGTTTATTGCGTAAAGTTGGATTCATTTATGTCCTGACTTCTAGATTGTTCAAATTATTAAGAACTAATATCCAATAGATTCCTCCTAATTTACCCTCAGTTAAACGCGCGTTATACCCCAAATATCGTCTTGCACTAAGCTACGGCATTTGTCTCTAGTATACCTAACGAAAGAGAGATCATAGTAGTATGTTTATCACCGATAATAAGGTTGATGTAGATATCGTAATCGATAAGAAAAAAGTATGCCACTACATAGGATATGAAGATGATCAGAATGTGTCAGTCCGTATTTCTTCCATAATTGATGACTATGCGGAACATGCTCATTCCCTTATTAACCCATTATTTTCGTATGTCATAAAGGATGTAGAATGGGCTCGAGGCTCTATCTCCCTTATTGAAGGTTCGATTATCTTTAAAAGTCGTATTATCACCAGGTTGTTAGAGCGGTGCACCCAGGTGGCCATATTCTTAGTAACAATAGGCAAATACCTGGAAGAGACATCATTTCAGCTAGCCAGAGACGGTCTAATACTTCAAGCAACAGTTTTAGATGCAATAGGATCGAATGCCGTAGAGAAAGTAGCAGGCTTTGCTCAGGCCAGAATAAAGGAGATAGTCAAGGCTGAGGGGCGTGTAACTAGTCAACGTTTCAGTCCGGGCTATTGTGACTGGAACATCGGTCAGCAAAGGATGCTCTTCTATGCTCTAACCGGTAATACAATGGGAGTTCGATTGACTGGAGAATGTCTAATGATTCCCCAAAAGTCAATTTCAGGTATCATCGGTATCGGACCTTTTAATGCCAACGTAGAGAACTACAATCCTTGCAAGACCTGCAAGAAACAAAATTGCCCGGGAAGGAGACAAGGACTAGGATAATGACCCGCAAAGGACTGGAAGGAGGCAGCTTCAAACTTCTCACTGATGATTCTGTATTAAAGATACACCAGACTGCGATGCAAGTGATTGAGGAGGTGGGCTTTGAAGTGCAATCAGACATTGCACTGGAGCTTTTCGAGGGAGCTGGGGCTATAGTGGACCGGGGAAAACACTTGGTTCGGTTGAATAAAGACAAGGTCGAGGAGCTTATTGAAATGGCACCTTCGGAAATTAAACTCTGTGGACAGGACGAAGTAAACGATATTGTTCTGGGTGGACGGCGAGTCTATGCAGGAACAGGTGGTACGGCACTTTATGTGTATGACCCTGCTGTTAACGAAAAAAGACAGGCAAGTCTTGAGGATTTAAAATGCATCGCCAGATTAGTTGATAAACTGGAGAACATCCACTTTTTCCTGCTACCAACATATCCCAATGAATTGCCCTTAGACCAGGTAGATGTGAACCGGTTCTTTGTCGGATTAGACAATACAACCAAACATGTTATGGGAGGTGTTTATACACTTGACGGTGCGGAGCAAGTTATACGGATGGCACAAATTATTGCCGGCTCTGCTGAAAATCTGCACCAACGTCCCATAATATCCATGATAGCTTGTATCATAAGCCCGCTAAGAATAGACAAGACCTATGGCGACATGCTCGTGACCATTGCTAGAAATGGCATACCTGTAGCTTGTCCGGCTGAACCATTGTGTGGTGCTACTGCACCGGTTACCCTTGCGGGAACTCTAGTAGTTCAGACCGTAGATACGCTGCTGGGTGTAATGCTTACGCAGATAGCGAACCCGGGGACACCGGTCCTCTTCGGTTCGGTCGCCACAAATACTGACCTGAGAAACTTAAATTACCTGGCAGGTTCTGTTGAGATGGGCTTGCTGAATGCAGCTGGCGCACAGATGGCACAGTTCTATCAACTTCCTTTCTACGCTACAGGTGGCATGACCGATTCTAAAACAATCGACGCTCAAAGTGGCTATGAATCTGCCATAACTAACCTGCTCTGTGCCCTTTCAGGGGCTAATTTCATACATGATGCTGCTGGTCTTATGGAATTCGCAATGACCGTATCCTACGAAAAGTATGTCATAGATAATGAAATACTAGGAATGGTCATGAGAGCCGTAGAGGGAATTAAAGTAAATGATGACACTTTAGCCTTTGACCTCATTAAGCAGGCGGGACCTGGGGGCAATTTCGTGGCTGCTAGGCATACAAGGCACTTCATGCGGAGCGAGCACTATCAGCCATCTCTGAGCGACAGGAATAGCCAGGAGGAATGGCTAAGCAAAGGTGGACAGGAGACATGGGAACGAGCTGCAGAGATTGTCAAGAAGCTTCTGGATAAGCCCAAGCACAGCCTCCCTATACCAATTAGGCAGCAAGTACTATCAAAAGTCAATGGGATAATTACCTAAAATATGCTTATAATCGGAGAAAACATAAATGCGTCAAACAACCATGTCGCAGAGGCTATTGCCAGACGAGATGAGGAATTTCTGGTAAACCTGGCTAAATCTCAGACTCTGGCTGGGGTTGATTTCATTGATGTAAATGCCGGTAGTGGTCATGGCTCGCTACAGGAAACAACATCAGATATCAAGTGGCTGGTGGGAATAATCCAGGCTGTCATTGAACACCCACTGTCTATTGACAGTGATTCACCAGATGTTATCGAGGCTGCCCTAAAGGAATATAATGGTGAGAGATTGATAATCAATTCGATCACTGCCGAACCAGCGAGGTTGGAGTCTATCGGTCCATTGGTAGCTGAGCGACAAGCCTGGGTAATAGCACTGGCCATGGGGACAGACGGAATACCTGCCTGTGTCGAGGAGCGTCTGAATGCGTGCGAACGGATAATGTTTTATCTGACTGGTTTGGGCATAAAGGCAGAGCAAGTACTTTTTGACCCGCTTGTATTGCCTATTGCTGTAGATACGAGCCAGGGATTGGTCACGTTAAAGACAATAGAGCAGATCAAATCACGATATCCTGATTCCAGGGTAGTAATGGGATTGAGCAACATTTCATACGGCTTGCCCAAGAGAAAGTTAGTAAACCGTGCCTTCTTGTTAATGGCTGCTTGTGCTGGCGTAGATGCAGTAATTATTGACCCGCTTGATAGTAAAGCGATGAGTCTTATTAAGATAGCCGATATGCTTGTAGGAAAAGATTCTTCATGTAGAGCTTACCTCCGTGCACACAGAAAAGGCAACATAGTAGATTGAATCCATCATAGATTTTCAAAATTGTAGACAGAAAGCGCAATATTCAATATGTATTGAAGAAGCATGTACTGGTGTCGAACAAACTAATCAGATTATTAAATTACTGAAACTGGAGGACAATAATGTCAGATGACGTAATAAGTCTAATCCAAGAAAGTGTTATACAAGGAAGGATAACCAAAGACGATGAAGGTATGGATGAAGGGATGGTAGGTCAGCCCGGCGTTACGGAGCTTATTGAGAAAGCTCTCGCCTCTGGCATGAATATCAAAGATATAATCACTAAGGGTCTCTCTGGCGGCATGAACATTGTAGGGCAAAAATTTGAAGCGGGGGAATACTTTATCCCCGACATGCTAGCCTCGGCCGAAGCAGTAAGCGCAGCAATGGATATGTTGCAGCCCCTGCTTGCCACGAGCGATATTAAGACTAAAGGCACCATAATTGTGGCTACGGTAAAAGATGACCTTCATGATATCGGGAAGAATATAGTATCCATTTTACTCCGGGGGGCAGGATATACTGTGAAAGACCTGGGGCACAATGTTAACACTCAAGCCATCGTAGATGCAGTAAGAGATGAAAAACCACAGTTCTTGGGTTTGTCCGCCCTGCTCACCAGCACCATGGCTCGCATGACAGAGGTTATACAAATGCTCGAACAAAATGGACTCAGGGAGCATGTAAAGATTATTATTGGCGGGGCACCGGTATCGGAGCAGTTTGCTAAAAGCATCGGTGCGGACGGATATGGTGCGGATGGCTTTCAAGCAGTAGCTGTAGTGGATGCTCTCGCTTCCAGCATGGAGAACTAGGACAGACATCGCTCTATTATAGATTCACTGCGGGCTTTAATATGAAGGGGGAATCTAGTGCCAAGAAAAGGAATACTGGTTAATAAACCATACGAGAGATTAACGAAGGAGCAGGTGGAGTTAATCCATCAGGCTTCCATGCAAATACTGACTGACCCCGGGTTAATAAGCTTCAACCGGGGAGCAGTGGATATATTCCATGGTCATGGCGCAGCGGTTAAGTCGATCACTGGTGATCATCAGAGTTGGCAGGTGAAGATTCCAGAACAATTAGTAGTAACAGCACTGGATACTGCTCCCGAGACTGTGAAATTGGGGGCTCGAAATCCAGATAATACCCTCATCATGCACGGCGACGAGTCCAGAGTATATCTAATCACGGGATCGGAGACAAATATCTGGCTGGATGTGAATTTTCTTACCTATGTAAATAAAGCTGACTCTACTAAGGAGATTAAGGTGCCCGAGTTCAAGCCCAGACGGGGTACCGTAGATGATTTGTGCCAATCAGCCCATGTCTGTGAACATCTGGAGATGGTTGACGGTTACATTCGTACCGTAAATATCCAGGATCGCGACATAACCGAGGGGAATAAAGATGTTAACAAATTTTTCGCCTCGCTGAACAATAATACGAAACACTTCATGAGCGGCCTAACCAGTTTAAAACAACTTGATAATGTGGTAAGAATGGCGGAACTCATCGCCGGAGGTAAGAAAGCACTTGAAGATAACCCCATCATCTCGTTTATCACCTGCTTGGTGAAGAGTCCACTCCAGTTCGTCGAGGACACTACAGATACTTTCATCGAGGTATGCCGACGAGGGTTGCCAATTGTTGTGTCATCTTCACCACAGGCGGGCACTACTGCGCCCATCAAGGAGGCCGGTATAATGGCTCAGATAAATGCGGAGGTGTTGGCGGGTATAACTCTGGGTCAACTGGTGAAACCGGGGACTCCGGTACTCTACGGCACCGTGCCGGTCAGAGCCAGGATGGACACCCTGGGCGATTCCTATGGGTCTGTTGAAACCAGCCAGTACAATATTGACTGTGTCCAGATGGCACGTTTCTACAGAATCCCTAACTATTCTACATCGGGCGTCTGTGACTCGAAGATACCCGGGCAACAGTCATCGATAGAGAGACTATTTTCAGACATAGTGGTCACGATGTCGGGACCCCAGTTCCTGCACTGTGCCTTTGGTCTGCTGGACTGCAATTCTATCTTCTGTTTGCTCCAGGCGGTCTTAGACGATGCCCATTTCAAGATGATAGAGTTTTTCTTAGGACAGCCAAAGATTGATCAACAGGAACTAGGAGCAATGTTGAAACAAATTCAAGAGGTAGTGGCTACACCACAAAAGTTGTACATAAGCCATATCCGGCCTGTGTTACGCAGTGGGGAAATATCTGGAGTGTATCCCTTTGAAGGAAGTGGTGAGGCAGATGATGTTTTCGAGCTTTCCTATGAACGAATGAAAGAATTGCTGGCAAGACCTGTGGAACACATCGATCGTGAGACAACTACTAGAATATTTGAAGAAATTCCCGGTTTACTACCTAGACTTAATATTTATGAAAGCAGGAGTTAGTATGAGTAAGGATATAGTGGCAATAATTAAAGAGAATGTAATACAGGGACGAAAGACGAAGGATGATGTAGGGGTAGATGATGGCCTTGCCGGAACACCTGGAGTGGTTGAACTGGTGCAACAAGCTGTCGACAGTAGTATCTCCCCCCAGGTCATAATAACCGGGGGTTTGACCGCAGGGATGCAGGTGGTCGGAGAGAAATTCTCGACCAAAGAGTACTTTATTCCCGATATGCTTGCCTCAGCTGAAGCAGTGGGAGCGGCGATGGATATCCTGAAGCCAATAATGGAGTCTTCTAATGTGGAGGTCAAAGGAAAATTCGCTATCGCGACTGTGAAGGGAGATATTCACGATATCGGCAAGAACATCGTGGTCATCCTGTTGAAAGGAGCCGGTTACGAGGTGCATGATCTCGGAATAGATGTGCCTACGGAGAAAGTCATCGAATTCGTGAAGGCCGAAAAACCTGGATATCTGGGGCTATCAGCCCTGCTTACCACCACAATGACTGAAATGGGCGTAGTGATTAAGGCGCTCGAAGAAAACAAAGTCCGGAGCAGTGTAAAAGTACTCATTGGTGGCGCCGCTGTCTCCGACGAGTTTGCCCAGGAGATAGGTGCCGATGCCTATTGTATTGATGCCTTCGCTGCAGTAAAAGTGCTCGATTCATACGAACAGACCAACTAAAAAGAATCCACGGGCAGCAAAAATATTTACAGTAAAGGAGTTTTATATGGCAAGTATAGCTGGGATTTTCTCACTGAATGGAGATGTGTTGGAAGAGTGTGGACAACAAGTCGGTAAAATACTGGATCGGATGTGGTACCGCGGTCCGGACAATGTGACGGTTCGGACTCTACCTGACCGCCGCTGTGCACTGGGTGCTAATGAAGTCAATCTGACACCAGAGAGAACCTGTTGTACCTCACTTTCAAGGCCTCCATTTATCATTTTTGATGGCGAGTTATTTAACCAAAAAGCCCCGGGGCAGCATGATGTTGAACTGTTAAGGGAGTACTACGGGCAACACGGCAAGGAATGTTTCTCGCTGCTCGATGGAAGTTATACCTGTGCTATCGTTGACGCTGGCGAAGTAATTTTAGCACGAGATCATGTGGGCGCTAGGCCTCTCTTCTACGGTTCAGAACACGGCTTGTTATGCTTCAGCAGTGAAATGAAAGGGTTGATAGACCACATTCGGTTTGACATCAACGAATTACCGCCTGGCTATATCTATAGCACTAACGAAGGACTAAAGCCATTTGAACCTTTTGTGCCTGACGTGCCTGAACCTGGAACCATAAAAGAAGCAGCCATGACCCTTCGTCAACTGCTTATAGAAGCGGTGCAGAAAAGAATGCCAGGAGTAAAGGGTGTCTCGTTAAGTGGGGGGTTGGACAGCTCTATTATAGCCGCTATTGCCAAGGAGTTCGATTCCAACCTGCAGCTATTCACTGTCACGATTGATAGTGCACCAGGTCCCGACCTGGAAAATGCAGTGGTGATGGCTGAATTTCTCGGTCTTAAGCACGATCATCACATCTACCGGATAACCGACTCCGATATTTCTAATATCATTTCCGGGGCTGTCTGGCACCTCGAGAGTTTCGATGAGGACTGTATATCAGGGATTATCTCTAACTATTACGCGGCGCGTATGGCAAAGGAATACACAGATGCTGTCTTGGTTGGTGAGGGGGCCGATGAGCTTTTCGGGGGATACCGTATGGTTTTGAAAAGCCCCAAAGTGACCAGCGAGGCACACCGGGAGCAGCTGGCTCAGAGGTTGCTGGATATCTCGTACAATACGGCTCTAAGGCGCCTTGACCGTGGCTGGATGTCAAACGCCGTGGTGTACCAGATACCGTACTTGGACACCAGGATTGTCGCTTTTGCCAAGAAGATACCGATGGCATGGAAAATTCACGGTGACCAGCAAATAGAAAAATTCATTCTACGTGAAGCGTTCCGTGATATGCTTCCGGAAAGGATTGCTAATCGTGAAAAGCTTAGGTTCGCTATGGGTGTCGGCACCGACGATGTGATGGACGCTGTCGTATCTAAGATAATCGGCCCAGAGGAGATAAAGAGCCGCCCCAAATCCGCATATGGAATGCCATTTGCTACGTTTAAGGAACTCCTGTATTACGACGAGTTCTTGAAGCTATTCCCGCCTGCATATGAGAAGCAGACAGTGCGGTGGGATCCCTTTAAATAAGAGAATGGTCTGTAGTCATTATGTTGCCGACGTCTTGAGCAGAATATTATCTTACAGAACTCAACAATCAACCTGCGTTTGAGGCTGGTAGAGAGAAAGGATCCAGCATGCCTACCTTCTTCCCACGTTAGGAGAATTGTTAAGCCACTAAGTAAGAATGAAGAGAGGTTAAATATTTATGTGTGGTATAGCAGGATGTTTTGGAATACGAGATACAAAGACCATAAATCGCATGTTGGATGCCTTACCTCACCGGGGTCCTAATGACCGGGGAATCCACACTTTCAATAGCACAGTTTTTGGGCATACTAGACTTTCCATCGTCGATGTAGCAGGAGGTCATCAACCAATTTTGGCTAATGGTGGAAGAATAGGAATCATCTGCAATGGGGAAATCTACAATTTTCGGGATCTGAGACAAAAGCTCTTATCCAAATATAAGTTTAAGACATTATCCGATACGGAGACTATTCTTCATCTCTATCGGGAAAAGGGACCAGAATGTGTAAAAGAATTGGATGGGATGTTCGCCTTTGCTATCTTTGACGGTACAATTATATGTTAGCCCGCGACCCAATCGGAATCAAGCCACTCTATTATGGATATGTCGGGGACAGGCTCTACTTCACTTCAGAACTGGGAGCTATGACCCTGGCTGGCGTGGAAGAAGTTCACGAATTCCCTGCCGGTTACTACTACACTCCTAAAGACGGTTTCGTGCAATACTACGAAATCCCACCGATTGAGGATCACCTGCTGACCGATATAGAGGAGACATGTAAGTTGATTCGCGAGACTTTTATCGGGGCAGTAAAGAAAAGACTGTTGGCGGACAAGGAAATCCATGTGGGTTCTTTCTGCAGTGGTGGTATAGACAGCACTCTGGTGGCTGCCATTGCCGCTGATGAAATCCCTCATCTCCACACCTTCGTGGTCGGTATGAAGGATAAATCCGGCAATGAGAGTGATGACCTCAAGGCGTCTCGCATTGCGGCAGAGCATATCGGTTCAAAACACCATGAGTTGGTTTTCACCGAGGAAGATTACTATGAGGCATTGCCAATCGTCATCAAGAAACTGGAAAGCTATGACCCATCACTTGTACGCTGTGCTGTCCCATGTTTCTTCACCTGTAAGTTAGCCGCCGATTATGTAACTGTGGTACTTACCGGGGAAGGAGCAGATGAGCTCTTCACTGGCTAGCATTACATGAAGCATTATCCTATGGATGTGCTCAATAAGGAAGCCAGGCGTTGTATTGGCAATCTTCACAATATCAACCTTCAGCGGGCAGACCAGATGGGTATGTATTTTAATCTGGAATTGAGGGTGCCCTTCCTGGATGTTTCTATGATTGACCTTTCTATGAAAATCCCGCCTGAACTCAAGATTCGCGAGTCAGAAAAGGCAGGAGATAGAATCGAAAAGTGGATTCTACGCAAGGCTTTTGAAGATACTAATTATCTCCCTGATGACATACTATGGCGTTACAAAGTTCAGTACACTCAAGGGGCAGGCTGCGAGGACCTGGGAGAAAGGCTGGCAGAGAGTGAGATAAGCGAGGATGAATATGAAAGGATTAAGGCGGAGAATCCCAAGGCGACTATAAATAGCAGAGAGGCAGCGTATTATTTCAAGATCTTTCGTCAGTTCCACCCACAAGATTCGATACTGGGCTCAATTGGAATCTGGACTGGATTTGATTTTGCCGAAGAAAGAGAGCGAGTTCGTGGCACCATGGATGGTGATCTGAAGCATACACGTTAAAAAGGAGGAATAGGGACAGGGCTGCACAGAGCCTGGTTTCTAGTATCGCATGAAACTAACTATCTTGGGCTCTGGCGGGTGTATGATTATTGCTAAACCACTGTGCCAATGCCGCATCTGCCAGGAAACAAGGAATAAGGGCATTCCTTATGAAAGAACAGGACCTTCTGCCTTCCTTCACGATATCAACCTCTTGATTGACACACCTGCAGAAATTGCTAGCCAATTAAACCGTTCTCATATCCTTCATATTGATCATCTCATGCTGCCCCACCTGGACCCGGATCATGTGGGAGGGTTACGCGTAGTGGAACAGATTACACTGGATTTCCGTAGCTGGTGTGCCTATCCAGAAAAACAGGTCCGTTTACTACTCCCTGAATAGCTGGGTGAACCGATAAAGGAGCTCCGGTCTCAATATGGCCCCCTCGTCGATTTTTATCAGCAGAGCGGGTTTATTGAGCTCACGCTTTTTGAGAGAGAGGTCCAGACAAATGACGTGCGGATAACTGCTATACCGGTGAACCGAGGTTCCCACGTGGCTTTCATTTACGTCTTTGAAAAGTCAGGGCGTAAGGTTGTCTACGCTCCCTGCGATTGCAGGCCCTTTCCGGAGTATCGCACTGAGGTTCAGCAACCTGACCTACTTGTCATCCAGCCCGGCATATTCGAGCGCGGTCTTAAACATCACTACGAATATCCGGTGGGTCACATTTCGAGAACTACTTTG
>Ga0209536_100008074_pt1 | contig 15856 bp, 16 predicted proteins | sample DeeMarSeWOR28_12_FD_187461 | JGI IMG/M metagenome (GOLD analysis project Ga0209536, IMG submission 187461) | Marine sediment microbial communities from White Oak River estuary, North Carolina - WOR-2-8_12 (SPAdes) (version 2) | ecosystem: Environmental > Aquatic > Marine > Intertidal zone >...
GGCGTTGCTGCCAGCCGTTATCAACCAGCCATGGCCAAGCAGTGAATTCCAACCTTTTTTTACAGGCAACGGTTTGTATTATACGCATATGAGCGACACCCAGTTACCAGAAGTGTATTACGCTTCGTATTCAGGTACTCAATCGCTGGACGATTATCAAAACCCGAACCATTGGGGAAATCCCGAGAAAGTGCTTGGCGCTGATAACGCCGATATACCCGGTAAAATCATTGCCATCGGTGAGCCCACCATCGCCAACTATCATGAAGATGAATATCTGTATTTTGTATATGCCTATATTCGCGGTTTTGACAGCGTCTCAGGCTTGCCGGATATCGATATGCAAGCGGGTTATATTAAGAAACTACGCTAAGAAGCAGGACGAAGTTCTGCATACTCCACTACTCGACTTTAGCTACTCACTTGTATTACTAACCTTAATCGATCATAAAAGCTATCGGGCCGATCGCTGATGTACGCAGCGCACAGAAATCTGTGATCATTTGACGTACAACACCCAATTAGGGAGAATTCCCTATACTCATCAACGCAAAACCAGGATTAAACTTATGGAAATTAAAGGCCCGCTTGTCATTTCCGTGCAAGACGATGACTCGTCTCTGAAACGCGAATTACATATAACTTTCAAACCAGCTTTCAAACAATCACCGGTTGCCCAGCGCGTTCAAGCCCTACAAGATTATATGAATGAATTGAGCCTTGCCATGCAGCCACTGCAACAAGACTCTTCGGATCGACGGGGTATGGAAACGGTGCATCAGATTTGCGGAAATTTACTGGAGCACATCCGTGCAGATGAAATCGACTTAAACGAAACCATTGTCATAGAAATACAACCCAAAATTAGCATTTCCAGTTTTGTGACAGGTCATTCATCAATAAACTGACAGCGAGCCGTGCAGCAGCACGCGACATTCCGGAAAACTGAGACTAGAACCTGACTCCTGGGCCATTCCAGGTCAGACCGTTACTCATATAGCTCATAAAGTATTCCAAATTCCGATATTCCATGCTTTGTGCCTCGAAGGGTTTAGCCACCATTTGACTGAGGCAGCCCCTGATCCGGCGATGCAACGTGCCTACATTGCCCCACTTGGAGCGATAAACCGGAAAATGTGACACCTGCCCCAAACCCGGCCCTAAAATATTGCCGCGCAACGATCGGCCTGCGTAATCGACATGACAATGAGCACAGGACATGTTCATTTTGCCACGCCTAGCGTAATAAAAGTGTTTGCCTTTTTCGTAGGCTTTTAGTGCTTCGGGGTGTTTCGAGGGATCTTCCACGTTTATGGGCAAACCACGGCTCATGGATGCCAAATAAGCGAGTATAGACGCCATAGGCCCTTGCAAATAGGGCAAAGGTTGCTCTCCATTTTCCACCAGACAATTGTTGATTGCCACGGCAAGAGTGATTACCTCCCCTTTATCGAGATCAAAATAAGGGTATTTGGCGGCAACGCCCATCCCATCGCCATTAAAACAGCTCCCTAAGGTTTTTCCACTTTTTAATTCTTGTTTCATCATCGCTTCGCCTTCGTCGACAGCGATTTCGTAGGGTGGGAGCTCCTCAATGGATTCCCATTGCTCTCTTACTCCCTGATCGATAGCGTAGATACCATTAATGAATTCATCAAACTGTACTTGCGGGAAACGCTCTTTGAAGTAGTTTTGATAGGCCAGGCGATCTTCTTCGGGGCCGGCCAGTGATATGACGGGAAGAGAGATCAAACCTATTACTAACCACAAATAACACAGACATTTCATAATCATCCCCCCTAACCTGCAGCCTTTGGAATGGGTAGGCTGTTGATTGAACTGGTAACACATAATGGATCCGGGAGCTATAGTTGGTATTTGGAACGCTAGATTTTAAGCAGCTTACAAATTGTGTACGATAGTGAATCGTTTTTATGACACGGGGACAAAGTATATAAGAATCAATAATGAATGTCATTCACCAGTTTTTCAACATAGTACGGTAGCGGTTCGCATGGCTAGCGTTTTTATAAAGTAACTGAAGATGATTTTAATATTTTAAACCACCAATCCAATATCCATACAGGAGAATAAATTTTATTTATTTTCAATGAGTTAAACGAATTACTTTGCTCTGGCAATAGTTTAATGAAGCAGATTGAAATATTCGTTGAAACACCTTAAGGTAACGCTTTTCAATGATGCCAACAGGTTATTTATATGGCCACGATACACATCAAGAGAAACCACGGTTTAGACAAAAAACACATCCGTGAGGAGGTTGAACAGCTTGCGGAGAAACTGAGTAATGAATTATCAATTAACTATAAATGGGAAGACAAAGACCGGCTCATATTTGAGCGTACCGGCGCCAAAGGTTTCATCGCAATCGGCAAAGAAGACATAGAGCTTGAAATCAAACTCAACCTAATGCTCACACCTTTAAAAGGCCACATCGAAAAATCTATATCTAGTTACTTAGATGAACGGTTTGCTTGACCCATTCGAAGTCATTCCATCGAGTCAGCCATTTCCCTTAGGTTTCTTCGTTTGAATTTCGCTTTTTGCGCGAAAGCGTACAAAATTATCGACAACTCATTCGCTTCCCGGCGTAAAGCATCCAACATATGATCTTTTGTTATGCCGGATTCTTCCAACAATTCCAACCAGTAAGTGGTATCCTCTAAGGCTTCCAAACCCTTCTCCAGTGTCTCAGCGAACTCCACCGCCGCATGGGCTCTCATGGCTTCCCGAACCAGCGCACCCACCGAAGTCCCGGCTCGAACCATCTGGCGTCCGACAACGCGGCTTTCGGTAGAATTTGGTAATGTGCCTTGGAACCGTATTATCTCTACGGCGAAGCGTTTAGTGCGTGCTTTCAAATTTTCTAATTGTGCATTGTTTTTCATCCATGTTTCTCCCGCCCCCATCCGTGCTGTATTTACCGTTTGTATTTATTGTCGTTTGGTGGAAGAAACCAAATCATTTCAACAAGATACTACCATTTGTTTATTTTGGTTTTTCTCTACAACCTTTTCAATCCACCTCCGTAAGCTGTTTAATAAAAGTCGTAAATATATAAGCTGAAATGATTCCCCCTCTCAAGTGGCAATATCAAGAATATATCTGCCGAATTTTCACTGACTATCGGGTAGGAGAAAACGCACAGCTAAATTTGGAAAATCCAACACTATGGCCCGCTGGGCTAAACCGAAAGAATTTTGCGACGCACAAACCATGCAATACCGCTCACCCATAACAATATGCCTACGGCCTTGCCTTCCACATACAGCGGACTACCGCTAAAACCTTTGGCATACTGCTCTTGATCGGGATCAAAGGCAATCGCATTTACTCTTGAATATATTATCTGCTACTACTGGATTAGCGGCCAGGAAAATGCGTATCCGTATCCTCCAGCCGTTCACCGGGATCATCGACAGGGCTCTCGGATAGCGCTATTTCAATCAACGCCTGCTGTTGCGCATGATGCAATTGAGCATATCCGCATGCCGGGGAGGCAGAAGGCGGCCTGCCTGCGTAACCTAGCGATTGGTCGCCGTGTTTGAGGGCTCGCAGGTGGTGTTGGATCTGATACCACGCTCCCTGGTTACGCGGTTCTTCCTGGCACCAGACAATCTCTTGTGCATCGGTGTAGTGATCAAGAATTTCGCGCAACGGATGTCTAGGGAATGGGTAAAGCTGCTCAATCCGCACGATAGCAATATCGTTGATTTCACGTTCGCGCCGTGCTTCTATCAAATCAAAAAACACTTTTCCAGAACACAACACCACACGCCGCACGATCTCGGGCACAATCGGATCGATCTCGGGCTTCACTAAGGCAAGCACACCTTGTGTGAATGCTTCTAACGGCGATGTTGATAGTGGATGGCGCAACAAACTCTTTGGCGTCATTACAATCAATGGCCGACGAAAGTCGCGCTTGATCTGATCACGCAATAAATGAAAAAGCTGCGCGGGTGTGGTGGGCACCCACACCCGCATGTTAAGTTCGGCGGATAATTGCAGGTAACGCTCCAGGCGCGCCGATGAATGCTCCGGCCCTTGGCCGTCAAACCCATGCGGCAGAAATAAAGTGAGCGGACATAAGCGTCCCCATTTTAGGTAGCCGCTGGAGATGAATTGGTCGATGACCACTTGGGCACAGTTACCGAAGTCGCCGAATTGCGCCTCCCAGACCACCAAGGTGTTGGGGCTGGAGGTAGCATAACCATACTCGAAAGCGAGTGCCGCCAACTCGGAGAGCAGTGAATTGATGACCCAGAAGCGCGGTTGCCCATCGAATAAGTGTGCCAGTGGTACGTAGCTGCGGCGTTCGTTCTGGTGATTCAAGGCGGCGTGGCGATGGGCGAAAGTACCGCGCTGGGTATCCTGCCCCGACAAGCGAATCGCAAAACCTTCCTCCAACAAGGTGGCATACGCCAGAGTCTCGGCCATGCCCCAGTCCAAAGGCTTGTCGCCGTTGAGCATGTGGCGGCGCGCCTCGAACACTTTGGCCACACCGTGATGAATCACAAAGTCATGGGGTACTTCCAACGCACGGCTACCCAAGCGGGTCAGTGTTTCTAATGGGACATGGGTTGCCACTTTTTGATCGGGTCGCGCCGTCAGGTAGCGTTCCCAATGAGCTTCGTAACCGCTGTGCGATCCGTGTATAAACTCGCGCACCACTACTTTGCCATCCTCAAGCGCAGCTTTATATTGGGCCATCATGGCGTCGGCCTCGCCCGCCTCGATTACTCCTTCACGTTCCAGGCGGCGAGCATATAGAGTGCGCGCGGTTGGTATCTGACGAATACGGCGATACATATTGGGCTGGGTCATCATCGGTTCGTCGGCTTCGTTGTGGCCATGGCGCCGATAACAGACTAAGTCAATGACCACGTCGTTGTGGAAAGTAAGCCTATATTCCAGCGCCAACTTAGCCACAAACCGCACGGCGTCCGGATCGTCGCCATTAACATGAAATACAGGTGCTTGAATGAGTTTCGCTACGTCGGTGCAATACAGCGTGGAGCGAGCCTCACGGGGATCGCTAGTGGTAAAACCAATCTGGTTGTTTACTACCACATGTATGCTACCGCCGGTGGAATACGCGGGGAGCTTGGAAAGATTCAGTGTCTCTGTGACCACACCTTGGCCGATGAAAGCGGCATCGCCATGCACTAGCACCGGTAATACCAGATCAGTGGCGTTTTCTTGGTGACGGTCTTGCCGTGCCCGGCAACCACCTTCCACGACCGGTCCCACGATTTCCAGATGGGAAGGATTGAACGCCAATGCCAGATGCACGGGCCCGCCGGAAGTTTGGATATTGGAATAGAATCCCTGATGATACTTTACGTCGCCAGAACCTAAGTGCTCGTCGATGATATCCTGTCCTTCGAATTCCGCGAACAGCTCACTGGGTGCCTTGCCCAGCAAATTGACTAGCACGTTGAGCCGGCCGCGGTGCGCCATACCCAGCACTACATCCGATATGCCGCGCTCACCCCCGCCTTGCACTAGCTCATCGAGCAACGGGATGAGCGAATCGCTGCCTTCCAGCGAAAAACGTTTCTGACCTAAATAACGCCGGTGCAAATAGTGCTCTAGCCCCTCGGCAGCGGTTAGGTCGCCTAGAATTTCTTTGCGCACCTGTGGCGAGTGTTGGGCCGCCCAATCACCGTGTGTGGACTCGAGCCGCTGCTCGATCCAACGACGTTCGCTGGATGCCGAGATGTGCATGTGCTCGCATGTTACAGTGGAACAGTAAACACGTTCCAGAATATCGATCACTTCGTGCGCCGGGTGTGTGTTGACCGGGTCAATAGAGACTACCGACACGGGCCGGCGCAGTGCTTCTTTATCTAAACCGTAATATTCCGGGGTAAGTTCACAAGGCCGTTGACGCTCTCTGATCTGGAGCGGATCGGTGCCGGCAAATGTGTGACCCAGTAGGCGGTACGCCATAATAAGTCGCTCAACCCTTGTATGGGCATCTTGCAGAGGCGCATGCAACCTAGGCGCGGCCACACCCGAACCGTGTTCGAAACCATAAAAGTAATGGCGCCACTCGCTTGGCACAAGGTCGGGCGACTCTTTAAAAGCTTCGTATAGTTGGTCTATGTATTCGGCATTGCCAGGATTAATTCCGGCGAAATTTCTGTGATGGCTGCGGGGTGCGCTCATGTTTTTTCAGGTTGGAATGCTTTATAGGTTTACAATGCTCGCTACGGCACGGGCTTTGCCCTTCAAATAAACCATAAGTGTATGACACCTGGCAAAGCGATGATTGATCTGTGGCAATAAGTAGTAATGTTGTTTGGACGACACGGTTTTCTGTGAGCCTACTTAGCAAAGCGGTAAACAAGGCTCTTCTAATGTACGCCGGAAGTGGTGGACATATGTAAGTCTGGTACAGGCAATATGATCCAAATTCAAGTATATTTTATTTGCACCAGCGTAGCGCGAGCCCAACTAAGTCAATATCAAAATGGTGCAAGCATTCATGCGTATGCCGACTAGGTTCATATACGTAATATATGGAATATCCTCAACTAGCACCTATACTCCGCCATATTCTGGCACTAAAAAATCCGTCAAAATATCCACACCCTCCTTGGCACACATGATGCTGTCAACAATATGAGTGTTGTGACAACCAGATAGGAGGTTTGACCATGAACTTACAAAATGAAGACATCGGTGCTGGAATTTTTTTATGGTCTATTATCAGCTTTTTTACCACAAGTTTGACCATCGTCAGCGGCTGGTTTATTTGGGGATAACTCAACTACATCACAGAGAGCTTGAACCACATGGATGATAGTTCAAGCTCAATATCACTTGAAAAAAGTATAGCTCCAGCCATAGCCGTCAGCGATATGCTTCACAACCAACCATCGCCGACTCCTTTCTTAATAGTCGTTCCCTTAAAACTAAAGCACAAATATGAACAAACAACCGCACTTCATAAACAACAAAATTTATACCATTAAATACGAATAAACTTATCTTATTGATTTGTAGCACATTTTACTTACCCCACTTACCTGCTGCTGGCGTGTGCACCATAAGATAGCGCATTTCTTCAATTGTCGACTATTCTTATTGGAAGAATAAAATAGCAATACTCTTTATTTCTAATTTTATCGCGCAATAATCTTGGACGGTTTACGGAGGCGAAAATGGACTCAAGTACTGCCGTGTATTGTTCCACATATAATGAATCTGAATTGCACAACATCCTGGCACGATGGAACGCGGACTCTTCCCATGCAGGGGTTTTGGCACTAGTGGCGGAAGCAGACAAAAATGTTATACCGCAACTCCAAAACTTATTTAATCGCCAATCAACTCCATTGATCGGTGCTTTTTTCCCAGAATTGCTGATTAAGGGTCAATTGACATCTAATGGATTTACAATAATGAAAATAGGTTCTTCACCGAACTCTATCATTCGCGAACATATATCGGATTCCGAAGAATGTATGGATGACACGGTTGGATCTATAGCAGAAATTTGCGAGCACAATAACAGTGCAGATAATAAAAACACTTTAGTACTAATCATCGACGCCATGGTTCCGAAGATTGCCTCACTGCTGGAAAAATTATATTTACGATTAGGCGATGCGGTTAATTATATGGGTATCAATTGCGGTAGTGAAAGCTTTAAACCCATGCCTTGTATATTTGACAATAAACAATTTGTACAAGACGCTGTTCTGGCATTCACTATTCCCAATGAACAAGGCGCGATACTGGAACATGGCTATCATATGCCAAATAAAATGATCGCCGCAACATCGACTTCCAACAACTGTATAGTAAGTATAAACTGGCGTCCGGCATTTGAAGTGTATTCTGAAATGGTGTTTTCGCAATATGGCGTCAAAGTCACCAAAGAAAATTTTTATGAAAACGCAGTACATTTCCCGTTTGGCATTGTGCGCGCTGATGGCGAAGTTTTAGTGCGCATACCGGTTTCCTTGCAGGATGATGGCTCATTGTTCTGCGTTGGGGAAGTGCCGGAAAATTCCGTGCTTGCCCTGCTAAAAGCTGAAGATGCCGATAGCTCGACTACCGTCGAACATATTGTCAAGCATTTTGCCGCTCAGGCGCCACAAACGTTATTAACTTTCTATTGCGCGGGGAGACGAATGCATATGGGAGATAATGCGGCAAGCGAACTTAGTGCATTACAGCAAAAGCTGAATTCCACCAATATCGTAGGTGCGCTGTCTTTGGGGGAAATTGGCAGTTCTACTAAAGACGGTTACCCCCTGTTTCACAATGCCACGCTAGTATGTACTGCATGGGGTAGTTGATTGCCATAATGAATCAAGAACAAATACTCAGCATATTGTACGAAATGGCGATGGTTATGGGTGCTGAAACCCGTGTCGAACCATTGCTGAACAAAACACTGCAAAAACTCATGTACCACACCGGATTTCCATGCGGTGTTTTTATCTCCATATCCCAGGAAACAACTAGTGAATCGCTAGAGGAGGATACATGTATCAATGTGATTGTCGAAACCGTTATCGGCAACCACCGCTTAAGAAATAGAATTGGCGAGACGATGTGTTTGCCAAAAGAATTTGTCTACGGCAAAGCGGAGTTAATCGAAAATAACCCACGTATTCCGTCTATTTGCGGTGAGACTGCAGATTATCAGTATTTATTAAAACTCCCGGTTGGAGAGGAAAACGCGTTTTTACTGCTGTCTCCAAGCCCTCCACGCAACGACTTACCTTTCACTCAATTGTTTGAGCCTTTACTTAAGAATTTTGCGAAAACTTTGCAGTTATGCCAAATAAATGAGTCCTACACGGCTAGGCTGGTGGAAGAACGTGAGCACGCTTATTCCGACTTAAGAAGATTTCGCGCGGCCTTGGATACCACGGATGATTGTATTTTTATCATTGATCCGAGGCACATGAAATTTATTGATTTTAATCAGTCCGCCGTAAAAGCGCTGGGATACCGCGCAAAACAACTGCTAACCATGGGACCACAAGATGTCATGGATGAACTAAGCCTGCCGCAATGGCGTACAATCATCAACAGAGCATTAAATGACAAAAAAGAAATCACTGAAATCATCACCTCTCATAAGCAAAACGACGGTGACACATATCCCGTGGAAGTAAGACTGAGCGCGTTTAAAAAAAATCATCAACCTTTGCTAATAGCCGTATCACGGGACATCACTATACGCAAAAAAGCGGAAGACGAACTAAAAGCCTATAAAGAACATTTGCAGGAGTTGATCGCCGAACGCACCAGAGAACTGGAAGCAAGCAACCGCGAACTAGAGTCCTACAGTTACTCCATCGCGCACGATTTGCGAGCACCACTGCGATCCATAGTGGGCTTCACGCAAATCATATTGGAAGACGCCAGCCACAAGTTAGACGATACAGAGTTGAATTATCTCAATAAGACCATTGGCGCCGGCAAACGAATGGGTACATTAATCGATGAAATACTGGAACTCGCGCGCCTGAGTCGCATTCCAATTACCACACAAAAAGTCAATCTCAGTACTTTAGCTTCGGAAGTTATCGATACATTAAAAACCAATGATAGCCAACGCTGCGTAAGCGTTGTCGTGGAAAGTGGTCTGGAAGCGGAAGCCGATCCTCAGTTAGTTCGGCTTTGTATAGAAAATTTACTCGGAAATTCCTGGAAATACACAAAAAGAAGACCGCAGGCAATAATCGAAGTGGGGTTGTACAGAGCCGATACGCCGAACACTTTCTATGTTAAGGACAACGGTGCGGGATTTGATATGCAATATGTCGACAAACTTTTTCTGCCATTTCATCGCTTGCATAACGACAGTGAGTTTGAAGGAACGGGAGTAGGTTTGGCCACTGTACAACGTATTATCGAAAGACACGGGGGTAGCATTTGGGCCGAAGCCGAAGTTGGAAAAGGCGCTACGTTCTATTTTACACTACAAAGCGGTCCAAACAACGGAAGTCTTCCAAATCCGATTTCTGTAAGTGGATAATACTGTCGACGGGCGTTTTTCTAGTTAGAAAAACGGATTATCACCTACATTCGTTTAACCTGTTGTATGCGTTTTTAACTCTACAACGTTTTCGCCATCAAGCTTAATACCTTCATAAATGCGTTATATATATCGTTTGATTGTTGATGAGCTTAAATACGTAACCTCCAGAATTTACGTAAAGTTTACAAAGCGAAGCTACGAACCTACAGGAATTGCCATGAAGTAATATAGAAACCAAGAAACGACCTCAGTTATGGGAGACAAACAAAGCAATGGATTTACCTTCGTACTGACCACGAAATGTTATTCGTGAGGGATTTTTACTACAGTGTATTTGAGAATGGTTGGAACCCGGGCCGGGTTAATTGTTTTGGCATTAAAACATTGAGCGTTTATCAATAAACCCGCCCCTTATATTTAACGTTTGTCCAACCAATCGAAATATTTACTCAGGCCTCTGCTCTACGGTTCAATCTTCGTTCCCAATACTTGCAAGAACTTAGCAAGCCAGTCAGGATGGGCCGGCCATGCTGGCGCAGTGACTAAATTTCCATCGATGTGCGCTTGATCTACAGGAATATCGACATACTTACCACCCGAGCGATTGACCTCCGGCCCCACCGCAGGATACGCTGAACAAGCTTTACCCTCGACAACTCCCGCCGCAGCCAGCACCTGCGCACCGTGACAAATGGCTGCTATCGGTTTATTCGACAAAGAAAAGTGACGCACCATATTCAGCACAGTATCATTGAGTCGAAGGTATTCTGGCGCACGCCCACCGGGGACCACCAACGCGTCGTAGTCTTCGACGTTGATATCTGCAAAATTCGCATTTAACGCAAAATTATGACCGGGTTTTTCGCTGTATGTCTGGTCTCCTTCGAAATCGTGTACCGCCGTGCGCACCGTCTCACCCGCCTTTTTATCGGGACAGACCGCATGCACCATATGCCCTACCATCAACAATGCCTGGAACGGCACCATGACTTCATAGTCTTCCACATAATCGCCGACTAGCATTAAGATTTTTTTGGTACTCATTTGTGATCTCCTTTTCAGTTGCCCTATGATTAAAAACCGTCCACTCCTTCGGGAAAAAACTCCTGGAGGGGTAAATTAAATGGATAACGGAATCAGGATTTACCCCACCTCAATGCCAACACAAATTATTTAAGAAACACTAAAAAACAAGCGCTTTTAAGAACACAGATGTAGAAAAAAAGTATAGTACATGAAAATTCTATCGCAGATCCGGTTAAAGTCACTATGAAGGAATTTGCAAACCATCATCGTCAAGAAGTTGTATAGCGGTTGTTTCACATCGTGCCAACAGATGCTCGGCAAAGTCTAAGTCGTCCAAGAGCCCGAGTAATAGCCACCAGCCTATGATCATGGCAGTAGTTGCCAAAATAGTACCGGTACCGACATGCGGGAATGCTTATGCGTATTTCTCGAAAATATGGATATGTCACATAAGAGACAACATCTATGATAAGTTGCGTCTGTGTTTTATCTAAACAAATCCATATTCCGGATAGTTACTGGGTCTATTGCCATTTTTTTACGAACTGTCCTATATCTACTCCTTTTGCTTATCCGTGTAAGCATTATCTGATTTTTTGCCAACATTAAAGATTCCCGTTGACAGGGTAATTCATCATCTCTATATTTAACCAAATGGTTAAATATAATGACAAACTGTTAAACACAACTTTCGGCGCACTATCCGATCCCACACGACGCGCCATCTTAGCGCGCCTGGCCAAGGGGGAAGCGCAAGTCAACGAACTGGCCGAACCGTTCGGCATGTCACTGCCCGCGGTTTCCAAGCATCTAAAAGTGCTAGAAAAAGCCAATTTAGTCACTCGCCACAAAAAGGGTCGCATACACCGCTTTACGGTAAACCCGGAGCCGATTCGCTCAGCCATATCGTGGGTGGAGAAATACCAACGCTTTTGGGAACAACAACTGGATTCACTGGGACGTTACCTTGAGACCACAACCAATAAGGAGGATAAAAAATGACGTTAGCCGCACAAACTGCAACCGATGTAGTTCAACTCAGCCGCCACTACAAAGCAAGTATAGAACAAGTATTTGCCGCTTGGAGTGATCCGCAAGCGCTGGGGCAATGGTTTGGCCCCAGCTCACATAATTGCAAAATCGAAACATTTGATTTTAGAACCGGTGGCAAATATCAAATACGCATGATACCTGTGGGTGAAGACAGCGACTGCGGTGGAGATAGCACCCAAGACTCTGTGTGTGCGGGCGAGTTTGTGGAAATCAACTCGCCGAACAAGATAGCCATGACTTTTACCTGGATCGAAAATGGTGGTGATGTCGGCGATACTATGTTGACGGTCGAACTCAAAAGCCGTGGCAACGGAACCGATGTGTTGTTAATCCATGAAAAACTGCCCAATGAAGCCATGCGTCAAGCGCACGCCAGTGGATGGGCGGGTTCTTTGGAATCGCTTGAGCATTACCTTGCAGCTATCCACTAACTGTTGACTTGAACCCAGATTACACAGGAGTGAAAAATGACGAAAGTTACCGTAATTAATCCGTTTGAAGTACCACAAGGACGAGAACAGGAAGCGTTATCAATGTGGGATACTTTTGCAGAGTATTTTCGCAAGCAGCCTGGCTATATCTCTACCAAGCTCCATAAAGCGCTAACGTCCGACGCGAAGTTCCATTTAGTCAATATTGCCGAATGGGAGTCTGCAGAAGCATTTCAGGCGACTTTAAGCAATCCTGAGCTTCAGGAGATAGCGAGAAAGTTACCAAATGATATTCCGCATTATCCAGGGCTCTACGAGGCGGTGAGAATCTAATCGTTTAGAGGGTATTTCCATAGGGGTCGGCGAATCCTTCTACCAATTTGTCGGCCCATAATCGAATATCGATTGAAAAGTGCGATAATTCGCCTTGATTAGTTCGCTTTCTCGCGGCTTAATACCATGCCCTCCATTGCCTCCCATTCGTGCGCGTCTCGGCGGGAATAGGCCGCGGCCATGGGCTCCGGAAATTTAGCCGGCATACAAGCAAAGGTGGGAATGCCCAGACTGGGAAACGCCGCCGCCCAGTTGCACACCGAACAATAAATCCACGGGATCGTCGTGCAGGTCATCGGTTAACTCCACCATCGCCGTATCGAATACCGCCACCCTGGTGCTCAGAGCCGGCATGGAAGCCATCACGGCGGCGAAGATGCTGGAATGGACCACCGAGGTGGCCATGGACTCGCTCTATTCTATGCATAAAACGACGTCCATCAAAGTGGAGCGTTTGCGGCTGTATTCAATTTTTTTCTCCGGCACTATGGCTTTGTGTTCCGGCCAGTAATTTTTTAATGTTGGTGCGTATGGTTCTATGCCAATCGATTTCCTTCAGCTTGGGCCTAAACCATTTCAACGCACTCAAGACGAATACCGCTTGGGTCTCGCCACTCGCACCATTTATAGTTTTTATGAAAAAAATAATTTACCTGTCCCACATGGAATTCAGATATGCCCAGACCCTTCAAAGATTCTATGACCTTATCAAGGGATTCAACTTCAAAAGAAATATGTTGTTTTGACAAGAAATCACTTTCAGTTTTACTCTCACTAAGAAAAAAATGAATATTTTCTGACTCGACAACCAATGTAGTTTGGTCGCTTTCTCTAGGAGTACACACAAATCCAAATACTTTTTCATAGTAACCCTTCGCCTCTGGAAGGGAGCGTACCCATAAACAAACATGGTCAATTGATTTTGTCTTTATCATATATATGAGGCTGAGATCACCCGTGAACCTATGGCCAAATCTACTTGTATGAATGCCTTAAGATTAGCGCTGTTTGTGTATGCTGATTGAGTATCAAAATCAGCTATTATGTAATATGGATCCATACCGTTAATTTGTTCCTGATAAATTTGTCGAACTGTGAAGTTCTCATTAAATTCCAAACATTGAATAAACAAAAAGCCCGCCAAAAACAAGCGGGCTTTTTCTTTATTTGGCGCGCCCGGAGAGATTCGAACTCCCGACCAACTGGTTCGAAGCCAGCTACTCTATCCAACTGAGCTACGGGCGCGTGAATGTGGATTGCTTCAACGGCTGAAGATGGGTAACTATACTAGAATTTACTTAAGTTTCAAGCCTAGCGCTGTTTTTATGTAAGTCGGAAAAAAAACCGGAAAGTGGCTGGCACTTTCCGGTTTTTCAAGAGTACTCCGCTATCCAACTATTTTTTACTGTTCGCTTTCTCTAGGTGAGAAACCTTTTGCTCAAGCGCTTTGAGCTGTTTGTTGAGGCTGGCAAAGTTGAACCATTGTTCGCCTTCTACTGGATAAGACAACTGAGATCCATACACCGTCCACGATTCGTCCCAATTTGCCGGTTCTTTAAATCCCATTAAGCGCATTTGGAAATAGGTCATCGTGGAACGTGTCCCAGTTTGGCAATAAGCCAAGGTGCGTTTGTTCTTGTCCAGTGACGCGAACGCTTTGCTCGACTCTTCGGGATCAAAATAGGCGATGGCTTCCATTTTTCCGGTTTTGGGATTTTTCTCTTTTGCCAGGGTATCTATGTGTGACACATTAATGGTCGTGTGAGGCACATGACCACCACGTATCGCGCGGATATCCGCTCCTTCGTGCTCTTTCGACGTGCGTGAATCAATTAACTGCGCGGCGTTTTTATTGCCTTGAGCGATTTCCAACACTTCCGAGGTTTCACCGTATCGACCGGCCACAACGTTGGCTTTAAAAGTAGCAGCCGCGCGTTTAACGGGTGTGCTATCCAATCGATTGCCGGCTTTACGCCATGCATCTAATCCACCGTTTAACACATGCGCCTTGTCATGACCAAGATATTCCATTATCCAAAAAGCCACCGTGGCATCCGTCAACGTTTTCATGTCACCATAATAAAATACGACATGATCGTTGTTACTGATCCCTACTTTGCTAAATAATGATTCGTATTTACCGCTATCCCTGAATACGCGGGAAGTTTTATCCCGCAACGCTTTCTTGCATTGATTGCCTAAACTGATGGCCCCCGGTATATGGCCTTTTATGTAGTCGCCAAGCTCCCTGCAATCCACTATTACCCAATTGGGTTTATCCATGTTCTTTTTCAAATCATCCACACTTAACAGCAATTCCGGGTTTGCCCAGTTTGCCGCGCCAACCACTCCAACCCAGGCACTGAGGCATAGGCTGAGTGAACCTACTGAAAATAACCGCCACATCTTGTTCCTCTTCATTCCCGACCTCCTATAGTTTTAGGTGTTATATCTCTCTTAGAAATTATTAAGGTACAACTCTATCGCGAATTAAATATAATTGTTGCTCGTCAGCCAAAATAGCAAAATGATTCATTTGCATCATTTTGTTTAAATTCTTAATTTTCTAGGATTTACTTAACTGGTGACTATATTACCGACGTACCAGGAACGAATATAATTAAATTCCATAATTCTAATAAAGCATTAGGCCATGAACCCAAAAATCTCGGTTATTATCCCAAATTATAATGGTGAAAAAACCTTGGAATACTGCCTTGAATCGGTGTATGCGGCGGACTATGAGGCCGTAGAGGTGATTGTCGTTGACGATGGCTCGGATGACCGCTCAGTGGACATCATTAAACGATTTCCCTGCCGGTTAATTCAATTGCCAAAACACCGCGGCGCATCAGCCGCTAGAAACGCGGGCGCCCGCGCTAGCCATAGTACGTTGTTGTTCTTCACTGATTCGGATTGTGTGTTGCGTGAAGACACTTTATCTACCGCAAGCCAGGCGTTACTCGCGCACGGCCCAAAC
>Ga0209536_100008075_pt1 | contig 15855 bp, 9 predicted proteins | sample DeeMarSeWOR28_12_FD_187461 | JGI IMG/M metagenome (GOLD analysis project Ga0209536, IMG submission 187461) | Marine sediment microbial communities from White Oak River estuary, North Carolina - WOR-2-8_12 (SPAdes) (version 2) | ecosystem: Environmental > Aquatic > Marine > Intertidal zone >...
AGAAGAAGGAATGCTAAGTCTAAATTAACTTTGCTGATCCCTTATCCAGGTAAATGGTGCAATGTTCATGTTGCTGCAAAATGGAAGCCGGATGCATGCTACTGACCTCTCCCAACACACAATTTTTTACGGCCTCCGCTTTTCGTTCATCAGGTACAGAGCAAATAATGCTTTTGCTCTTCATAATTTGTTTCACAGACATGCTGATCGCTTGTTTCGGCACATCTTCCAGGCCATTAAACCAACCTTCACCTACCTGTTGTAAGCGACATTTTTCATCCAGGTCAGCAACGATATACGGATTTTCAATATCAAAATCAGCGGGAGGATCATTAAAAGCCAAATGGCCATTTTCACCAATTCCTACCAATGCCACATGAATATCTAAAGGTTTGATGAGCCTGTTGAGCCGCTCACATTCTTCTTTGGGATCTTCCGCTGTACCATTGATAAAGTGAAAAGCCTTTACTTTCCCTACTTTCTCAAGAAAGCGTTGTTTGAGGTATAATCTAAAACTTGCCGGATGGTTTTCATCGATCCCGATATATTCGTCCAAGTGGAATACCGTTACTTTCGTCCAGTCGATAATTTTATAATTTACTAGTGTATTAAGTGTGTGAAATTGACTGGCACCCGTGGCTAGTATGATATTAGCTTCATGATGATCATGTATTGCAGCTTCTATAAGTAAGGCTGCATTATTCCCTGCAGCTTCTCCCATTACGAGGGGTGTTTCAAAAGTATTTGTATTCATATTTTAAAAAGTTTAATGCTTCCGATGTCCTAATTTATTGCAATAATTTTTAATTCCGATAAACTGGTTGACAGATTTATAAAAGAAGTGCTTTCGTGGAGAAATTTTTTTGATATTTTATGTTCACGTGTGCATAAATTTCTTATATTTGGTTCCCAGACTAAAAACGAATAATACAAGCATGACAAAACCATCATTTGACGATCTGAAAAACAAAGTATGCGTAATCACCGGTGGAGGTGGAGTAATTGGTAAAGCATTAGCCATTGGATTGGGTTATACCGGAGTAAAAACAGCTTTGCTCGATTTGAATAAGGAGATGGCTGACACAGTTGCAGCTGCGGTAAAAGCAGAAACAGGCACTGAATCTATTGGTGTGGAAGCTAATGTGTTGGACAAAGCTTCACTTGAAAAGGCAAAAAAGATAGTCAATGATACTTTTGGAAAAATAGAATTGTTGATTAATGGCGCAGGTGGCAATTCACCAAAAGCCACCTCAGCGGCAGAGATGATGACAGAGGACCTTAAGGGAGATTTGGGGAAGACATTTTTTGGCCTGGATATGTCAGGTTTTGAATTTGTATTCAATCTGAATTTTATGGGAACCATTCTACCAACCATGGTGTTGTCCCAGGATATGCTTGATGGGGGGGGAGTCGTGCTGAATGTTTCTTCGATGAGTGCTTTTCGTCCGCTGACAAAAGTACCTGCCTATTCGGCGGCAAAGGCATCTATCAATAGCATTACAGAATGGCTTAGCGTTCATTTAGCACCTGTTGGCATTCGCGTAAATGCCATAGCTCCCGGATTTTTCCTGACCAATCAAAATCGTTTTTTACTCACAGATGAAAAAACCGGTGAACTAACGCCTCGTGGGCATAAGATCATCAACAACACCCCAATGGGTAGATTTGGAGAGGTTGAAGAGTTGCAGGGTACGGTAAATTACCTGATGTCTGATCTTTCAAAATTTGTCACCGGAATTGTAATACCTGTTGATGGGGGATTCAATGCATACAGTGGAGTATAATTCTGTTAATTATTCTATGGTTTAAAAAATAATTCATAACAATACCTAAACTAATTATCTATGAGCATTGCATTAAAACAAGAATTTAAATATTCCCTTCTGGTACCTACCAGTATGGGTGTAAGGATTACTCCTGTAAACAGCCAGCCAGTACATTGCAGTGACACCTTTGTGATGCATGCCACAAGTGCAGAGACCAATGTGGTCACCATTTCAACACTTTTAGGCCTTAAAGCAAAGGTTTTGACCACCTTTGTGAAGGGAAGTCCTATTGCGAAGTTTTTGAAAAGCAATCTGAATAGTCGTCATATTGATTTTGAAGGTCCCGAAGTGGAGCAGGGAGGTCCCTGGGGATACCGCCACCAGTTTAATATCGCCGATAGCGGTTTCGGGTCAAGAGGCCCAAGGGTTCACAACGATAGGGCCGGAGAAGTTGGCCGGACACTCAATGTAAAAGATTTTGATCTGGACCGGATCTTTGGTAAGGAAGGAGTGCAGATTATACATTTGTCAGGATTGATAGGTGCTCTTTCTCCGGAGACCAGTGAATTTTGTTTGGAACTCGCCAGAGCTGCAAAAAAATATGACACGCGCATTTCTTTTGATTTAAATTACAGGGCTTCATTCTGGAAGGGGCGTGAGAAAGAATTGAGGGATGCATTTACAGAAATTGCTTCAGTTTCTGATATCCTTGTCGGAAATGAGGAAGATTTTCAACTTTGCTTGGGAATTGAAGGCCCTGAAGCTGGGGGACAAGGTTTGGAGAGCAAAATTGATAGCTTTAAGGGCATGATCGCAAGAGTAAAGGAAACTTTTCCCAATGCCTCAGTTTTCGCCACAACCTTGCGTGAAGTAGAGCATGCCAACCATCACAAGTGGGGAGCGATCATGCTTGAAGGGAACAACTGGCATGTGGTGAATCCACGTGATATCCATGTATTGGACCGTATTGGTGGAGGTGATGGATTTGTTGGCGGATTGTTATATGGCGTATTGCGTGGATGGCAACCTGAGAAATGGATCCAGTTTGGCTGGGCCACTGGTGCTATGGCAACAACCTTCGAAACCGATTATGCACAACCGGCAGACGAAGATATGGTTTGGAGCATTTGGGAAGGCAATGCCCGTGTAAAAAGGTAAAACAATCATATTATGCTGTACTATCATCGAGGTTCCAAAACAGATAAGCTTACCAGGGAAGACCTGAAAAATGGATTGAAGGAAGCATTTGGGCAGCTGGGTTTAAGAAAAAAAGTCCTGGCTTTGCCGCCTGATTTCACACGTTTCCACTCCTTTGCCGGAGAACTCACACAACTAAGTTACGATTACTACGCAGATAAATTAACTGATATTCTTCCGGCCCTTGGTACACATACAGGCATGACTGATGCTCAGATTGAGAAGATGTTTACCGGTGTTCCAAAAAATCTGTTTCGGGTTCATGACTGGAGAAATGATGTGGTTACGATTGGTGAAGTTCCGGCAAGTTATGTAAAGGAAGTTTCAGAGGGAAGAGTAGATTATCCATGGCCATCACAGGTGAATAAGTTGCTGGTCGATGGCGGCCATGACCTGATATTATCCATCGGGCAGGTGGTACCCCATGAAGTAATCGGCATGGCAAATTATAATAAAAACATCTTTGTAGGCACAGGAGGAGCAGAGGGTATCAACAAAAGCCATTTTCTAGGGGCGGCCTATGGAATGGAACGCATCATGGGCAGAGCAATAAACCCGGTAAGACAGGTGTTGAACTACGCTTCAGACCATTTTGCCAAAGACATGCCGATCATTTATGTATTGACTGTGGTCGGCAAAGACGAACATGGTTCGTTAACTGTTCGAGGGTTATATATTGGCGATGATATGGAATGCTTTGAAATGGCGGCAGCATTATCGCTGGAAGTTAATTTTGAAATGCTGGATAAACCGCTTAAAAAAGTAGTTGTATACCTCGATCCTTCAGAATTTAAAAGTACCTGGTTGGGTAACAAAAGTATTTACCGCACGCGAATGGCACTTGATGATGATGGTGAATTGATTGTACTGGCTCCAGGACTTATGGAATTTGGCGAGGATAAGGAAATTGATCGATTGATCAGGAAATATGGATATCTTACTACCCCTGAGATTTTAGAATTAACGAACAGAAATAAAGACCTCCAGGGGAACCTAAGCGCCGCAGCGCATTTAATTCATGGTTCATCTGAGGATAGGTTTAGCATTACGTATTGTCCTGGAAGTCTATCCAAAAAGGAAATTGAAAGTGTCAATTACCATTATGCTGATCTGGATAACATGACGAAAAAATATCACCCCGAACAGCTGAAGGATGGATTCAACACGATGCCCGATGGTGAGGAAATCTTTTATATTTCAAATCCTGCCCTTGGTTTATGGGCTTATCGTGAAAGATTTCACTAGTGAAAATTTACGAACCAATTAATGAGGATGGGGAAGTGAATGAAATTAATATTGAGGATGTTTATTACATATAAAAAAGATAAAAAGTAACTATAAAATTAAACGAATAATAAAATGAAAGAACTAGCTGATATTGGTCTTATTGGTCTTGCTGTGATGGGCGAGAACCTTGTCTTAAATATGGAAAGCAAAGGCTTTCGAGTGGCGGTGTTTAATCGTACAGTGGAAAAAGTTGATAAGTTTATCAGTGGGCGCGGTGCAGGTAAAAATTTTATTGGTACACATTCCGTGGAGGAACTGGTAAAATCATTAAAAAGGCCAAGAAAAGTCATGATGTTAGTAAAAGCAGGACAAGCTGTTGATGATTTTATTGAGCAGATTATTCCTTATCTGGAGCCAGGTGATATTATCATTGATGGTGGAAATACGCATTATCCCGATACCAATAGAAGGACTGCATATGTCGAAAGTAAGGGTTTCTTATATATAGGAACTGGTGTTTCAGGTGGTGAAGAAGGGGCATTGAAGGGGCCATCGATCATGCCCGGTGGTTCAAAAGCTGCCTGGGCAGAAGTGAAACCGATATTTCAGGCAATTGCTGCAAAAGTAGAAGATGGAAGTCCGTGTTGTGACTGGGTTGGTGAAAACGGTGCCGGGCATTTCGTAAAAATGGTCCATAATGGTATTGAATATGGAGATATGCAATTGATCTGTGAAGCTTACCAGATCATGAAGGATTACCTCGGGATGACTTACGAAGAAATGCATGATGTATTTAAGGAATGGAATGAAGGCGAATTGGATAGCTACCTAATTGAGATCACCAGGGACATTCTTGGTTTTAAGGATGAAGATGGTCAACCCATGGCTGAGAAGATCCTTGATACTGCTGGCCAGAAAGGAACAGGTAAATGGACCGGTGTTGCTGCACTTGATTTGGGTATTCCATTAACACTCATTGGGGAAGCGGTATTCTCAAGATGCTTGTCAGCAATAAAGGATGAACGAGTGGAAGCATCAAAAATATTGTCAGGTCCCAGACCTTCATTTAATGGAGATAAAAAGGCATTCATAGAAGATCTCAAAAATGCGTTGTATGCCTCAAAAATAGTGTCTTATGCCCAGGGATATGCCTTGATGAGTGAAGCTGCTAAAGAATATGGCTGGGATCTTAATTATGGTGGAATCGCCCTCATGTGGCGTGGAGGATGTATCATACGATCGGTATTTCTCGGTAAAATCAAAGAGGCCTTTGATAATAATCCCAATCTGAAAAATTTGCTTTTGGATCCATTCTTTAAAGAAAAAATCGAAGGCGCACAAGCTTCATGGCGAAGAGTAATTGCGGCGACAGTATCCAATGGAATTCCCGTTCCTGCATTGACAACTGCCCTTGCTTATTTTGATGGATATAGATCAGAAAGATTACCGGCAAATTTACTTCAGGCCCAACGTGATTATTTTGGTGCCCACATGTATGAGCGTGTAGATAAGCCACGTGGAGAATTTTTCCACACAAATTGGACTGGCCGAGGTGGAGATACTGCATCTTCAACATATATAGTTTAAGGTTAATCATGCAGGACCATTACTAATAATATGGTCCTGTTTATTTCACAAGTAGTGAGTATAACAATCAAGGATATTGCCAAAATGCTCAATGTATCTCATACCACAGTATCGAGATCATTGAATGATAGTCCGTTGATCAGCAAGGAGACGAAGGAAAAAGTAAAAGCGATTGCTGAAAAATATAATTATCGACCTAATGTGAGTGCCAGGAGTCTGGTTTTGTCAAAATCCTATAATATTGGTTTGTTTTTTTCTACGCTAAAAACCGGAACTACTGCGAATTTCTTTCTCAATTCAGTCCGTGGAGTAAATAGCGTAATCAGGGGCAGGTATAATCTGGCCGTTGAAGCTATAGATGACCTGGTAGATTTTCAACAGATCAATCCCAGGAGTTTTGATGGTATTGTTGTCATGAGTCAAAGTCCAAATGACGATGAGTTCATTGCTCATGTGCTGAAGAAGGATATCCCCCTTGTGGTACTGAACCGTGAGATCATTGGGCAAAAAGTGACTACAGTGCTCTCTGATGATCTCAAAGGCGCATACAACATCACCAAATATATACTTGATCAGGGCCATAGAGATATTGCAATCATTGAAGGAAAACCTGAATTTCGAACCACATATAAGCGTAAGCAGGGATTTTTGAATGCGCATGCCGATGCAGGCTTAGAATTCAACGAAGGATATGCCTTGCCAGGGAAGTATGACCTTGAAAGTGGATATAATGCCATGCAAAAAATTCTGGGTATGCATGAATTACCTACTGCTATATTTTGTTCCAACGATGAAATGGCTCTTGGTGCTATGAAGGCGGTTAAGCAACGTAACATTGCCATGCCTGATGAAATATCAATTGCCGGTTTTGATGATATGGGATTTACCGCATATTTAACTCCTGCATTGACTACTGTTTTAAGACCTGTGGAAGAAATGAGTAAAGAAGGGGCTCAAATACTGTTGAATAAAATTGCAAATCAGGAAGTTGTGGAACTGAACATAATCAATCTGGATACAAAACTGATCATCAGGGATTCAGTGAAGAAAATTAACTGATGGCAATAATTTTTTAATTGATTGTCCTATAATTACATAAAAAGAAAATGGTAAAAAAATTATACGTGGATCCTCGTGCCAGAGCACTGATTTTTGATCTGGATGGAACTTTGGTCGATTCCATGCCGTTGCATTATGAAGCCTGGAAGGAAGTATGTGCAATGAAGGGGCTTGATTTTTCAGAGGAAGAATTTTATTCGCTTGCAGGCGTTCCTTCTGACCGGATATTTGAAATTATCAATGAACGGCATGGAACGGATTTTGAACCAAAATCAGCTAGCCACTTAAAGGAAGAAACTTATCTCAAAAAAATAAGTAAGCTAAAACCAGTTGAGCCTGTCTTTGAGCTTGCAAAAACATATTATGGAAAATTACCCATGGCAATAGGCACTGGGAGTCCAGGCGAACATTCCTGGGAAGCGGTAAGAGCTTTGGGATTGGATCGGTATTTTACGATTCTTGTATCAAAAAATGATGTAAAGGAAGGTAAACCAAATCCGGAAACATTTCTTAAATGTGCCGAAGCTATGAACGTGGAACCACAATATTGCCAGGTATTCGAAGATGGAAACCCTGGACTACAGGCAGCTAAAACTGCTGGGATGATTGCTACAGATATCAGAGAATACCTCTAGCAATTGAATTAGTTTTCCCCGGATTTAATTTTTTTCTTTGACTGATTCAATTATCTTGGAAAAAACTTTCTATCAGCTATGAATAATTTTTTAATTAGACTCGTGCTTTCCGCACTTGCAGTATTTATTTGCGCAACTGTATTACCCGGCGCTCATGTTGATGGCTTTCTGATTGCCATCGTGGTAGCCGCAGTATTAGCAATTCTTAATGTTTTGGTAAAGCCTGTACTGGTAATTCTCACAATACCGATCACCATTGTTACGTTAGGGTTGTTTTTACTGGTGATAAATACCTTGCTTGTGCTTTTGGCAGATTGGCTAATTCCTGGCTTTTCTGTTGATAATTTTTGGTGGGCGCTCGTATTTAGTGTCCTTCTTTCTATAATAAATTCAGTCTTCGGAGGACTCAAAGAATCCAAATAATTTTTTAAAATATTTTCATTAGAAATACATCGGTTGCGGACACATTCTGTGATGTCTTGGAGCGCTGAAATTGATCCTGTACTGAAGCATTAGTTCATGAGAACCTTTGGTATATGTTGTAAGTTTTGAGAGTATGTAATCATAAGCATAGCTAAACTTAATGTACTTATTCAACTGTAATCCCAATATTCCAATAACTGCATCACCCTGTCTGTACGACACTCCAATATCGATAATTTCATCATAATATAAATTGGCGTTCAGATCTATAGCCAAAGGCATATTATCTTCAATACGCAGTAGGAAAGAAGGTTTTATTTTAAGTTTCATGCCCATATCAAATACTATCCCTCCCGTAAGGTAATAGTTCCTGGAGTGTCTTACATCCCTAAAAAAATCTTCGGTTTTGGTTTTTCTGCTTGTAAGAATATAAGGTACCGAAAAACCCATGTAAAAACTCTCAGTGTAATAGAAAACGCCGGTACCGAAATTAGGAAAGTAATTTATCTCACTTCCTGCAAATACCGGATCGTTTTGATCTAAAATTGTAAGTTTAGACCAATCAGACCTCAAAATATCTATACCGCCCTGAAGACCCATGGAAAATTTGGCGCCACTTGGGAATTTGATCAAATAGGCATAACTTCCATAAACCGAAAGGTTATTGTGCACACCAATTTTATCCTCGCTGATCATAAATCCTGTGCCTATGTTACGCCCTTTATATCCCGATTGACCCGTAAATGTGGTCAGTTTTGGAGCACCAGGTACATTCACCCATTGATCCCTGTACATGGCATTAAATGAGGTGTATTCGTGTCTTCCAGCGTAGGCCGGATTCAGCACCAGACCACTAAACATGTACTGTGAAAGTACAGGTTTTTGCTGACCATAACTGGCTCCAGAGAGAACCAGGATCAATGCGAATAGAAATACGTATTTTAATCGTTTCATCATCTGTTAAGTTCCAAATAGCCTACTTTAGCTTTAGTGCCATCATTTTTATCAACAACATAGAAATAAGTTCCTATTGGTAATTCAGTACCTATGATACTTGCACCTTTATTACTTATTCCTTCAAATCGTTTTCCAGGATCGGTCATGTCATAGAAATCTTGTTCATAGACTAATAATCCAGCCCTGTTATAGATTTTTACATTATTCTCCGGGAAGTATTCGAGACAGATAATGGCAAAATAATCATTAAGTCCATCATAATTAGCGGAAACACCATTGTATATGATGATATCTCCTTTAACCTCTGCCTCTGCTGAAGAAACACATCCATCTGTACCTTCAACTTCAACCCTGTAGGTACCAACAGGAATGTATACGATTTCTTTTTCCTGTGCTTCATACCCGTTTTCTCCATACCAGGTAACTTTAAAATCTCTGGTCATATCTGATATGATAACATTTGCAGTCCCACTAGGTTCCTGGCAATTTGAGGGTTCTACAATGATATCAATTTCAGGATAGTACGTTTCATTGGAAATCGCGAATTCTGTAGGATCTGATAAACAACCGGTTATCCTGTTTTCAGCAGTAACAAGGTATGTTGAGGTATCAAGATCATAAATTATATTATCGACAAAAAGATTATCAACAGATGAATTGTCATATTTTCTATAGTAGCTAAATATATAGTCTTTTACATTGCCCTTTATCGAAGCTGTAGCTTGTCCATCCGGATTTAAACAACTGGTTCTATCTGAAAGTATATCTACATCCGGAGCAGGTACATCAGCCAGCAATACCGATGGGATCACATCTTTGCTAGAGCTACACTGTGTAACATTGTTTGTTACGAGGATTTCATAAATAGCATTTCCCAGTTTTGAGGCAATAGGTCCGCTGAAATAAAACTGATCATCTTTATACCAATCAAAGGTATATCCGGTAATACCGCCATTGACACTTGCCGAGACCACTGCATTCGGTCTCTCAGGATCACAATTTGTTATGGGATGCAATTCAGACACCATAATGTTTGGATTAACCGTTGCATCCAAAACTTGTATGACGACTGGCTCTGAAAAACACGTGCCGAATTGTCGATCAACCGCAACGACTGTATAATTTCCCACTGTTTTCCCATTCCATGTTTTTCCCATGAAATCAGGCATTGGTTTTGTGTCTGTTCCGGCATACCATAAAAACTCAAAACTTTCAGTAGAATTTATTACTTGAGCAGTTACAATACCATTTGCCAATTCAATCGGACAGTTGGTTACAGGAGTCATGGTAGGTATGGCTACTGGTGTTACACTTTCATCCTCAATGATAAATGTTTTTTCTTCCTGGCAGTTATTGCCCAGGTTAGTCACATGCACCGTAAATTGACCTGATGGCAATCCTGAGATTGAATTATTTACTGAATCCAAGATAATGCTACCAGGATTAACCTGATCCCCATAATACCATTCATAGGCATAGTTAAACGGTGGTGTCAGATTTGGATTAGAAAGATCTTCATATACTTCGATTGCCAGGGCTCCATCTGCGTAAACACTCGGATCGCAGCTGGTCAACGGCTGATAATTCGTGGCATCAAAAATAATGACTGGATTGGTTGTTGAATCCACTACCTCTACTTTCACCGGCAATGACTCAAGCCACCACCAGTTTTCTTCTGCAATGATATAATAGTACCCTGAATTTATATCATCGTAGGCCGTTCTAGTGTCATTACCAGGAACAGTCTGATCGGGTGTGTCACCAGTAGTATATTGATCGTGGTAAAAATCAAATATATAATCAGAAAGCATATCGGGTGTTCCCTCCAAAGCAATACTGGTCACTTCAATTCCGCCATCTTCTGGTGAACAGATAGTCTTAGCCTTGATGGCTGTAAGGAATGTGGGCTCCAGGAAGACAAATGGAAGATATACCTGGTATTCGGATTCACATCCGGTACTTGTATTTTCAGCTGTGAACGTATACATTCCCTCATCCAGCATACTAACATTATCAATCGATGAGAACGAAGGATTTGCTGTACCCAATCCTATATGCCAGTCATAAATATACGGATCTATAGAGCCATCAGCTTCCGATACAGTAGCCTGCATAGCTCCTGTCCAGCTAGCAGGATTTGGATTCAATGAGTATTGAGGTGATGTAACTGAAATCGCAATCACAGGATCTGTGCTAATATCGTTTACAACCATCTGATATGGATTGGAATAACATTTTGTCAGATTATCCTGTACGCGAACAAAATAATTCGCTGCCTGAATATTGACATAAGGATCTGCATTTGATGCAAAACCAGACCCTCCCGGCAACGAAGCCACTGGATTATTCGAATTATCAAGAAGCGTCGCTATCCATGATAAGTGCGGATTCACCACATTAGCACCATCTACCTGGATATTATCAACCTGTATTGTGCCATCAGGTATACAAATTGTTTGATCTGTGGCAGATGCCAATACATCAATATCGTGTCGGGCTGAAGTTACCGTGAAATCCCTGGTGGTAATACATGCCTGATCGACCGAATTGTTGTCCGTAACTTCAATGGTATAAATTCCAGACGCCAGGTCGTAGGCTTTTGGTGCATATGCGCCTCCACCATTTTCGGTTAATGGAGAGACCAAAGTACCTTTCAAGTACCAGCTCACAGTAAAGTTATTGAAATCAGGATCACCATCAGTTCCACCAAATACAGTCGGGGCTAGTATACCCGTGTTTGCACCTCCGGTACAAGCATAATCCGGGCTTTCAAGCACGATATTTACAACAGGATTTACACTTTGATCATTGATAGTAAGCTGATATGGGGCAGAATAACATTTTAAGAAATCATCCTGTGCCTGGATGTAATAATTTCCAGCGGATAAATCTGTATATGGATCCCCGGCATATCCGGTTATTCCGGCAGGAGTTATGTTATTTCTATTATTATCCAATAAAGATACCAACCATCCCGCATTTGGCAGTGCAATACCGATTCCGTCTTCCAAGATGGTTTCGATCTGAGCCGTACCATCCGGAATACACATCGTTTGATCAGTAGCAGACGCCGTGATATCTATATCATGTCTTGCAGCAGTGACAAGGAAATCCCGGGTTGTAACACAATTTTGATCAGCACCTGCCATGTCTGTTACTTCTATGGTATATATTCCTGTGGCTAAATCAATTGCCCTGTCAGCGTATGCTCCACCACCGTTATCAGTTGTAGGTGAAACGATAGTGCCTTTTAAATACCAGTTGATAGCGAAGTTAGGATAGGTATCGCCATCTGTACCACCAAATACATTTGGCGTCAATACTCCTGTATGTGTTCCACCAACACAAGCATAATCAGGACTTGTTAAAATTGCTGAAACTAACGGATCTTTACTCACATCCCGAACTATGACCTGGGTAGCCGGACCAAAGGCACATCCTGTAGCAATATTTGATGCCTGAACGTAATAGGTTCCTGTTGGAATATCCGTGGCACCAAACTGCCCTGTAACCGGATCGAAATTTGCATAGGCGTTGGCAACAGGATTAATGGCATTTAGACTTTGATCTAATAATTGAGCACTATAAATACCTGAATAACTCGGAACAGTTGGTATTGGTCCACCTCCATCATCTTCTAATATCCTATCGATTGTTATTGATCCATTAGGGCCACAAATGGTTTGATCAGTTTTTGTAATATCCGAACTTAATATTGAAACTAAAGTTGGCTGATGCACCAAAGTATACTGCTTGGAAGCGCTACAACCCAGATTGGCACCATTAATATCAACTACTTCAATGGTATAAAGTTGAGTTGATGAGTTGGCATATAAATTGGAAGCCACAAATTGATTTGGTGCTGGATTGGAAACTGAAGGCCCGCTAATGTTTCCTTGATGCCAAATAAAATTGTATTCAGTAATAATTTGGCTTCCGGCCGTTGCAAATGCCTCTAATTCGCCTGTTGCAGCTCCTGGATTACATCCATAATCAGGATTGTTAAGTGTAACTGAAATAATTGGATTTTCCGCCAAATCATTTACAGTAGCCCTGTAGTTACGTGAAACACAATTTGTAAGCGTGTTTTCAGCAGTAAGATAATACTCGCCAGGGGCCAACGTATTCCATGGTATAGCAGTGCCGTCACCAGCTGTTGTACCTGTAACATCAGTAAATGTGTCATCATATATGGTGAAGTTACCATAATCGCCCGGGAATGCTGCGATGGGTGCTCCATCTTCATTTATATTAGTGATTTCGATTGTTCCATCAAATGGGGCACAATTGTTATTCGGTGTTACATTGGCAATTACCCTGATATCTTTTAGCACTTTTGGTACGCTGAAAGTTTGCTTATACCGGCAACCCATAGCAGGTCCATTTGTATCGACCACCTTTACCGTATAATTTCCAGCTAATAAACTAGTTACATTTGCACCGGCGGGCAGCGCAATTCCCGTAGTATCAAGACCTGCAAACCACTCAAAGTTAAAATCTGTCGTATTTCCGTCGTCACCTATTGCGGATGCAGTTAATTCACCAGTGCCATTCATATTACATGTATAATCCTCAATAATTGATGCAGCAATTGTTGGATCACTTTCAGTGAGACCAATGGTGACCTGTCTGGGTTCTGAAAAACACTGGTCTATTGTCAATCTTTCCCGTGTCGCCACCGTGTAGGTGCCAGGGGTTAAATTTACAATGACATCTCCTGCTTGTCCATAAGTAGTAGTAGCCGGACTGTATCCGGAAAGTATGGTTCCTGGGACCAATTCGTTTCCCAGATCAATGTTTTGACCTTTATATAATAACAGTTCATAATCATTGGCAGGGCCGCTTCCAAGTACGGGAACTGCCTCGACAAGAATTTGTCCGTTTCCCGGATTACATTCTGTGGCATCAATTCCGGTTAATAGTGTAATTGGTGGTGCTGTGATTATCGGTAAATAGGCTGTATCACTCGCAGTACAACCACTTTGTAAATCGTTCACAGTAACTATATAATAACCATAGAATAAACCCGTACGTCTCTCTGTGAAATTATCGGAAAGAGCCAAATCAATCGTTCCCGGATTTGCCGTCGGTACTCCGTTAAAATCCGGTCCCCAATAATCCCAGGTAAATGTAAAACCTGCTCCACCAGGACTGGAGTTTGATGGTGTACTTGCCTCAAACCTGAATGCACCTGTTGCCAGCGCATTACATCCAGCAGGTTGTACGGTTTCAATGACAGTAATAGTGATCGCCGGCGCTTGATTTACGTTAATGGTCAATGGTTCGGAAACGCAATGTGTAAAATTATCCACTACCAGATTAGTCCAGTCACCTGAGTTAACAGGGGAGAAGATTACTTCATTATCTGCAGGACCAGAAGGAGTAAGAGATGTTTTTTGTACACCTGCTGCCATTGTATCCAGTAAGGTCGAATTATTTTCTGTGTAGAAGGTATAGGTTCTGTATTGTGCGAATATTGGAGGTAATTGTTCAACTGGATTTACTTCAAGTCCAAATTCTCCGTCCGGGACAAGACAAGTAGTAAGTCCATTTATAAACGTATTAGTTAGGATAGGTTGATTGGCCTGTTGATTTAATATGCTGGCAAATTCTGTACTTGTACAGCCGGTTGCCCCATCTGTAATTCTTACAGCATAGTTACCGCTGCTAAGATCCATTTGAATCGAATCATTTGGAATAGTGGTAGCAAACGGAGCTCCACCTGTATTATTCAGGAACCATTCATATTGGGAAATGGTATAGCTGCTTCCAGCTGGTCTTGATGCCAGCAGGCTACCCACCGGAAGAGCTGGTGCACATGAAATATTATTATAAGCTGTCAAATTGAAGACCGGATCTACCGAATTGTCCTGTAGGACAAAGGTCACCGGATCTGAAGGGCAATTGTACGCATTATACGCAATTACTTCATAATTACCGGGAGGCAAGGTTTCATCTGCTAGGTCATAATCCAGAATACTACTTCCAGTTCCAGTGATAGCTGGTCCACCATCCAGGTTGGTCCACACGAAAGTATAACCTGGAGGAATAGCCGCTCCTCCGTTGACCGTAACAATTGATGCGCCACTGTTGTACGGCTCTACACAGTTCTCAACATGATCTGGTGTTACCGCATCTATAATGGGTTGAATATTGACATTATTGATTACAGCTAAAACTTCATTTGAACAGGTAGTGATGGAATTGGTGATCACCAATGAAACTGTCATTGCATCCAATCCGGCAATTTGTGAACTATCCGGATCCAATGGAAAGCTGACATTTGGTGAGACCAGTTGTGGCCCTGCACTATTGCCATCATACCACGTATAATTATAATCCGATAATGGGTTTATTTCATTATTGATACTTGTAACACGTACTTCTCCGTTCGGATTGGTCAGATCACAAGAAGAATTATCCAATATCGTTAAGGCCGGATCAGGAATAACAGTATTATCATCAACTGTAACAGGTGCAGGATTTGAAGCACATGTAGTTGCATCGTTGATGACAGTCAGGATATAATCTCCTGGTTCAACATTCAATATATCGGCTGAATTATCTATTAAGGTATCGGCATTATCAACAGAATACCAGATGAAGGTATAACCAGCAGTTACCCCATCTCCAAGGCCGTGTAATGCTCCATTTGCTGCGGAACCGCAATTGGTAGAAGGATCTGAAGATACAGTTTCAACAGGCAGTACAATTCCAATATTTATGGATGGATAATACACGTTAGAGCATTGGGACGTATTATTCGTAATTCTCAAGGCATAATTTCCTGAATCCAGGTTTGAAATCACTTCGCCATCACTACCAGCGTCAGCAGCAATGCTGGCTCCCATCAGATCATCCTCAAACCATTCGAAGGTATAATCCGTTGCTACTCCAGCCCCTACAGTTGCTGTTAATTGACCTGTAGGATTAGCAGGATCACAGGAAATCTGGTCTTGCGAGGTAAATGTTGCTGTTGGAATAGTTGGAGTATCATCAATCGT
>Ga0209536_100008076_pt1 | contig 15854 bp, 10 predicted proteins | sample DeeMarSeWOR28_12_FD_187461 | JGI IMG/M metagenome (GOLD analysis project Ga0209536, IMG submission 187461) | Marine sediment microbial communities from White Oak River estuary, North Carolina - WOR-2-8_12 (SPAdes) (version 2) | ecosystem: Environmental > Aquatic > Marine > Intertidal zone >...
AATTAAGAACATTATCTACAATATTGTAGTTACCTTCAACTTTTGTGATTAAGGTTCCTGTAGTATATGTGGAAACACTTGTACCTACCCAAGGTCTTCTGACAACTATAGAATTTGTTGATCCGAAACCAACAGCATCAATTCTCATAATTTCATCACCAATCTTAATCAAATCCCCACCAAAGAAAGATGTAATTCCAGATAAGTATACTACATCATCAATAGAAGAGAGATTTGCCGCAAGTGATGTTGTTAATGCTGTTGATACTATTGGAGATTGAATAACATTATCAATAGAGATAATGACCTTTGAGTTTTGAGTATTTGCTACAAATCTATGTGATGTTCCAATACCAACACTTACAATATTAAGTGCCTCTGGTGTAGCTTTAAGAGCGTTTTCTGCGGTTGATGCAAGTCTAATCTTACTTTCACTATCTTTAATAACATAAACTTCTGGTGGTAATTTATCAGTCAAACCAATTCCAGGAATAGTGGTACTAGCGATTGATACTGCCTGAGTAGTTCCAGCACCAGCATGATAATAATCCAACTTTTCACCCGATACAAAGAAGTGATTTGGAATTATAACGGAGTTGCTATTTACATCAACTATGGCAGAATTGCTACCATCAAAATATCTTTCAAATATTGGGAAGTTTTTATGAGTTAGATTAAATGCTCTCTTAATGTCAAAATCAGTTCCTTGGTAATCGCCATAACCAGTTTCAATAGTAGAGTTATTAAAATCAATAATGTCTTTTTCATCATCTTCATGACGTAAAGCATTCATGTAAACATTTACATGAGTTTCTATATTTGGTAATGGAGTGAAAACTAGTTCAACTTCAGATCCATTCAATCTAGATCCTATTGTACCTAGGCCAGAAACTGTCTCTACATTTCCATATTCAACATCGTAAGTTTCTCCCGTAGCAAGATCTGCATCATAATCTTCAATAACAACAACTTCAGAAATTTGATGTTCATTATTTACAGTATCAGAAACTTGAACAACAAAATACGCAACATCATACACTTCAGGATATGATCCAATTACGTTTTCTACAGGAGAAACAGAAGAAGGAATTGAAGTTGTTCTTGCTTCAAGTCTGGCATGTTTCATGTCTACAGTGCCAATTCCACTGTAACTAGTGCTAGCTAATGCAACCTGAATGGTATTAATTGTAGTTGTTGTTCCAATCCCCGAATTTGGAGTAAAATCAACTTTAACTAAAGATCCATCAATATATGCTGAATATGTGCCAAGACCAGAAGACGCATATGAACCAGCGTAGGTATTCAATTGACCATATTCAAGTAATTCTACGTCAGTTCCATTATGAACAAGATTTAATTCTTCAAATTGATAAGATCCACCATCAGCATAAACCTGGACAAGAACTTTCGCAGAGGTATATGTATTTGCAATAGAGACAATTGTTGTTGCTCCAGAAGAAACTGAAACACTATCAGTGTTTATTAAAGAAATGCCACCAATAGAAGTATTTCCTACACTTGCTATACTATCATCTAAATTATATGAAAGTATAGAAACGTCAAAATTGTTCAACGAATACTTAGTTGGATAAAAATTGAGAATTCCATCAGTTCCAGAAATTGCAAAATCAAATGTACCCATATCATAAGTGTTATTCAATCTTCCATATTGACTAATGTATCCTTGATTCTTATCATGAACCAAAGTAACTAATAATAATTGTCTTTCATTATAATACCTCTTATCTTTTACGTATGTAATATACTTCTGAGATCTAATATCATCTAAATTAAATCTAAAAACTTCACTGGATCTGGTTGGCCTTGGATTACTATTGAATTGTCCACTTACATCATCAATTGACAAGACCCTGTTTCCTACTGATTCTAGATAATCAGTAAGAACAGCATTTTCAAAGAAAATTTGATTTGAGAAAGATTTTGAAGAGATTTGTAAAGAATTTTCTCTAACTAAATCAAAATCATAAACACAATTCAAATCAACAACACCAATTATATCGGTCACAATTTCAATGTTGGTTGCATTTGTGGTTACACCAACTGTCATAGAATTTGATGCCTTAGTCTCTAACTGATAGTCTGAGAACTTTCTAAATCCTGCAGTATGATTTAAAGAACCAACAGCATCTTCCCAAGTATCATAGTCAACTTTTGACTTTAGACTATATGAGAAGTTTTGATAATAATAACTGTCTTGAACTCTCTGCAAGTTATCGTTTAAATAACCTGCTTGAGTTTGCCAACCATTTTCTACTTTTGAAGAAGATGATAATCTTACAAAAGAATCAAATGATGTTATAGAAGAACCAATTCCTTGAGTATTTGAAGATTTACCTTCAATGACTTCACCAAGAACAAATTTTTCATCTGAAATAATTTTTATATAATTATTTTTAGAATCCCAAGAATCTACTAATCCAGAAGAAACAGAATTTGACTTAACTTCTTCTCCAACCAAATAATCATTCTTTGTAAGTTGTATATTGAAGATTGGGAAATCCTTTTCTGCAATAATTCTTCCAGCAGAGTTAACAGGATCAAATAATCCCGGAATTTCCGAATTAAATAGATAATCACTCAGATTATACGTTACGGAACCAATTCCACCAAGATTTTCATCAACTGAAGTTAGTGTAAACAATGCATAATTATAATTCTCTGAGTTATAACCTTTTGCAGTTGTTCCAATGCCAACACTAACATTTTCAATTAAAACTCTATCATTCACTCTAAATGGGAATGAATTAGCCGTACTAAAACCAACAGAAAGAACTATCGTTACATCCTTAGTAGTTTCATTAAAGGAAACTGTAGATATTCCAACTCCATTTGTATTATTTACTGGGAGTATTCTTGGAGTTGCCTGAGATATTCCATATGTATTCTTTAAAATAGTAATACTATCATCACCAATTTCATATCTTAAATCAATTTCTGGAATAATTTGATTAGTCTTGCCATCAAAAACTATTAATTCTGGAGCAGAAGTATATCCTCTACCAACAGAACTAATTCCAATTGAAAGGAATGATGATAAAGGTTCAATTTTTATGACCTGAGGTAAAATTGCACTTGGACTTAAAGTATAATCTGCTGGGAAGTTGAAACCAATATCTTTTATCTTGCTATTTTTGAGTCTTCCAATAGATTTGCCTTCACACTCTAAAATAGCACCTATGCCAGCGATAGAACTAACAGTTGTTATTCCTGGTAAAGAACTATAAGAGAATCCATTATTGTCAATTCTAATTTTTCCAATTGGCCCAACAGCATTTAATGAATCAGTCGTGTATGCAATAGAAGAAATTCCAGAAACATATGATAAAGACTCTGGTTTTTTGGAAAGATTATAAGTGAACGATGTTGTTGTTCCAACAGTTACTTTTTGTTTTCCATTGTAACCACTATTGTTAAAAATAAGCTCACTATTTGATTTTACAGTTGAATCAACGACGATTTTTTCTTTGTTTTCTGGTAAATTTGAGTTATAAACAGGAGTGAGTTTGTAATATAGTTTTTCTGGTAAAGAATCAGTTACAGATAAAACATATCTTGCATTAGTTGAAATACCAACAGCACCATATTTTTGGAGATCAAATACTTTATTATTTTTTGAAGTTATAAATGGTTGGTTAAAGTTTGAATCTGAATAAAAGTCTAGTTTAAATGCTGGATATTGTGTTGTTTGATAATAGTAAGAAAGACTTGAATCGGAAAGATCAAATGTAATTGTAGAATTTTTATATAAATCTATTTTTGGGTTAACTAAAGAAATTTCTCCAAAAGAAGTGCTGCTAATACCAACAATTGATGGTTTTAAGTTAGTTGCACCGTAAAAAGAATCTGAGAGTTTGATCGTATTTTCATCAAATACTACAATATAATATTTTCCATTATCTTGTAATCCGCCAGCTGGTGAAGATGATGTGTGGATTACTTTTTGTCCCGTTTTAAATCCATGGTCGTTTATTGTAATAGAATTTGATTCTGTGTTTACTCCAGAAGCACTAAACGACTGTGGATTTACAATCATCACTCTATTATATTCATTATATTTGATCGCATACGTTGATGCTGTTGATGGATTTACGTCAATGTATACATGATCATTGTTTTGCAATCCATGAGTTTGTGCTGTAGAAACTGTTACAACATTTTTAGATACTGTTCCCGTAAGTTTTGTGTAATTTGTTTCAAAACTGTGATATGTACCTGTTCCAATACCAGTAAAGTAAAGTATTCCAATAGAACTTGTATCCGTTGTAATTCCAGAAAATACTCCTGTTGTTCCTATTCCAACTTTTACAGTTGATAGACCAATTAAATCATCAGATATTTTTGCAACATATAAAGTTGATGGATCGGACAGAACAACACTAGTTGAAATTCCATCAGGAGATACTTCAATTACTGATCCATTATTAGTGGAATAAGTCAAGATGTCACCAGTCAATAACCCATGATTTGGTAAATATACTGATCTTGTTGGAATAAAGATTTGAGTAATTCCAGCACCTGGATTTGAAAAATTCAAAGTTGTTCCAATTCCAACTCCAGAAAGAGTTCCCAATCCTACAGATTCTAATGGATTAAAATAAATTTCTTTATTTCTTCTATATGCAAAATCACTTCTATAACCGGCATTGATTGTAATTTTTCTTGATATTTCGTAGATGGTTTCTGATATTGTGTGAGAAACTCCCACAGTTCCATCAATTTCTCTAAGAATTCTAATTCTAGAATTTTTTGTATCTACATTAAGTACTTTTACTTTTTCTTCGTTAATTTGTAAAATATCATTTTCACGAACTGCACTTGCAGAAATATTGCCTCTTACTGAAATATAAGTACTAATTCCAGTTACACCAACCGAATGCAAACCAACTAAAGAAGATCCAGCACCAACTAAGAAAAGTGCATTTGAAGAAATTCCTGCATTATAAAATCCTTCCAGGAAAGATGATGTTGTACTAAGACCTGATAACGTGATTATATCAAGATTTGAAAATCCATGTGGATCTGTGGAAATAATATCATAAACTTCTCTTTCAATTCCTGGATAAATTTCAGCATTATAAAGTGAAGTAGTAGCCAAACTGATTGAATTTACATAACTTCCAATTAGTCTAGAAACTTTAGCAGAAACTCCATATCCTCTAGGATTTTCATTTGAATCAAGATTATCAAATACTAAATTATCATTTACCTTATATCCATTTCCACCAGTAACAATACCAATATTGTCTATTTTGTCAGTAAAAGTAGATTGTATATCAATAGTCTGATTTAGATTGTTTGGTAGTTCCAAATATTCATAATATTGTCCTCCACTCTTTAAATTATAAAAATAAGTATTTCGTTTCCAATTTGTGGTATTTAAATTAATTTCATCTTGATTTGAAGATGATTTGAAGTTAAATTCGTTTGGTTTTGATCTAAACGCATCTCCTATCAAATATGGAAATGTTGGTCTCTTATATCCAACAAAACTTCCACTAGAATCTGGACCCGAATCATTAATAGTTGCAAAATATGCGTAAGTTCCATTTGGAAAATCTGGGGTTACGCAAAATCTTCCATTATTTTCATCAAGAACAGTATCATTGTCAACTTCGTAGTGACTATAATCTTCAATAAAGAATCCCTCTGGGAAATTAGTTGTTGAGGGTCTATTTGATTTTAAATCAAGAACATAACCAGATTTCATTTGTGCAATTGATCCACCTTGTTTAGTGGAATAACCATATGGACCATATATTGGATTTCCATCATAGGCCCATCCAATAATAGGTGAATGATCTGTAGATTGAATCTCTAAATTGCCAGATTTTCTAAGATCTTTCTTTGAATATAGAATATTTCCAGATTGATCTATTGAATAGATCATCTCTCTTAATTTTCTTGGTGCATACAAATTAGAATACTGTAAACCAGAATTGGGAATATCAGAAATTGTTAAGAATCCATCATCATCTTTAATATTATTGAAATATTTCTGGAATAAATTTACATTCCAGGTTTGAATATCAGCAACTGCTTTGAATCCAATTCCAGAAGAAGAAACTAATATACTAGTAGTACTTTGAACATATCCATATCCACCATTAATGACTTTTACGGAGGTAATTTGACCATTTTCAATGATTGGTGTTAAGGTAGCTCCTGTACCATCTCCATTTATAATTAAATCTGGAGTTGAATTATAGTTTTTACCAACGTTATTAACGAGAACCTCTACAATTTGTCCGTTTGAAACAATAGGATTTAATTCTGCATTAGAACCTACAAGGAAATCAAAATTTGGTTGTCTTTGATAATTTAAAGTTTGAGAAGATCCATACCCAGATCCATTACTTAATAGATGAACTGAGTTGATGGATCCTCTAAAAATAGGTCTCACTTGAGATTTAAATGTAGACCCACTAACTGAAGAGACTCCAATATTTCCAAGAACTTCAACGTTGATTTCTGGATAATTGAAAATATGAGTTCCGTTTCCTGTTGTTGTAAACTCTATATACTGTTCTGTTCTGTAATAAAAATCTAAACCTTGAGTAGAAGACCCTACGTTTGATAGTCTGAATCTATCTTCATCAACTTTTGTCAAATAATATTCAGTATTTGTTGTGATTCCAGAAATTGGTGTTCCTTCATTGTAATACTTTACAATATCCCCAGAACTATAATCATGATTTGGAATAATTATTTCATTTAGCGAAGTATTTACGCCAACTGGACCACAAGTTCTCTTTTTATTTTCATAGTTAGATCCACTGCTAACAATAGAAACAGAATCAATAACCGATTTCTTATTTACAGTTTCTAAGGTATGATTGCCAACTCCATATGAAGTTAAAGATATTGTATTGATGCCAGAAATTGCTTCAGTTTGCTTTCCGTGAAGTTTAACAATGTATGGGGTCTGTACAGAAACATAATATACCGACTGAGACTCAAGACCTCCAATGGAAGTTTGTTTATCAGTTTTATAAATTACTGGTTCACCATTTCTAAATTTATGGTAAGTGGAAAATCCAATAGTTGATTGACTTGATCCAAGAGATACTTGGGAAGATTCAATTTGAGAATTAAAAGAAATTTCATGAGAAATTAATTTCATGTTAGCAAGAGCTTTTGCTCCGCTACCATTTCCACCGGTAATTTTTATAACAGGAGTTTCTTGATAATCAAATCCAGGGTCTATAATATCAATACGTTGTAGAGAACCGGAAACTGCACAGAAACCAGTTGCTCCTGTACCAATAGTATCTGTTATCAGAAAATCTGGAGGATTGATAACATCATATCCACTACCTGTAGCAGTAACATTTACATTATTAATTTGTCCATAATATAAAACATCTGTGGACTTATAATTTAAAATTTCTGTTCCATTAATCAAAATACCAGTTTTTCCTGGTAAAGTTTTATAAGTCTCCCCATCATTTTCTGGTACAGATACTTCTCTAAAAATTTTCTGAGCATTAAGAACTTTTGAATTAAACTCAAGTGGAACTAGAGTATTGTTAATTACAGTTGTTGGAGAAGAGACTTCAACAAATCTTGAATTATCAATATCAGAACGACTTCTTGAAAGTTTAATTTCGGTTGAACTGATTCTCAGTACGAAATAAAGACCTTCTGAAAATAGTGAAGTGCCATCAGATACTATGGTTACTGAATTGCCATCAAAATCTGTTGTTGTCGTTGTTATCTGCTCTGGTTTGTAATATACTTCGTCTCCAGTGTAAAAACCATGGTCAACTAAAGTAGTAATAGCAAAAGTATCTCCACTAAAAGTTCCTGAAAAAGTTACTTTATTATCAGTGGCTTTAAGTTGAGTATTTTCATATTTTGGTAAAGAATTTGAAGCTACTAGTGCTTTGTCTCCATCAAAATATATGTTCTGAATATTAGACGAAATTATGTTTAAATCTGCATAATTGAGTACGTTAACTTTTGAAATATTTCTCTTTAACTTATAATTTTTACTACTTGCGGTTGATATTACCTGACTAAACTTAACAATAATATTTTTAGAAGAATTTATTTCTGTAATTTTTCCCGTATATTTTTGATTAGCTTCATCAATTACAGTTACATTATCTCCTAGTTTAAAGATATGGTTTTGGTCTAAAGTAAAAGAATATACTTTATTTGCAGAATCTACTACAGAAAAAGAAACAGCATTATAAGTTGTTGATGCATTTAATAACCAATATTTTGACTTTAAATTGCTTTCATTTATGCCAAGAGAATTTAATTCAATAGAATCCCCTTTATTATAAAAATATGCTCTTGAATCCGCATTTAACGTATTTAAAACGGAATTTATTCTAACTCTGATTTCATCCCCAGCATCATTGATAGCATATGCATATGTATTAATTCCAACATTTGCTGTATCCAGAATATTTGATGTGATGCTATTGCATCCCAAAAATTGATTCACCGTTTTTGATGTATAACTTGTAATACCAGAAGATCCGTCTGAATAGTTAAAAGTCAATTCCCCAGATTCTGGGAATCCCACGGTAGATTCTACATCAATAAATGTTGATCCTGTAGCAACGTCTCCAATTATTTTTGTTTTTGGGTGTACAGAAAACTGACCATAAACAGCACCCTCATAATCAATATCTCTATTATATCCTGCGTCAATTTTTATTCTATAAAAATCTCCCTCTCCTTTAGTATTAATTTTTTCAACAGATGTTACTGGCCCATACGCGCTATTAATATTTTTATACTGATCCTGGAAAAGAGTTAAATTTTCAAGTTCAAAAGGATTACCAGATACACTTTCTGCAGAGAAATCATTTGTTAGCTTATAATAAGCATCTGATGGTCTAAAAAGGTAGTCTCTTGGTCTAATAATTGAAACTTTCTCATCATATAATGCTTTGAAAAGAATTTCAAAAGATCTATCTGTACCTTTACTAGAATAAAAATCCTTTGCCTGTTTTAAAAATATATTTTGATTAAGGTTATCATCAAGAGATCTATTATCTAATCCTGGTAATATTTGATATTTTACTTTCTGTAAAAATTCTTGCAGGAATAAAGTGCTTAAATTAGAGATTGTAGCACCAGATGCATGTTCTTCCGCAGAAGTTTGAGAAAACTCAAGCTCCTTTCCATAAGAAGAAATGCCACTGAATCCTCTTATACATCCAGTAAAAGAATTAACAGTTTTTCCTGTATATGTAATAATTTCATTTCCAATTTTTAAAAGGCCATACGAATCCGGAAATCCGTACATTCCTTTTGGTGAAGAAATTAAATCAACCGTTATTGTGGTGTCTACTTCAGAAATAGAGTTAAGGAGAACAACAGATTCGTTTAGATTTGTTGTTTCATTCAATTTAATATATTGATCAATATTTTGCAACAAATCTAAAGGAGCACCCTTAAATTCTTGTGCAATATAATATTGAGATAAAAATTCTGCAACTAATGGAAATTCTTCTCTTACGTAAGAAGGAAGTTGATTTCTTACGATGTTATTGAACTTAACTCTATTTTCTGTCATTTTATGGTCTTACTAAATTTCCGTTGTTGTAACTTGAAGATACTACGTAATTTGATGCAGATGGATCTAATCCAGATGCAATATCATCAACAACCATTTCAAAATTGCTACTATTAATATCTAGTTGCAAATAAAGATCCTGTAATCCGATAACATCATTTGATTGTGGTATTGCAGAAATTTCAATAATACTTTGACCATCTTTTATCTTGCCAGAAATAATATTAATTGGGTTCAAAGTTATAATTCCCTTTTTGTAATCAATTGTACCAATATTTCTTTTTACAATAGTTGGAGTTGGAGAATTTACATTTGGGACTGTGAATAAGAATATAGATCCAGTGTCTCCATTTGCATTGGGAACGTCTGACATATAAACATCATTGTTTATATCAGAGACTCTAAATGCTGATGATTTAATGTTATATCCGTTAGTGTTTTTAATGTGAAACTCATTTCCAAATCCAATTTGATATTCTGCAAATGCATTTAAAACAACTCTCAAATCTCTTCTCATTTGAATTGTTGTGATATTAGAAGTAATGGATGCGTCACTATCATCAATAATTTTCAAGAATTTACTATATTTAAATCTAGCTCCATATCTGTTTAATTCTGATGATTCTGCATAGGTGTTTGCATTTCTTTGTACAATACTAGAAACATAATCTGCACCTGGAGCAAGATTAGTGTTATAATAAATTTTTGAATTAACTTCAAGATAAAGATACTTAAGATCTAAAATTTCAGGAACAATACCTGCAACCGCATATTTTTTAAGTTTTAATTTGATATTTTCCTTGATCAAATTGGGCAAAAAGTCGCCAAATCTTGGTTTGATGCTAATAAACACCTTTCCATATTGTGGTGGAATTAATTCTTCGCCACCAAATACTGAAATTGACTCAGTTTCTGGATAGATTTTTGCTGGAATTAGAGTTTCATAATCATTTGATGTCAATGCTCTATTTTGAGATGCATAAATTTTTGGTGCATACTTTTTAATAGAATCAATAGTCTCAATTCTTTCTCCACCCGAAGATAATATCTCAGTAGTAAGAAGAGAAATACCTGTTGTGACTGGATACTCTACACCATTTCTTACATATGAAAGTGATCCCGAATATGTAAATTGACTTATGCCATTTGCACTTTCGCCATTGGAAACAATGTATGAAGATGTTATATAATTTCCCTCTTCTAGTTTTTTACCAAAAATACCATCACCAAAAATTAATTCATATCTTTCATCTTCAATTTCTTGCAAAAAGAAGACATTTGATGTGCCATCAATATCAAATAAACTTTCTTGATAAGAATATTTGACTGATGCAGTGGCATTTTGATTATTTTTAACTGATGTAGTAATTAAATCAGTGTCAATACCAATATTATCTAAAATAAATCTTTGATTTGGATTTCTTGAAGAATATGTAAAGTTAGAAGTAATTAAATTTCCTTCATAAATTGAAATTTCATTGAATTGAGCAAGATTATCAAAAACAGGAACAGTGATATCTTCTAAAATTGAAAATACAAAGGATTGTCCAGAAAAAGATCCAGTCGTAGATGCTACAACTCCTTTTTTAAGCGTTAAAGTCGCAGGTGGTGGAGTAATATTTGAAGTATCAACAAAAAAACTGACTGTTGCTCTAGATGATTTTCTTGATTTAGGTGTATATCCAATATTTCTTGCAAGTGCTACTACATTCTCTCTTAATGTAGCACTATCAATGAACACCTCATTTGCAACCATGTTTGCATTATATGAGGAAATGTAAGTATTATATGCCAATACATCAATGATCGTTGAGAGATTAGATCCCTCAAAGTCATAATCGGTAAAATTTGAGTTTGACCTCAAATAATCGGTAAGAGTTGTTTTAATCTGGTCAAAATCCAGATTTGAAAAGTCTGTTAATGGCATTTACCTTGTAGGTTGCAATACAAATTCTAATTGTTGTGGTAAAACATCGGCACCAATCACATTATAAACAATAACTGCGTCAAAAGAGTTATTATCATAATCTGGATAGATATCCACACTGATTAATTCAACTCTTGGCTCATAATTTCTGATAGATTGCCTTATTTGATCGGCAATTGTTGATGCGGATATGTCGTCAATATTCTCAAAAAGAGTTCTGCTTATGTTAGAACCAAAGTTTTCATTAAAAAATTTCTCTCCAGGAAGGGTAAATACAATATTTCGGATAGAACGGGCAATTGCATTCTCATTTCTAAGTGCAATTAAGTCACTACTCAGAGGATTACTCTGAAATGTCATACTAATGTCCTTAAATCCTTGACTTACCCTTTCTAAAGGCATTGATTACACTATAATTATAACTTATTTATTACCCTTTTATTGGCCCATAAGTAGGTTCAGTGCCATAATCCCAGTCATCATAATCCTCATCATTGCGAATTTTTTCGTGCAACTCATTTTGAATATGAAAATCATGTTTTTTGGGTGTCATATCATCATTTGCAATCTCACGGAGCATTTTTTGCTTTGGGTTTGACCAATAATCAGTAATTAAACTAGTCGTTCCCCATGTTTCTTTCATATAATCAATGTTCCTGTCTGGATTCGGGTTGTTTGCCATCTGTTTTCTCCTCTTTTAAGGGTTGAACAGAACTTTTTACGGGGTTGCTATCCCGTTCTTTAGATGTTTTCCAGAAATATTCATCTTCACGACCCATTCCAAGACGATCATAACCATTTTCAACTTCATAAATGCGAGTTGATACCTTGAAATCAGGCATTTTTGGTTCAGCAGGTGTCAAACTATTATCAAATATACGTAATCTATTATTTGGATACAAGGCAAACTGTCCATTTTCAAGTTCAATTAGGTTATGTGACTTATGTTCAGCAGGATTTTCACTTGTTGCCCAATCAACCATATCAGGATCACGATGATAATTGTCTAGTGTACAAACATAAGTGCCTTTCATAATACCATGATCTCTTGTATAACACTCAAAGTCCATACTACCAATGAATTTCTTATTAATACTTACTACACCATAATCCATACAATTCCAGAATTGTAAGTTGGGTAGATTCATATCAGGTAATGGAGTTTCAGGACGAGCCACAAAGGCACTGATTGGCAGCTTATCGTACATTGCTGCATACTCTGGTAAGTAGGTCTCAAAATAAAAAGCACGTCCAGGTATGGACTTTGCCGATACCCAGACGCCCTTTACAAATTCTCCGTGACCACTTTGATGATCAGTAAGATATTCTTTACGAACCCATATTTCTTGCGATGGTAAATTAGTAATTAAACAACTCATTAATCATCTGATTTGACTATATGAGTATTTAACCTCTACCTTGTCCACGATATTTCTTCTTTGCCTTATTACGAGAAGTAGCCGAGAGAAGCGTATTTTGTGATCGCCCTTGGCGAGTCTTCTTTGGTTTTCCGGGGGTATAACTCCCACCTTTCATCATTGCCATAACTTAAATCTCCTTTAGTTCAATTAGATTTGGATCAATATCATCTCCCGAGAAAAATTGCTCCGAGAGTTCTTGTAAAACCTCAGTACATTCTTCATGACTGAGGTTCTCATACATTATATTCCCTTGATAAAGAATATTAAATTTAGTCATCAAATTACGCGAGTTTTTTCATGACCAACTCTAATACGAGGATCGCACCAGATTTGATAACCTTTCTCAATTGCATCAAGACAGAAACTTACGTCCTCTCCACACATATCTTGTACTGCACCAGATTCAAATACTTGCATCTTTGGTGCAAACCATGGATACTCAAGATTCTCAAATACACCGTGCTTAATTAATACCCATCCAAAACCTGTATAATCAACAGTAAATGGTTTACGACGTTTCTGAATGGATTCTACAGTCTCATGATTCATGACTCCACCATTCTTTCGGAAATCATCTTCCTCAAGCCAGTGTGCTACGGATGTTGTGTGACCATCTTCTGTGGCATACCACCCAGCAACAATCTCTTTCTCTGTGCCATCCTCAGCAAGTGCCATATCACATAATTGCCAAAATTTCTGTGAGTCAAAGACAATATCCGAGTCAATCCATAATTGATAATCATACTCTAACTTACCATCCCATGGAATTTGCTTCGGTCCACGCAGTACATTTGCACCAAGTACCTTGCATCGTGCAAAATTAACCATAGATGAATAATCTTGACTAATCTGAATACTCATTCCATTCTGTACAAGATCAAAACAAAGTTGTACAAATGCTTTTAGAAAAATAAATGAACATCCACGACCTGGAAGACAAAAAACAATTCTCTTCCCTTTCATTCGTTCTTTGATTGCTGCAATATCAAAGTCATCTTCTCTCTTTGTTGGTGCAGCAGCTTTTACAGTAAATCCTTTTGCCATAAGTCTTAAAAACTTCAGTTCAATTCTATCAGTCTATGTATACCTTGTCAATAACTCTGTTCTTCTCTCTTCTGTAGTGTTACCTCTACTTCCTCATATGTTAAATCCTCAAGTTGATAATCAGTATGTAATAAACCAACCATCCCCTTTAATGAATTCCAACGATCTTTGAAATCCTCTTCCTTTATACTATGACATATACATTGAGATCCTGCATATATGTGATAAACCTTTGTGGGGGTCATTTTTTACCTCCGGATTTTTTACAAGCAATATTAATTACTACACGCATTATATATCAGTATTACCATTATTACAAGAGGTGCTAAGATAATTTTACTCATTGTTCTTGGATACCTGATTAGCCACCCTGCGATTATAACTCTCCAAAAATTCCAATATGGGCCTCTGCGAATCTTTGAGGGTCTCATTTTTTACTGCCGGAAATTTTTTCTGAGTGTGATATAGAGATCGCGTTTTGTCACCTCTGTAGGTTAGGGTAGTTAACCTTTTTTATATACGGGGGGCAACGCGACGCGGCACGATATAAACGACGCCCCTAAAACACTGTCGTTTCACTGATACTCTGCTATTATAATACGGGAGACTGACTGATGTCAACCCCCCGCACAGTTACTAATCAGAACTCGATGCTATCTGCAGTCGGTTCAGTATAAGAAATCGACTGCTGATTGTCCTCTTGAAGACTATCAAGAATCTGCAGAAGTTCGTTGCCATTGTTAGCACGACCCAGCAGAGAGATGATAACAGACTTGGACATAATAACGAAGAAAAGTGTTAGTTAGGAACGGTGCCTAGTTTATACTCATACGGCAGGAGTATGTGTTACTTAAGACTAGAAATCAAACACGTCAGAGTTAATCTGAATCACGTTGACTTTAGGATCGCTGAATGATACTCCATCAGGAGTCTGATTCATAACACCTTCCAACGAATTAACGAAGGTTTCATAATCACCACACTCAGCAGCAAGGTGATACAAACCCTCATCATTGTTGATCCACAATGCAACATTCCAGGTCTCATAATTCTCCCAACCGTTATATTCAGTGGAGAGCAGATTACGTTGGAAAGTGGTGGTCAAGTGTGTTCGAGTCATGCTTACATAACTGGTACACTTTCAACGACCCCCCTTTCTATTACTCACGGAGAGATGGTATCAGATAAGGGGCACAGATCTATAGAAGACTGATACTAACTCACCAACGGTCAGGATTACTTAAGTCCTCTACATATGCCTCACAGTGTTCAGAACCCTGTAAGTCAAATAACTCTTCCCAGTCAATCTGATGCGGATCAAAATCACCCATCACGTCAAGTTCCAGCGTGATGCGATACTTACTCTTTTGCGCTTGCTGATAAACAACTGACATGATTGTGCTCCGAGAGTGTTACTGTCCTATTGTAAATTACGCGGGAGATATTGTCAATCTTTCAGAGTTTATTTATAAGGCAATCTGATATTTTTGTACTGTCAATCCTCAGAAATTCTTATGGGAGGGGTCTTGACATTTCTGGGAGTTCGTGATAGACTGCACGCTTAGATCACTACTCCTAGAGACATTTATAAACACCTTTATAGACACTCAAACACACACTTTTCCACATATTCCACACCTTTTTCAACAACATTGTGGAAAACGTATAAACATCTCATATACATTTAAAAATACATTTTTAATCATATTTTAAACGTTTTACATAAAAAAAGACCCCTTTTGAGGGTCTTTTCATACTCTTTATGCTGTTGGTAGTATTATATCAGGCGAAGCAATAACCAGAGAAAAACTCTTCAGTTTGAAACGTTTTGCCACCGTCTTTAGTGACACGAACAAACCAATTATATGCTTTCTGAAATACACCTTCACCAGCAATACCATGCTCATTG